>Ga0136604_1000913_pt1 | contig 13871 bp, 10 predicted proteins | sample AntRauFillE10628_FD_104928 | JGI IMG/M metagenome (GOLD analysis project Ga0136604, IMG submission 104928) | Saline lake microbial communities from Rauer Islands, Antarctica - Metagenome Filla E10 #628 | ecosystem: Environmental > Aquatic > Non-marine Saline and Alkaline > Saline | place... | reverse complement strand
GATGGCACGGGACCGCGACGAGAACGTCTCGATCAGCGGGTCGGGGACGCCGGTGATTTCCCAGGCTGGGTTGCGGTTCCGACCCCGATCACGTCGGTCCCATCCGAGCCCGAGCGTGCGGGTGAGGTGGTCGGCCAGCACGGCGTTGTAGTGCTCCGAGAGGGCCACGACCGCTGCGTGCATCGGGCGGCCGTCCAACGTGCGCCACTTGTGGTCGTGGACGCCTTGCACCTTGTTGGAGATCACGACGTGGGTGTGCAACTGCGGATCGCCTGACCGCGAGTCGTAGTGGTCGTAGGCGGTTGCGATGACCCCGGCCACCTCGACTTGTGCGACCGCACCGGCCGGGCCGCGCGTCCCGATCCGCGTGGCAGCAACGTCGCGCTCCATGAGGGCAACCACGTCCGCAACCGCCGCGTGGTGTGCGGACACGATCAGCGCCTGGGTCCCTCCGTCGGTCACCGCCCACAGGCTGCTCACGCTCTTGGGTACCGAGAACGTGTAGTCGTAGCCTGCGACCGCACGGCGGGTCGGGCGAGCGGACTCCTCGGCTTCGATGGCGGTCGACGCGGCGGCGCGCTCATCCGTCGACAGGTTCTGGTCCAGACGGTCGATGCGGGCCCGGATGCGAGCCTCGACGCCGGCGAACCGCCGGTACGGCTCTCCCAGGACGCCGCCCGTGATCGGATCGCGGCCCTTCCCAACCAACAGCTCGAGCTGCGCTTCAGTCACCACGTCGCCCGGTTGCAGCTGACCAGCCCCGAGACCGCGGAGGCCCGAGCCGAGCCAGAACCCCGGCGGGCATCCCGCCTCCGCGTAGTAGCGTGTCAGCGGCGTGGCCAGGTCACGATCCCCGTCGCCGGTGGCTACGGACTTCAGCAGGTACCGGTAGCCGTTGCCTGCGGACATCACGCGCATCGAGACCGTCACCACGCACCCGATCCTGGCTGGCATCACTGCCAGGCAGGTGCGCACCCCGCCCCGGGTTGGTGGAGGGGTCGTACTCGAGTGGGTCGAATGTCTGGCTCAGCGGGCGCGGTCGGCGATGTAGCCGGTCCAGTCGCGGGCGGCGAGCTTGGACCATTCGGCGGCGCTGTTGTCGCTGATGCCGATGAGCTCGGCGAGCACGGGCGCGGGCATGTCGGCGGCGAGTTGGAAGAGGCTGGCCTTGCGTGCTTCGTAGGGCTTGATGCCGATCCCGACGAGTTGAGATCGGATGTTCTCGGTGGCGAGGTGTCGGCCAGGAGTGCCGCCGGGAAACAGCCAGCCGGTGTCGCGCGAGGCGTAGAGGCTCTTGCCGCGATGCTGGAGGTGCTCACGGATGAGCTCGTCGAGGACGGCCGGCATCTGGATCGCGATGTCGTTGAAGGCGACGTGGACGGTGTCGGTGGCGACGGTGATCTGGTTGGTGTGCATGGTCACGATGCGCGATAGCGGCTGGGCGAACAGCAGGGTGAACAGGCCACCGATGCGGGTGTAGCGACGCAGGCTCTCATCGTGCAGGAGCCGTTCGACGGCCTTCCAGCGTTGGTGGTCGGACACGGTGACCATTGGTGCTGGGCGCGGAACGTAGGGGGCATGCAGGACGGTGTTGATGCGGGACTCGCGCAGCCAGGCGATGAACGCGTGTTCGTGGCTGAGGGTCCTGCCGGCGGCCTCTTGGTAGCGCTCCAGCAGATCCTGGTTCGCGGTGGCGGCGCTGGCGCCGTTGGCGTCGAGAAAGGTCAAGAACTGGATGGCGACGCGGATGCGTCGACGGGCAGCGTTCGCCGAGGACTGGGAGAGCCGACCCTCGCCAGCGGCCTGGCGCATGTGACGTAGCACGTGCCAGTGGGAGAACCGGCGGATCAGGTCGTTCTGCACGGGCGGGAGGTCCGCGGTGATGTCCTCGATCCAGGGCAGCATCCGCTCGATGTGGATCTCGAAGGGCGGGAGGGCCCCGACGGCGGCGAGCAGGCTGCGCAGGTAGTCATGCGCCCGGTCTGACGGCAGGGCGCGGAAGGTGTCGTGGCTGATCTCAATCTCGCCGCGAGCCATCTGCCCCAGCAGACGTGGGCCGACGCCGGGCCGCTTTCGCAGCCACCAGATCCCGGTCTGTGGACGTTCGGAGCTCACGAGCTCGTCGAGCACCGGCTGGAGCTTCGCGTGGATCTTGGTGGTGGTCGGATCTGTCAGCAGCTCGGTGAGGCGTTCGCGCAGGATGCAGCGGGCGCACCGCTTGGCCCCGTAGGGGTGGTCCTCGCTGCCGCACTGGTCGCAGGCGAAGATCGACGAGACACCGGCGCACGACGCGCAGACAACCGCTCCGCCATCGAGGTAGGCCAACGGGCGAACGCTGCTGCAGCCCGGACATGGCTCAGGGTGGTAGTGGCGTCGGCGGCGACACGGGGTGCAGATCGGTCCCTGTGGGAGACGTGTGCCAGCGCGGTTGGTGCTGCCGCACTCCCAGCAGGCAAGCTCAGCCATCGGGCCGTCGGAGCTTGGCTCGGATGGGGCGCAGATCGCCGATGCCCGGGCCGCCGTCGTTGACGGCGGGAGCCTCGTCGACCTGCTCGGCGCCCAACTCGAGCAGGTCGTTCGGGGTGCATCCCAGGATGTCGCAAAGTGCCGCGAGCAGGTCGAGATTGATCCGCTGCGGGGTCTTGGTCACGATGCGGTGGATCATCTGGCGCGACAGTTCGACACCGCGGTCGTGCAGCGGCTGGACCAGGTCGGTGGTCTGGAACATGCCGTTCTCGGCCATCACCTGGCGCAGGTTCCACCGGATCACCGTCTTGGTGGTCATGGTTGCTCCTGAGTGCCGTAGACCCGCTTGAGCGCGGCCTGCAGGGTCTTGGTCTTGAAGTCATTGGACACCGACGTGTAGATCGCCGTGGTCGAGGCGTAGGAGTGGCCAACCTGTTCGGTGACGAACCGCTCGGGGTAGCCGAACTCGATCAGGTGGGTCACATACGAGTGCCGCAGACAGTGCAACGTCAGATCGGCCGGCAGCCCGGCCTGCTCGCGCAAGAACGCGAACCGCTTGTCCACCGTCTTGACCGATATCCGCGCACGCCGTTCGGTCAGCCACAACTCGGGACGTGGCCCCGGCGCCAGCAGCGGCCTGGCCTCGTCGACCCATTGACGCAAACCCTCGATGACCCAGTCGAACTCCGGGACCGCGAGCACCGTGCGGCGCCGTGGGGCGCTGCCGCGGCTGGATTTGGCGTAGCGGACATGGACCGCACCGAAGCTGCCCCAGGCCGGCATCCGCGGGTTCGGACGCAGATCAGCGACATCAAGGAAGCACAGCTCGCGGCGACGCAACCCGAACGCGTAGGCGGTCTTGACCATCTGCGCGTCCCGCATCGCCGCCAACGCGCCCTTACGGCCCGACCGTGCGACCTGCTCGACCCGGGCATCGAGGAAGTCGAACAGATGCTGCAGCTCGTCGTAGGTGAACGGGCGACGAGCCGGACGGCCCTCGTAATCGACCAGGTGAGCGACGGTGTTGTAGTCGTGACAGACCTGGGACGGGATCGCCCCGAAGCGATCCTCGCACTGGGCCACCCAGCCATAGCGACCATCGAGCAGATAGTCGCAGAACATCCGTAGCGTCAGGTGGTAGCCACGGATCGTCGACGGCGCCCGCCGATCCGCCCCCGACATCAACGACATCGTAAAGTCCTCCACGTCACCGGCCGTCCACTCCCACGGATACGAACCGGAGAGGTCGGTGAACCGCCGCAGCAAGGCGGTCCGCGACACGACCGTGGAGTCCGTCAACAAGCGGGATCTCTGCTGCCGCGCCCAGCCCGACAGCATCGCCTCGAACACCGCCGACGGCTCGTCGAGGTGCGCCACACCGGGCACCAGAACCAGGTCGGCAGCGCCCGGAATCCCCATGCGATAACCCCTGCTGACGTAAACTCAGATGCGACGATGACAACCCCACGTTACCACCTGGGGTGTCGCATCCCACCACCAGGGCACACGCCACCGATCACCGAACCCGTCAGAACCACTCGACCCGGCCCACCACGCGAGTCGGTCAACTCCAGGTTGATTCGCGGCCTTTGACCGGTCGTTGCAAGACGTGTGATCGACGGTCGTGCGGAAGCGGTGATGCCGATGAGGCTCTCGTCGGGGTGATTGCTCGGCTGGTCGGAACGAGTGGTCGACCGACAGCACGTCAGGGGCTTTCGCGAAAGACCACAGACAGTTCGCAGAGTGAGCCTGTGGTGAGGCCTCGGCTCCAGCGGCGGCCGGGTCCTCCACCGTTCACGACCGTGGGCGTCGCGACTGGGGGACAAGACCTGGGTCGGCGGCGAACGCGGTTATCGGGTCCGCGCTTCCTGGACCTCGCGCAGCGTGCGCCCATCGCTGGTTCGCCAGGCCTTGCGGCCATTGGCGCTACCGCCGACCAGCACCGCGGCCGCTGATGACGGTGAGGTGAAGCGGTAATCCTGGGAAAAGCGCAGGCTGCCGTCCTCGGCTACGAGGACGCCGCGTTCGATCAGCTTCCGGCGCAGGTCCGTCAGCCACGGCTTCGCCGAGGCGACCTCTGACGCCCGAGCACGGGAGTCAGCGAGCACGACGAACCCGTCCTTGGTCTCCCTGCCTCGCCCGTGACCACCGCGCTGCTCGAGGACCAGGTCGTCGGCGCCGCCTGGGGGCGCAGCCTCGCTGGCGGCGGCCTCGAAGGCGTCGATGCCGAGGATGGGGTAGATCACCAGCATCTCGCTCAGGAACCAGTCGGCGTCCGCACGGTCGGCCTCGGACAGCGGCGGCTCGTTCGGTGCGGATGCGTTCTCGACGGTCCACTGGTTGGCGGTGCGTGCCAGCGTCAGCAGCCGACATTCGAGGTAGCGCACGTGCGCCTTGTTCAAGTTCTCGTCGGCGGAAGTGAACGCGACGAACCAGGTCCAGAAGTCCTTGCGGCTGGCGTGGCTGCGGAGCCTGTCGCCGAGCACATCGGCCTCACCGATGTAGAGCCTGGACTCGCCGTCGTCGCCCGTGCCTGCCAGCACGTAGACCCCCGGACGGGTGAGCTCATCGCGCGCCAGCGCATCGGGCAGCTGGGTGCGGCTGGCGACCACGGCGCGACCGGTCCAGTTCGACTTCTCGACGATGCGGATCCCGTCCGGGCTGCCGTCAGCGAGGAATATGCGAATCGAGGTCGGCCTACTCATCCCCGCCACTCCCGTCCGGTCCCACGGCCAAGCTGCCACTCACGGCGTCGCTTCCTCGAGCTCGTCGGCGAGCTCTTCGAATTCGGCGAGCGCGGCCTTGAGGTCCTCGATGATCTCGGCGGCGAGCACGTCGGGGTCGGGCAGGTCGTCGGCGTCGACGTGGCTGTCGTCCTTCAGCCAGGTGATGTCGAGGTTGACCTGCTCACGGCCGGTCAGCTCGGCGTAGGTGAACGACTTGAAGCGTTCGGACTCGACCCGCTGGCTGCGATCCTCGGCCCGGTAGGCCTCGACGAACGGCTGCAGGTGCGTGGCGGTCATCTTGCTGCGCTTCAGGGTGAAATGCTGGTTCGTCCGCAGGTCGTAGAACCAGGTCTGCGTGGTCCACGGCTGCTCGCGGGCGGGCTTCTTGTCGAAAAACAGCACGTTGGCTTTCACACCCTGGGCGTAGAAAATCCCGGTCGGCAGCCGCAGGACGGTGTGCAGGTCGCAAGTGTCGAGCAGCCGCTTGCGGACGGTCGCGCCGGCCCCGCCCTCGAACAGCACGTTGTCGGGCAGGATGACGGCGGCGCGGCCGCCGGGCTTGAGCATCGAGATGATGTGCTGGAGGAAGTTGAGCTGCTTGTTGGACGTGGTGGCCCAGAAGTCGTCGCGGGCGATCGTTTCCTTGGTCGCGGCGACGTCACCCTCGTCGGTGACGAAGGTGACCGAGCTCTTGGTACCGAACGGCGGGTTGGCGAGCACGACATCAACCTGGGCGATGACGGGGTTCCGCAGTGCGTCTCCGACGACGATCCGGGACTCACCCTCGGGGGTGCCGATGCCGTGTAGCAGCAAGTTCATGGCCGCCAGCCGGGCGGTCGCGTCGACGAGCTCGTAGCCGACCAACGCCTCGTCGCGCAGACGGGTGAGCTGGGTGCGGGTGAGCTTGTGGTTCTCATTGATCCACTCGTACGCAGCCAGCAGGAACCCGGCAGTGCCGCACGCCGGGTCAGCGATGATCTCCCCAGCGGCCGGCCGCGTGACGGCAACCATCGCGTCGATGATCGGCCTCGGGGTGAAGTACTGGCCGGCTCCGGACTTGGTGTCTTCGGCGCCGCGTTGCAGCAGCGCCTCGTAGGCATCACCCTTGACGTCGGCATCGAGGCTGGACCACGTCTCCTTGTCGATCAGGTCGACGATGAGCTGCTTGAGCCGGGACGGGTTCTGGATGTGGTTGGTGGCCTTACGAAAGATCTGGCCCAGCGTGCCTGGCTTGGTGCCGAGCTCGGTCAGGATGTGCCGGTAGTGCGCTTCGAGGTCGATGCCGTCACGTTCGAGCAGCGTGGGCCAGGACAGCTCGACGGGGACCGGCGAGGGCTGGTTCCACGGTGCCTGAGTGCGTTCGTGGACCATCTTGAGGAACAGCAACTGGGTGAGCTGCTCGTTGTAGGCGATGACCGGCACGCCCTCATCCCGTAGGACGTGGCAGTAGGACCACAGCTTGGCGACAAGTGTCTCGGGGCTCACGCGATCTTCTCCTGGAGTCCATCGGATGACGGTGCGGCGGCGGTGCTGGTCAGTCGGCCTTCGAACGCGGCCTTGAGGATCGAGCGACGCAGGGCCGCCGCGCGCAGGGCGGCGGTCTCAATGGTCCGTACCGCGTGCTCGATCTCTGTCCCGCGGCGGTCGAGCTCGGCGAGGATGGCCTGCTGTTCCACGAGCGGTGGCACCGGTACGGGCAGGGACCGGAGCACGGCCTTGTTGATCGACGCGATACCGGTGGTCTGGCTGCCACGAGCGTGGAACCACCAGCGTCCGAACACGTTTCCCCAGTGGGACAGCCAGCGCGGATCGACCCCCTCGCTGCGCAGCCTGGCACGGAACACGTGGTTCTGGTGGACGCAGTCCTTGACCTGGCCTTCCCAGATCCAGCCGCGCCCGAGCTTGTCCTTGTCGCCACCTTCGTTGAAAAGCACGTCGCCAGGCCGGAGCGTGAGGTCGTCGAGCTTGGAGGACCTCACCCACATGGTCTTGACGTCGTCGAGCGCCAGTTTGCCGCGCTGCACGTTTGCGACCGAGAGGTACGGCCGCTCGACGCAGCCTTCCGCGCCTTCGAGCTTCTTGCTCTTGGCGGCACCTGCTTGAACGTCGGCGAGCTCGTCGATGCTGGACCAGACCCACGTGTCCGGGACGGTCAGGTCGTCCGGGACGGGAGCGCTGAGGATGCTTTTGGGGTCGCGGTTGCCGCGGCAGGCGGCGACCGACGCTAGTGCGTCGTTGCGGTCGCCCTTGACGTCGTGGAGCTGCCCGTAGATGGCGTGGCTGTCGACTGCGGCCTGCAGCAGCTCGAGCCGACGTCGTGCCGTCAGGGTGTTGTGATGCCCCGCATCGAGCCGCGACAGCATCCGCTCGATTGCCTCAACGATGGCGTGCTGCTCGGCCAGCGGCGGTACTGGGACCGGCAGCTCGTTGAGTTCGCGCTGGTTGATCTTGGGGATGACGGACCGGCCCTTGAGCGCCAACTTCGTGAACTCGCCGGAGAGCATCCACCACATCAGGAACCGGCTGTCGAGGTCTGTTTCGATGGGGTACATGTCGGCAGAGCACAGCCCCTCAGTCTTTGCGATGGCCGCCTTGCGCAAGTACGGCCGGATCTTGGAGTAGATGACCTGCCCGGGCTGAAACAGGTGCTTATTCGACGTCACGCTGTCCTCGGTCACCGTCACGAGCTTCACGTACCGCCCTGTCTCGGGAAGTACGTGGTTCGGTGCAAGGTGAAGATGGTCCGGGTAGTCGGCGGGGCTCACGAGGTTGGATGCGATCGTGGCGACATCTTTGAACGACCGCCAGCACCACCCTTCGGGTAGCTCCCAGGGGGCCGTCACGGCGTCAGCTCGCGGTTGAGTTCGGTGATGACCTCGCCGAGTTGGCCGTCGAAGTCGTTGTGTGCGCGGCCGAGGCCGCCGCGGGCGGCGAGTTCGCCGAGGTCGAAGTCGTCGGTGGTGATCACCAGCGACTCGGTCACGACGTTCTTCATCAGCTCCAGCCATCCCATCTGCTCGGCGGTGAACCGTGCGGCGGCATCCTGCTCCTGAAGCCACTGCTGCCAGCGCCACTCGACGACCTCGGCGAACGGCTTGAGCTCGTCTTCGAGGCCGAGCTCGAAGCGCAGCAGCGCCAGCAGGTCCGCGACCTGCGAGCGCGGCCGGCCCTTGACCCGTGAGGAGTCGAGCTGTTCGTAGGCGTCCCAGACCGCTTCGGGCGACAGTCGGTACGGGGGCGCCTTGACCTCGGCCGCGAGATGCTCGAGCCGGCCGAGCACTTTCCCATCCCGCTGGCCGTACAGAACCTGCAGCGTGTCGATGTCCTCGCGGTGCTCGGCGATGTAGCCCTGCCAGGTCCCGACGATCCCTTGCGCCTTGCCGGCCGGTGCGGCGTCGTACCCGGAGAAGGTGACCTCGTCGGCGGATACCTCGTCGAGCAGCTGCATGTGTGCCTGCTGGACCTCCACGATGGTCTGCCGCAGCTTCGGGGCCGTTTGCAACGTCTCGGCGGCCCCGGCTACCACCGCGGGGATCTGCTCAGCGATCTGGTCGGGGCTTGGATCGTCGATACCGAGCGCCTCCGCGGCGAGCTCGCGGGCGCGCGCATGCCGCCGATCGGGGTCAACAGCGACCATCAGCTCACCGACGACCTTCTTCAGGTCCTTGCCGCCGGCCTCCTCGGTCAGCTTGTCGCGCTGGGTGGTGGTGAGGTTCTTGTCGATGCGCGACAGCCGGTCCGCGATCGAGGACAACTCGTCGACGTCGGCCGAACCGAACCCCACCTTCTCCAGCAGCTTGCGCAGTGTCACCGAACGCTTCTTCTCCAGCGGCACGGTGTCCTGCTGGTCGACGTCGGTGACCCCGACCGCGTCGACGATGACGAAATGGGTCTTGGCGGGGTGGTGGGCGTCGTTGGTGACCGCCTGGAACTCCGGCTGCGACATCACCCGTGACCCGCGGCCCTTCATCTGCTCGAAGTAGCTGCGCGACTTCACCCCACGCATGAAGAACACGCACTCGATCGACTTCACGTCGGTGCCGGTCGCGATCAGGTCGACGGTGACGGCGATGCGCGGGTTGAAGTCGTTGCGGAACCGCTTGAGCAGCTCCTCGGACGATGCGCCGGTCGACTTGGAGGTGATCTTGACGCAGAAGTCGTTGCCCTTGCCGAACACCTCGCGGATCTGGCGGACGATGTCGTCGGCGTGGCTGTCGTCCTTGGCGAAGACCAACGTCTTCGGGACGACCGTGCGGCCGGGGAAGATGCCGCCCTCGTCAGCCGGCTTGAACAGCTGGTCGCGGAAGTGGGTGACCACGGTGCGAATCTGGTCGACGGATACCACCCGCCGGTCGAGGTCGGCCGGGTCGTAGTCGAAGTCGTCGGCGAGCAGCTCGAGCTGCTTGCGACGGGTGGCCCGGTCGCGGAAGGTCGCGTACTCGCCTGCGTCGATCGAGGACCCTTCCGTACCGATCTTGGTGCGGATCTTGTACACCTCGAAGGGGACGTTGTTGCCGTCCGCGACGGCCTGCTCGTGGTCGTACTCGAACACCAGGTTCTTGCGGAAGAACCCGAAGGTGAGCTTGGTTGGGGTCGCGGTCAGGCCGAGCAGGTGTGCGTCGAAGTACTCGAGCACCGGGCGCCACCGCCCGTAGATGGACCGGTGGGCTTCATCGACGATGATGACGTCGAACGCTTCGGGCGGTAGTGAGCTCGAGTAGGTCAGCTCGACCGGGGGCCCGTCGGTCGGTTCGGTCTCGTTCTCCTCGGCCGGAGGTGCGGCGCCGGTCAGCGCGGCGTAGATCCCCTGGATGGTGGAGATGACGACCTTCGCGTCGTCGCGCAGGTTGCCGCCGGCCAGACGCTGCACGGCGTAGAGCTCTGACATCTTGCGTTGCTCGTCGGGCGTGACGAACTGCTCGAACTCGGTGTGGGCCTGCTCGCCGAGGTTGCGCCGGTCAACGAGGAACAGGATGCGTCGTGCTCCGCCGTGCTTGATCAGCCGGTAGGCGAGGTTCGCTGCCGTGAACGTCTTGCCGGACCCGGTCGCCATCTGCAACAGCGCCCGCGGCTTGTCCGCCGCCAGCGACTCCTCGATCGCCGCGATCGCGTCTCGCTGATGGGGCCACAGCTGCGGGTCGGAGTGGTCCGGCATCTGTCGGAACCGGGTTCTGAGGGTCGGTGCTGCTGGCAGCCGCTCCGCCTCCCGCAACCAGCTGTGCAACGTGTCAGGACGGTGAACGGCGAACACCGGCCGCGAGCGGGGATCCGGGTCGGCACGGTCGGTGAACTGCACCTCGTGGCTGGTGCCCTCGTAGGCGAACCGCAGTGGCAGACCCCACACCTCGGCACCGTCAGGGATCGACGCTTCGTAACGTGACGACTGGCCCTCGACGCCGGTCAGCGTGTGTCCGTCCTTCTTCGCTTCGTAGGTGCCGCACGCCTTGCCGTCGACGAACAGCAGATAGTCGGGATCCGGCATCCCACGCCGGTCACGGATCGCAACCCCGAGGCTGGCGGCCACGTTGACGCCGTCACGTGACTGCACCACCCAGCCGGCCGTTTCCAGCTGGGCGTCGATCGTGCGACGTGCACGGTCCTCGGGCGTGAGATACGCCTCGCTCACTCAGTTCCCCCTCCCGGACGCAACTGCGACATCAGGCTGCATCCGCGGCCGTGTCGTGACGAAGCGCCCGTTTACTTGCACCGTCGGTAGCGTAGGTGCCCGCGCCGTTCGGGGCGGCGCTCGCCGCTGCCGTGAGAGTGCGCTTCAGGTCGACCGGTCTGTCGTTCACCACGCCGGCGAGGGCGCGGGGCCCAACGATGTCGTGGACGCTCGGAACCGAGTCGTCTTCGGGTCGTGACACGCCGTGACACGCAATTGTCACGACTCCAGCGAAAGAAGTTCGAGACGTCACGGCTTTGACACGACCCCTGACACGGCTTTGACACGAGCTGGTCGTACGGTGCACTGAAAGTAGGAGCTGTACGCATGACGAGTCCGTGGTGCTCGGCCTCATACCGCATTCTGCGGTGTGTCGTTTCCGTGCGGCCAGGACACGACGCTGCGCGCTTCCACGGTGGTGCCGAATCGGCACCACCATGAGAACGCACACCGCTGCGCGCCGCCCCGGTGCTGCCAACTTGGCAGCACCGTCGGACCGCACGTCAAGAGCGCAAGCTGCGCAGATGGGGGCCGGCTGCAAGCCCTACACGCTTCTGGAGCAGATCACCGAGCTCGAACGTCTCGCCATCGACCCGACCAGGCCCCGATGGGCTGCGCGAGCCGGCCACCACCGTCGCGTTCACCGACCGAGCCTGCACTTCCCGCGGGTAACGGCTGACCCTCAGGGCGAGGGTCGGCACCTTCAGCCGTGTGGCGATCATGACGTTCGGTCAGGCTGCTGGGCGACCGCGGCGCACCTTTCCCGTGTTCGACGCCCGCCCGGGCTGTCTCCCGAACGAAGGAGCGATTCTGATGGCCATCGGCACCCAGCAGTGTCCCCTGACCGGCTTCATTGCCTCCGCGTCGTCATCGAGGACGTCGATCGTCGTCGCGAGGGCGCCCCGCCTCGGAGGTGACAGACCATGACTGATTACGGCACCGTCCTGTTGACCGTGCGCAACGTCGCTGAGCGGCTCGTCCTCGATCCCAAGACGGTCTACGAGCTGGTGTGGTCCGGTGAGCTGGCATCGACCAGGGTCGGCCCGACCGGCCGCTCGATCCGCGTCTCCGAAGCTCAGCTCGCCAGCTACATCGACCGCAATGCACAAGGCGCGCTCACACGTCGATGAGGCGCTCACAGCCGTGGTGCATCCGCGTGTTCGTTCCGTCGCCGGTACCCGTTCGACGGTGTGGGATGCTGGGGCCGGTCGAGTGCCCTGGCGATGTCCTCGAGATCGCCCGTGAACAGGTGGGCGTAGGTCTCCAACGTCATGCGGACCGAGTGCCCGAGCCACTTCGCGACGAAGGGCGCGGGCTTGCCGAGGCGGATCAGCTTGCTGGCGCACGTGTGGCGGAGATCGTAGGGGACGATCTCCTCACGCAACCCGGCCGTGGCAACGGCTGGTGCGAACACGCGTCGGCGCCAGTTGCGGATGTCGGTCACACCGAAGACGAGTTCGTCGCCCTGAAGTGCTGCGATGTGTGCGTCCAGCCGGCTGCACAGGGACCGGGGCAGCGGCAGCCGCCGACGCCCGCTGTTGCCCCGCGCCTGGTTCTTCTTCGAGGTCAGGGTGACGTAGCCGGCGCTGACGTCGCGGGCGCGAAGCCCCAGTGCTTCGTGTGGCCGTGCGCCCATCGTTGCGAGGAAGTCGACCAGTAGCCGATGGGCCTGGGGCGTCGCCACGATGAGCCGGTCGAGCTCGGGATCGGTCAGCACGTTGATCTCGCGCTCGCGGGTCGCGGTCCCGACGGTGACATCGGTACGGCAGCGGTGACCGTCCTTGCCCAGCGCGTTGTCGAGCAGCATGTTCACGGCCTGATAGATCGCGATGCGAGTGTCCATCCCTCGGCCGGCAACCTTGGCGCCTTCCAGCAGCCCGCGCAGATCCTCAGGGGCGATCGTCCCGAGCTTGCGGTTGGCGAGCACCGGCTCGATCCACACCCGGTACACCCACTCGTGCTTGTCGACCGTGGACGGGCCGACCTCGGCCTTGCGACGCTCGATGAACCGGGGCCACTCCTGAGCGAAGGTCCGGCGCAGCGCCTGGGTCGGGCTGGCGAGCGGGCGGCCCAGCCGATGGGCCTCCTCGATGTCCTCGGCCTTGCGCTGCCACGCCTCCGCCTCCTTCTTTCGGCGGAAGGTCTTGCGCTGCTGCGTGCCGCGCTCGCGCCATCGCACGGTGTAGGAGGTCCCGGCCTTGCCGGGTCGCTCGGTCAGCGATGCCATCGTGGGTTCCCTTGGGTCCCAATGGGTCGGGCGCTGTGCCCAATCTGTGCCCAAGGTGCGCACGAGGCCCCAAAGCGGTGGCAGCCGAAACAACGAGAAACCCTCGCTAGACGACGTCTAGCGAGGGTTCCCGCGGGTGGACCGGATGGGATTTGAACCCACGACCCCCTCCATGCCATGGAGGTGCGCTACCGAACTGCGCTACCGGCCCTCGCGCCGCGGCCGTGGCCGCAGCGGCGGGGGACGTTACCACCGACCGGTCTGGCCACGCGAGACGAGGCCGGGCCGGCACGGTGCGCGCACGCGGGCCGTACCGGTGGCCGGGCCCTGCCGGCCCCGGGCTGCAGGCCGCGGCCCGGCGCGTGCCGCCCGGCCCGGACGGGGTGGGCGCGCCGGGTGTCTACCCTCCGCACCTCGCACGCCCGAGCCTGGAAGCCACCGATGAGCGACGACGTCGAGCGCTACGACCCCCTGTCCATCGAGCCGCCGATCGCGGCCCGCTGGGAGCGGGAGGGCACCTACACCCTCGACCTCGCGTCGACCGGTGAGCCGTACTACGCCCTGACGATGTTCCCGTACCCCTCGGGCGACCTGCACATGGGGCACGGCGAGATCTTCACGATCCACGACGCGCTGGTGCGCCACAAGCGCATGACCGGCCACGCGGTGCTCAACCCGTTCGGGTGGGACGCGTTCGGGCTCCCGGCCGAGAACGCCGCGAAGAAGCGTGGCGCCGACCCGATGGCGTGGACCTACGCCAACATCGAGGAGCAGCGTTCCTCGATCG
>Ga0136604_1000908_pt1 | contig 13911 bp, 10 predicted proteins | sample AntRauFillE10628_FD_104928 | JGI IMG/M metagenome (GOLD analysis project Ga0136604, IMG submission 104928) | Saline lake microbial communities from Rauer Islands, Antarctica - Metagenome Filla E10 #628 | ecosystem: Environmental > Aquatic > Non-marine Saline and Alkaline > Saline | place... | reverse complement strand
TGCGGGGCCAGTGGTTCGTCACACCGGCCATCGCGGTCAACCGCAAGCAGGACATGGTCCACCGCAGCATCGGCCGCTGCGGCGTGGTGCTGGTCGCCGAGGGTGGCTCGGTCTCGCGTGCCCGCCAGCTGGTCGAGCAGGAGGCCAAGCGCGCCAAGCGTGCTGCCGGGGGCGCGCCGGTGCACACGATCATCGTCGGTGACGGCGAGGACGACACCGTCCAGCTGCGCAAGCTGCAGATGGCGCTGACGAAGCTGCCCGGGGAGCTGAAGAAGAACGAGGTGCCCAAGCTCGCCCGCCGGCTCGCCGGTCTCGACAAGGGCAACATCCCCATCCCCAAGGGCTACATCCCGCCGGGCGGTCGCCAGCGCTAGGTCCGTACCCTGCGTCGTCCTCCGACCGGGGCGGGCCCGCGCCCGCGCCGGTCAGCGGGCGTGACCGCACGTCCCGCTACGACGTGGTTGTGAGGACCTGATGGGCTCGGTGGCCGACGTGGTCGACCCGGGGCTGGCCGTGGGCCCGCTCGCGGGGGTCCTGCGTGGCCTTCGCACCGAGGTCGAGCAGGCGCTGGACGACCCGGCGATCACGTGCTCGACCGGCGCCCGGCCACTGCTGCTCGCGCTGCTCGCCGAGCGCACCAGCCCGCTGCTGGTCGTCACGCCGCGCAGCTCCGACGCGGAGGCGCTGGTCGACGGGCTCGGGGCGCTGCTGGGGGAGGGCCGCGTCGCGTCGTTCCCCGCGTGGGAGACGCTGCCGCACGAGCGGCTCTCGCCGCAGCCGCGCACCGTCGGGCGACGCCTGGCCGTGCTCGACCGGCTCGCCCGGCCCGAGGCCCACGAAGAACCGCTGCTGGCCGTGGTCGCCCCCGTGCGCGCCGCGCTGCAGCCGATGGACCCGGCACTCGCGCAGCGTCGACCGCTGGTGCTCGACCAGTCGTGGGACGGCTTCGACGCGCTGGTCGAGGGGCTCGCGGGCCTCGGCTACGCCCGCACGCCGCAGGTCGAGGCGCGCGGGGAGTTCGCCGTGCGCGGCGGCATCGTCGACGTGTTCCCGACCGCGTCCGACCACGCGGTGCGTGTGGAGTTCTTCGGCGACGACATCGAGGAGCTGCGCTGGTTCGGCGTCGGCGACCAGCGCTCGGTCGAGGCCGTCGAGCGCGTCGTGGTCGACCCCGCCCGGGAGCTGGTGCTCTCCGACGAGCTGCGCGAGCGTGCACGAAGCCGCGCACGCCTCGCGCCGAGCCTGGCCGACCCACTGGAGCGGCTCGCCGAGGGGCAGGTGTTCGAGGGCGTGGAGTCGCTGGCGACGTTCCTGCACCCGCGCCCGGCACTGCTGCCCGACTTCCTGCCCGACGGCGGCGTCGTGCTGGTCGACCCGACGCTGGTCGCCCAGCGTGCCGAGCGGCTCCACGAGGAGGCGCAGGTCCTGGCGCAGGTCGCGTGGTTCGCCGACGACGACCCCGAGGCCGAGCGCGGCTTCGCGCGGCTGGCCACGGTGCTCGACCGTGTGCCGGAGCAGCGGCGCCACACCGTCGACCCGTTCGGCCCGTCCGCCCTGCCCGGCGCGCCGTGGGAGTCCTTCCGCGGCGACGTCGAGCGACTCGGGGAGGTCGTGCGCCGACGCCTGGCCACCGGCGCACGGGTCGTGCTGACCACCTCGACGCAGGGGCCGGCGCGCCGGCTGGTGGACGTGCTGGCCGAGCAGGCGACGCCCGCGGTGCTGCACGCCGGGGCGCTGCCGGCCGAGCGGCCCGGCGCGCGCGCCGAGGTCGTGGTCAGCCCGCTGCGCGAGGGGATCGACGCGCCCGAGCACGGTCTCGCGCTGCTCGGGGAGTACGACCTGTTCGGGCCGCGCCGCACCGGCCGCGCACCCCGGCGCCTCGGCACGCGCACCTCCGCCGCCGACGCGGTGCTCGACCTCGAGCCCGGCGACGCGGTCGTGCACCGCACCCACGGGGTGGGGGTGTTCCGGGGCATGATCACCCGCGAGATCACCACGCCGTCGGGCGAGACCGCCCGGCGCGACTACGTCGAGCTCGAGTACGCCGACGGCGACCGGCTGTTCGTCCCGTCCGACCAGGTCGACGCGGTCGCGAAGTACCAGGGCGGGGAGAAGCCCAACGTCATGGGCCTCGGCGGCGCCCAGTGGGAGCGCGCCAAGAACCGCGTGCGCGCCAGCGTGCGCGACATCGCCGCCGAGCTGATCCGGCTGTACGCGGCCCGCATGCACGCCCCCGGCCACGCGTTCGAGCAGGACGGGGTCATGCAGCGCGAGCTCGAGGACGCGTTCGCGCACGTCGAGACCCACGACCAGCTGACCACCGCCGACGAGGTCAAGCAGGACATGGAGGCGCCGCTGCCGATGGACCGACTGCTGGTCGGCGACGTCGGCTTCGGCAAGACCGAGGTCGCGGTGCGCGCCGCCGGCAAGGCCGTGTTCGGCGGCAAGCAGGTCGCCGTGCTCGTGCCCACCACGATCCTCGCGCAGCAGCACTTCCAGACGTTCCGCGAGCGCTTCGCCGGGTTCCCGGTCGAACTGCGCGTGCTGAGCCGGTTCAACACCCCCGCCGAGCGTCGCGACGTGCTCGACGGTCTCGCCGCCGGGACCGTCGACGTGGTCATCGGCACCCATGCCCTGCTGTCGAAGCAGGTGGAGTGGAAGGACCTCGGCCTGGTCGTGGTCGACGAGGAGCAGCGCTTCGGCGTGCAGCAGAAGGAGCGGCTCAAGCAGCTGCGCACCAGCGTGGACGTGCTGTCGATGTCCGCCACCCCCATCCCGCGCACGCTGGAGATGGCCGTCACGGGCATCCGCGACCTGTCGACCATCGAGACCCCGCCCGAGGACCGCCAGGGCGTGCTGACCTTCGTCCAGGAGTTCGACCAGGACCAGGTCGCCCTGGCGATCCGGCGCGAGCTGCTGCGCGACGGGCAGGTGTTCTACGTCCACAACCAGGTCGAGACCATCGAACGGGCCTGCAGCGACCTGCGCGAGCTCGTCCCGGACGCGCGCGTGGCCTTCGCCCACGGGCAGATGGACGAGCGCACGCTGGAGGACGTGATGGTGCGCTTCTGGCAGCGCGAGGTCGACGTGCTGGTCTGCACGACGATCGTGGAGTCCGGCCTCGACATCCCCAACGCCAACACGCTGGTGATCGAGCGCGCCGACCTGCTGGGCCTGTCGCAGCTGCACCAGCTGCGCGGTCGGGTCGGGCGCTCGACCGAGCGCGGCTACGCGTACTTCCTGCATCCCGAGGGAGCGTCGATCACCGAGACCGCGTACCAGCGCCTGACCACCATCGCCGAGCACAGCCGGTTGGGCTCGGGCCTGCAGGTCGCGATGCGCGACCTGGAGATCCGCGGCGCCGGCAACGTCGTCGGCGCGGAGCAGTCCGGCCAGGTCGCGGCGGTCGGGTTCGACATGTACTCGCGGCTGCTGGCCGAGGAGGTCGCCGACCTGACCGGAGCGAAGGTCGAGCCGGAGGTCGAGGTGCGCCTCGACCTGCCCGTCGACGCGCACCTGCCCCACGACTGGATCGAGGACGCCAAGCAGCGCCTGGAGCTCTACAAGCGCATCTCCGCGGTGCGCGACGCCGCCGGGGTCAAGGCCGTGCGGGCCGAGCTGGAGGACCGCTTCGGGTCGCTGCCCGAACCGGCGGACCGCCTGCTGACGCTCACGGCGCTCAAGGCGGCGCTGCGGCGCTGGGGCGTCACCGACGTCGGCACCACGGTCAAGGACCAGTTGCGCATCTCGCCGGTCGACCTGCGCGACTCGCAGGTGGTCGGACTGCAGCGCCGCCACCGTGGAGCGCAGTACCGCAGCGAGCAGCAGCAGGTGCTGGTGCCGCTGCCCGACGCCAGCGGCTCGGCACTGGTCGGCTGGGTCGCCCGCGTGCTGCGCGAGCTGTTCGCCTGAGCCACGTCGCCGCCGGGGCCGGTGCGCGACCCCGTCCGCTGCGGCGGTGGCCACCGAAGGACCCTCGACGGCCACCGTCCGTCCGCACCGGTCGCGTGGTCCCGTCCGGGACGTAGGCTTGTTGCGAATGGTTCGCAACAAGCGCCAGCCCCTCGACGGAGACGCCCATGCACGCCCCCGACGGCTTCCTCAACCTCGGCACCGCGGTCGCGACCGGCGCGATCTCCGCCGGCGCCGTCGGTGCCAGCCTGCGCCAGACCGGCCAGACGCTCAAGGAGAAGCAGATCCCGCTCGCCGGGGTCTCGGCCGCGTTCATCTTCGCTGCGCAGATGTTCAACTTCCCCGTCGCCGCGGGCACCACCGGCCACCTGCTCGGTGGTGCGCTGGCCGCGGTGCTGCTCGGGCCGTCGATGGGGGCGCTGGTCGTCACGGTGGTGGTGGTCGTCCAGGCCATCGCGTTCGCCGACGGCGGGTTGACCGCGCTCGGCTACAACGTGCTGAACATGGCGATCGTGACCGCGTTCGGCGGCTGGGTGGTGTTCCGGCTCACCCGTCGCGTGCTGCCGGCGACGATCAACGGCATCTCGGCCGCCGCCGGGCTCGCCGCGCTGGTCAGCGTGGTGCTGTCCTCGATGGCGTTCTCGGTCCAGTGGCTGTTCGGCGCGACCTTCGCCGTCGACTTCGCGACCGTGTTCGGCGCGATGGTCTCGGTCCACCTGCTGATCGGCGTCGGTGAGGGCGTGATCACGATGCTCGCGGTCCGGGCCGTGCTGGCCGTGCGTCCCGACCTGGTCGCCGGGGCCGACGGGCTGGACCTCGACACCGCCGAGGTACGCCCGATGCGCGCACTGACCATCGGTGGGATCGTCGTCGCCTTCGTCGTCTCCATGGTCGTCGCGCAGTTCGCCGTCGATGCCCCCGACGGCCTCGAGCGCGTCGCCGAGGACACCGGCTTCATCGCGAGTGCCGAGGACCACGCCCTGGACAGCTTCATCTTCGCCGACTACGCGACCGCCGGCATCGAGAACGAGACGCTCTCGCTGGCGATCGCCGGCGCGACGGGCACGATCGTGACGCTGGCCGTCGGCACGGGGCTGTTCATGGCCGTGCGTCGCCGTGAGGACGAGCCGCTCGACCACCAGCCGGTGGGCTGATGGGAGCCGGACACAGCCACCCCCTGCACGTGCACGGCCACAGCGCCGTGCACCGCCTGGCCCCCGAGGCCAAGGTCGTGGCCGTGTTCGCGTTCGTGTTCGGTGTCGCGCTCACGCCGCGCGAGGCGTTCTGGGCGTTCGCGCTCGACGCCGTCGCCCTGGCCGTGGTCGCCGCGGTGGCGAAGGTCCCGGCACGCTTCGTGCTGACGCGTGCGACCGTCGTCGCGCCGTTCCTCGGCCTCGCCCTGCTGCTGCCGTTCGTGGCCGACGGTCCGCGCACCGAGGTGCTCGGCGTCGCCGTCGCCGTCGAGGGGCTGTGGGGCGCGTGGGCCATCGCGGCTCGGGCGCTGCTGGGCGTCACCGCGTCGATCCTGCTCGCCGCGACCACGGAGATCCCCGACGTGCTCAAGGGCTTCGAGCGCCTGCGGGTGCCGCCGGTGCTCACCCAGATCGCCGCGTTCATGCTGCGCTACCTCGAGGTCGTCGCCGGCGAGCTCGGCCGCATGCGCACCGCGATGACCGCACGTGGCTACGACCCGCGCTGGCTGTGGCAGGCCAAGCCGATCGCCGCCGGCGCGGGCGCGCTGTTCATCCGCAGCTACGAGCGCGGCGAGCGCGTGCACGCCGCGATGCTCGCGCGTGGCTGGAACGGCACCATGCCCGAGCTGCGCGGCGCCCCCGCGACCACCGCCGACTGGACCCGCGCGACCCTGCTGCCGCTGGTGTCGCTGACCGCCGCGCTCGCCGCGGCCCTGATCGCCAGGACCTGACGATGCACCACGCAGTGGTCGAGGTCGACGACCTCACCTTCCGCTACCCCGACGGCACCACCGCGCTGGACGGCTTCTCGCTGACCGTGCACGCGGGGGAGCGGGTCGCGGTGCTCGGGCCCAACGGCGCGGGCAAGACCACGTTCGCGCTGCACCTCAACGGCATCAACCGGGCCCGTAGCGGACGCGTCGTGGTCGACGGCACCGAGCTGTCCGAGCGCACGCTGACCGAGATCCGCCGGCGCGTCGGGCACGTCTTCCAGGACCCCGACGACCAGCTGTTCATGCCGACGGTGCGCGAGGACGTCGCCTTCGGGCCCGCGAACCTCGGGGTCACCGGCGACGAGCTCCAGGCCCGCGTCGAGGCAGCGCTGGACAGCGTCGGGATGCTGGCGATGATCGGCCGCGCCCCCCACCACCTCTCCGGCGGCGAGCGCCGCCGGGTCGCGGTGGCCACGGTGCTGTCGATGGAGCCGAGCATCCTGGTGCTCGACGAGCCGACCTCCAACCTCGACCCCGCCAGCCGACGCGAGCTGACCACCGTTCTGGAGGGTCTCGGCGTCGCGCAGCTGGTCATCACCCACGACCTGCCGTTCGCGCTCGAGCTCTGCCCGCGTGCGGTCGTCGTGGACGGCGGGCGCGTCGTGGCCGACGGGCCGACGCACGAGCTGCTCGCCGACGCCGAGCTGCTGCACGCCCACCGGCTCGAGCTGCCGTACGGGTTCGACCCGCGCGTCGTGCAGCGCTGAGGCGGCTGTCGGGCGCGCGTCCGACGGCGACCCGGCGCGCGCTGGCGCCGTGACCGGGTGCGGGCTGCGCGGCCCGGGTTGGGCCTGCACGCGGCGGGCGTCGTACCCTCGCCGGTCCGAACCGATGCCACGGAGCATCCCGCGTGAGCACCAGCACCCTCCCCTCCTCCTGGACGCCGACCTCGTGGCAGGAGCTGCCCGCGGGGCAGCAGCCGTCGTGGCCCGACCAGGACGCCCTCTCGCTCGCCCTGCGCGAGGTCGAGGCGCAGCCGCCGCTGGTCTTCGCCGGCGAGGCCCGTGCGCTGCGCGACGACCTGGCCCGCGTCGCCCGCGGCGAGGCGTTCCTGCTGCAGGGCGGTGACTGCGCCGAGACGTTCGACGCGTTCTCCGCCGACGCGATCCGCGACAAGTTCAAGGTGCTGCTGCAGATGGCCGTGGTGCTGACCTACGGCGCGCAGATGCCGGTGGTCAAGGTCGGACGCATCGCCGGGCAGTTCGCCAAGCCGCGCAGCGCCGACACCGAGACGCGCGAGGGCACGACGCTGCCGAGCTACCGCGGTGACGCGGTCAACGCGCTTGCCTTCGAGGAGGGCGCCCGCACCCCCGACCCGCAGCGCCTGGTGCGGATGTACCACCAGTCCGCCGCGACGCTGAACCTGCTGCGTGCGTTCGCCCGCGGTGGCTTCGCCGACCTGCGCCGCGTGCACGAGTGGAACCAGGAGTTCGTCACCGACTCGCCGCAGGGCAAGCGCTACGAGTCCATCGCCGAGGAGATCGAGCGGGCACTGGGGTTCCTGCGCGCCTGCGGCGTCGACCTCGGCGAGTCGGCCTTCAACCAGGTCGACTCCTACACCAGCCACGAGGCGCTGCTGCTGGGCTACGAGCAGGCGCTGACCCGCCGCGACTCGCTCACCGGCGACTTCTACGACTGCTCGGCGCACATGCTGTGGATCGGCGAGCGCACCCGCGACCCCGACGGCGCGCACGTGCACTTCCTGTCCGGCGTGCACAACCCGATCGGTTGCAAGGTCGGCCCGACCGCGACGACCGACGAGCTCGACGCGCTGGTCGCACGGCTCAACCCCGACAACGTCCCCGGGCGCCTGACGCTGATCAGCCGCATGGGTGCCGAGACGGTCGGTGACGCGCTGCCGCCGCTGCTCGCCCACGTGCGCGACCGCGGGTACGAGGTCGTGTGGAGCTGCGACCCCTGCCACGGCAACACCTACACCGCCGAGTCGGGCTACAAGACCCGCCGCTACGACGACGTGATGGCCGAGGTGCGCGGCTTCTTCGGCGCGCACGAGCAGGAGGGCACCGTCCCCGGCGGCGTGCACGTCGAGCTGACCGGCGAGGACGTGACCGAGTGCGTCGGCGGCGCCCGCGACATCCTCGACGCGGACCTCGCGCAGCGCTACGAGAGCGCCTGCGACCCGCGTCTGAACGCCGAGCAGAGCCTCGAGCTCGCCTTCGAGATGGCCGCGATGCTGCGCGGCTGAGCGGCACGCCCGGCGGTCTCGCCCGCGGCGGGGCCGGCGGGTGCTAGACATCGTGGGCGCGGTCGGGAGATCGTGCCGTCGACCGATGGGCTCCTCGTGCTGCTCGTGACTCTTCGTGACCTGCAGCACCGCGCCACGCGTGTTGCGATCGTCACCGGCCTGGTGACGCTGGTGCTCACGCTGCTGTTCCTGATGACGGGGCTGGTCAACCAGCTCAACACCGAGCCGCACCGGGCCGTGGACGTGGTCGGCAGCAGTCACTGGGTCGTCGCCGACGGGGTCTCGGGCCCGTTCACGTCGGTGTCGGTCCTGCCCGCGACCCTCGCCGACGAGGTCCCGGGTGCGACGCCGGTCGTGATCTCGCGCGGGACGCTGGTGCCCGCCGACGGTGCCGACACCGAGATCATCGTGTTCGGCGTCGACCAGACCGGCGGTCCGGCACCCGCGCTGGTCGACGGCACGGCGCCGGGCGGCCCCGACGAGGTCGTGGTCGACGAGAGCGCCGGGGTCGCCGTCGGCGACGTCGTGACCGTGGGGACGTCCGACTACACCGTGGCCGGGCTGACGCGCGACGCGACCGTGCTGGCGGGGCTGCCGTTCGTGTTCCTCGACCTCGAGGCCGCCCAGGAGCTGTCGTTCAGCACCACCGACGTCGTCTCGGCGCTGCTGGTCGACGGCGACCCCGGCGCCGTCGAGGGCGCCACGGTCCGCACGGCCGAGCAGGTCGCCGAGGACGCCCTCGGGCCGCTCGAGTCGGCGGTCTCGTCGATCGACCTGATCCGGGGCCTGCTCTGGGTCGTCGCCGCGATCGTCGTCGGCGCGGTGGTCTACCTCAGCGCGTTGGAACGGCAGCGCGACTTCGCGGTCATGAAGGCGGTCGGGGCGAGCGGCCGCTCGCTCGCCGCCGGAATGGCCCTGCAGGCCGTCGTGGTCGCGCTGCTCTCGGCCCTGCTCGCGGGTGCGCTCGCCACCGTCGTCGAGCCGGTGTTCCCGCTGCGGGTGGTCGTGCCGGACGGGGCCTACGTCCAGGTCCCGCTCGTCGCGGTGGTGATCGGCCTGGTCGCCGCGAGCTTCGGCGCCAGACGCGCCAACCGCACCGATCCCGCCGCGGCCTTCGGAGGTGTCGCATGAGCGCGCCCGCCACCACCCGCACCGAGACCCTCGTGGTCACCGACGTGGTCAAGGAGTACGCCGGCGCCGGCTACGTCGTGCGGCCACTCGACGGGCTGTCGTTCACCGCCCACGCGGGCCAGCTCGTGGTCCTGCTCGGCCCCTCGGGGTCGGGCAAGTCGACGCTGCTGTCGTGCCTCGGCGGCATGCTCTCGCCCACCTCCGGCTCGATCCGGCTCGGCGACGTCGAGGTCACGGGCCTCTCCGGGCGCTCGCTCAACGACTACCGCCGCGCGTCGGTCGGCTTCGTGTTCCAGGGCTTCAACCTGGTGCCGTCGCTGACGGCGCTGGAGAACGTCGCCATGCCGTTGCTGGTGACGCGCGCCTGCCCGCGGCGCGAGGCGATGGCCAGGGCCGAGGAGCGCCTGGTCGAGGTCGGCCTGGCCGACCGGCTGGACCACCGGCCCGGGGCGCTGTCCGGCGGCCAGCAGCAGCGCGTCGCCGTGGCGCGCGGGCTGGTCACCGACCCGGCGCTGCTGATCGCCGACGAGCCGACCGCGAACCTCGACCACGTCCAGGCAGAGTCGGTCATCCGCCTCCTGCGCGAGCTGCGGGCGCAGGGGCGCATCATCGTGGTCTCGACCCACGACGCACGCATGGTCCCGATCGCCGACCAGGTCGTGCAGATGGCCAGCCACGGCGCCGAGCCAGAGGCTGCGGAGGCGACCGTGGAGCACGCGGCGGGCGAGGTCGTGTTCCGGCAGAACGACCACGCCGACCTGGTCTACGTCATCGAGAGCGGCCGGGTCGAGGTCTACCGCGAGCTCGCGGACGGCGGCGAGGAGTCGCTGGTCACGCTCGACCAGGGCAAGTACTTCGGCGAGCTCGGGGCGCTGCTGGGCTTCCCGCGCTCGGCATCCGTGCGCGCCGTCACCGACGTGGTGCTGACGGCGCTGGCGCCCAACGAGTTCCGCGCACGCATGGAGCAGGCCCAGGGCCCGTCGTGAAGCACGACCGGCACGCGGTCACCCGCGTGCGGTCCGGCGGGCAGTGCGCCGGGACGACCGTCGCCGGTGGTGCCCGCAGGTGTCAGTCGCGCTGCGCCAGCGGCACGCAGTCGCCGGTGGCGATCCACTCCTGCAGCAGCGGCAACGCCAGGTCGTAGCCCTTGGCGGCGACCTCGGCGACGGCCTCGAAGTCCAGCAGGGACACGCCGCGCACGTCCAGCTCCATCAGCAGGTCCACGCCGGCGCTGTCGAGGGCGTCCTGGCGGTTGACCATCGCGCCGACGAGCATCGAGCGCATCAGCACCGCGGTGATGCCGGGGAACTGGCTGCGGCCGCGGCCCACGCTGGCGCGCAGCGACTGCCAGCCGGAGACCGACAGGCCGTAGTCGGCCTTGGCGCGCGGACCCCGCGGCGGCGCGACGTCCACCGCGATGATCGTGCGGCAGCGTCCGTCGTCCGCGGCGACCCCGACCGGCAGGTTGTCGAGCAGACCGCCGTCGACCAGCAGGTCCTCGCCCATCGGCACGGGTGGCATCACCCCCGGGATGGCCACGCTCGCCCGGATCGTGGGGGCGACGGGCCCGCTGGCGTGCACCTCGCTGCGCGAGGTCGTCAGGTTCGTGGAGACGCAGCGGAACGGGAGCCAGAGGTCCTCGTACTCGATGTCGCCGAAGTGCTCCAGGATCGCACGGGCGATGCGCTCGCCCTTGATCAGCGACGTCACCGGCACGGTGTAGTCCAGCAGCCCCTTGAACAGCCGCTTGATGATGGGCTCGAGCTCGTCCGGCGTCGCGTCCAGGGCGATCCCGCCGGCGAGCGGCGCCCCGATGGAGGCACCGAGGACCATGTCGATCGGGATCCCGAGCTCGTGCATCGCCCGGTGCACACCGACGTGCGCGAACCCGCGGGCACCACCACCACCGAGCACCAGCGCCGTGGCCCGACTGGTCGCGAGCCGGGCGGTGCGCTCCACGTCGCCGGGCCGCCCGACCCGCACGTGCAGGACGTCGTCGACGCCGAGCGCGTCGCGCAGCACGGCCGTGCCGGACGGGCGGTCCGTGTCGGCGGGGTGCTGCAGCACGGCGATGGTCGTCGTGGCCTGCGGGACCTCGGCCAGCAGGGCACGCACGTGGGCGCGGTCCTGCTCGTCCGGGTCGGCGGGCAGCACGACCACGACGCGGTCGGAGACACGTGTCGCGCGGCGCGTCCAGCCGTCCACGCCCGCGCCGACGTCGAGCAGCAGCAGGTCGTGGGCCGCTTCCTGCTCGTGCAGGTACGCGGCCAGTCGACCGGCGCCCGGTGCGTCGGCCGCCGCACGGGCGATGTCGCTTGTGCCGAGGTCGGTGTCGACCTCGTCCGCACCGAGCCGACGCAGCGTGCCGAACGGCTCCAGCGCCGCCCCGAAGGTCCGCAGGTAGTCCTCGGGGTCGAGCGCGCCGGGCGCGGCGGCGACGGCCACGGTGCTGACGGTGCGGCGTCCGGTGCCGAGGTTGCCGCGCTCGGCACGGCGCACGACCTGGCGCAGGACCTCGCGGGTGATCGCCGGGTGGTCGACCAGCAGGTCGTGGAAGGCGTCCTCGTCGACCTCGCCGACCACGGCGTCGCGCACCGCCACCAGCGTCGCCGAGCGGGGCTCGCCGGTGAGCATCGAGGCCTCACCGACGACCTGGCCGCGGCCGAGCCGTGCGATCTCGCGCTCGCCGTCGCCGTCGCCGTCGTCGCGGAGCACGGCCAGACGCCCGGCCACCACGACGTAGGTCGATCCGCCGGGCTCGCCCTGACGGCACAGCACGGTGCCTGCGGGGACCGTGCGCACGGCCAGTCGCCGCGCGGTCGCCGCCAGGTCGACGTCGTCGGCGTCGAGGACCTGCGCGAGCACGTGCAGCAGCGCGTCGCGGTCGATGGTCTCGCGCGCCTGGGCCTCGAGCCGCTCCCGCAGCCCCGGCTCGGTGGCGAGCATGGCGCGGGCGACCGGACGGGACACGACCTCGAGCAGGCCCGGCTCCAGGGCGGTGATCGTGGCTGTCGGGGCGCCGCCGGCCAGCAGGCTGATCCCGCCCATCACGGCGCCGGGCCCGATCTCGCCGGCCCGGATCGAGCGGCCCCGCTGGGCGACCCGGACCTCGAAGCGACCCTCCAGCACGTGGAGCAGTCCGTCCCCGGGGACCCCGGCCTCGATCACCACGTCCCCCGCCTGCACCTCCCGCCGCTCGGCGCGGTCGCGCAGGGCCGCGACCAGCGTGTCGGTCGCGGCTGGTTCGGGGTGCGTCACTGACTGGCTCCGAAGGAGGGTGGGTGCCGGACGCAACCTAGTCGCACGGCCCGGCCCGGCCCGCCCGGCCCGTGGGCTGTGCGCCGGCCTCGGCAGCGCCCCCCGCCACCCCCTTGCGCCCCTCGACGGTCTAGGGTGCAGGGCATGGACGACCTGCTGGCGCGCTGCGCCGACCTGCCCGTGCGGGAGCTGGCGCCCGGCGAGCTCCTGATCGCCGAGGCTGCGGCCCCGGGCCCGCTGTACGTGCTGCGCTCCGGCGTCGTCGAGGTCCGCACCGGTGGCCGGCTGCTGACGCGCGTGGAGCAGCCCGGCTCCTTCCTCGGCGAGGTCTCGGTGCTGCTCGACCGCCCGACGACCGCGGCCGTCGTGGCCGACGGCCCCGCGAGCGTCCACGTGCTCGAGGACGCCGCCGCGCAGCTGCAGGCCCGCCCCGAGCTGCTGCTGGACGTCGCGCGCCTGCTCGCGCGTCGGGTCACCGCCCTGACCGTCTACCTGTCCGACGTGCGCGAGCAGTACGCGGACACCGACGGGCACCTCGGCATGATGGACCGGGTGCTGTCCGCGCTGGTGGTGCAGGGCGCACCGAGCGTCGAGCCCGGCAGCGAGCGCAGCGACGTCCCCGGCTACTGACCGTCGTCGCCACGGTCCGAGGGCCCGTCCTGCGGACCGCCGAGTAGCGTCGAGCGGGACGACGTGGCGAGGGAAGAGCGTGCGGGAGGGCTGGATCCGGTCCGTGCGGATCGAGCGCGACGGGGTCGGGCAGCCGGACGCGTACCCCTTCGCCCTCCCGGCACTGCGCGACCTCGACACGCTCGATCTCCACCCCGGCGTGACCTTCCTCGTGGGGGAGAACGGAAGCGGCAAGTCGACGCTCGTCGAGGCGATCGCGGTCGCCGCGGGCTTCAACGCCGAGGGCGGGAGCCGGAACTTCAACTTCTCCACCCGTGACTCGACCTCGGGCCTGCACCGGCACCTGCGCCTCGTGCGGTCACCGAGCCGGCCCCGCACGGGCTTCTTCCTCCGGGCGGAGAGCTTCTTCAACGTGGCCAGCGAGATCGAGCAGCTCGGTCCCGAGGTCGCAAGGTCCTACGGGAGCCGGTCGCTGCACGAGCAGTCCCACGGAGAGTCGTTCCTGTCGCTGGTCCTCAACCGCTTCGGCCCCGACGGCCTGTACCTGATGGACGAGCCCGAGGCGGCACTCTCGCCCCAGGGCTGCCTCGCGCTGATCCGCGCGATCCACGACCTGGTGGCCGACGGGTGCCAGTTCATCATCGCCACGCACTCGCCACTGCTCATCGCCACACCCGGCGCGCTGGTGCTCGAGCTCGACGAGGACGGCATCTCCCGCGTGCCGTACGAGCAGACCCGCACCTTCGGGCTGTTCCGCAGCTTCACCGAGGCGCCGGACCGCTTCCTGCGGACCCTGCTGGCCGACTGA
>Ga0136604_1000904_pt1 | contig 13981 bp, 12 predicted proteins | sample AntRauFillE10628_FD_104928 | JGI IMG/M metagenome (GOLD analysis project Ga0136604, IMG submission 104928) | Saline lake microbial communities from Rauer Islands, Antarctica - Metagenome Filla E10 #628 | ecosystem: Environmental > Aquatic > Non-marine Saline and Alkaline > Saline | place... | reverse complement strand
GCCCACGATTTGCTGAAGTCACAACCGGAAAAACGCGCAGCTGTAATTGCACTTGAGTCGCCAACGAGCACTTTTCAGCTCGATGATTTTAGCATGACCAATATGGTTAGTGCTGCAATTTTTGGCGATGGAGCGGCATGCACAATTCTCGGTCCTGATGATAAAAATCTACTGCCGAGAATTGTCGACCGGGCGATGTATCACTTTTTTGACGAATCGAGGATGATGGGATTTGACCTGAAAAACACAGGTTTGAAAATGGTGCTCGACCCATCAGTGCCAGAGAAAATAGAGGAGCATTTTGATCAAATTTTATTGCCGTTTCTCGAGCGAAACGATTTGGAAGTGGGCGATGTAGAGCATTTTATTTTTCACCCAGGAGGAAAGAAAATTGTGAAAATGGTGGAAGAGCTTCTTCACGCCCGCGGAAAAAACATCGATGTCACCCGGGAAGTGCTGCGGGTTTATGGAAACATGAGTAGCGCCACTGTGCTTTATGTTTTGGAAGAGTACCTCGAAAATGTGAAAGTGAAGGAAAACGACTACGGCCTGATGCTGAGTTTTGGACCGGGGTTTTCAGCGCAGAGACTTTTGTTGAAGTGGGAGTGAAGGTGAATTATAAATGATCAATTACGAATTACGAATTGCTTGCAGCTACGGGGACAACTACCATTTGATTACGAGTCAACAGCAGCTCGAGCCTTTTGGAATTTGGGATTTGGTGCTTGGAATTTAGGAGGATCGAGCTTAGGGAGTTTTGAAATTGAGAGGCTGGTTCTTGAGGGGGTTGAGATAAGGTGGAGACAAGGTAGAAATAAAGTTGTGGGGCTTGTAGGGTTTGGGACTTGATTTTTAGGGTTTGGTGGAAGGGCCGTTGGACTGTGATTAATGACTTTTGAGTTTACTTGCACAGGTCCTGAAACAAGTTCAAGACGACCGTCTTCGGTTTGACGGTTGTTGGAGGGTAGAGACAAAGTTGTTCGGGTAGTTAGATCCACGGTTCTGCCGATTGTGATTTGGTTGGTGCTTTGTGAGCTTGGAGAAAGTCCCAGAGGGACGACAGTTTGGTAGCCAATGACGGGATCAACAAACAACAAGCTCCGGAGGAGCGACATTATGGTTCAACTCCTACGCCAAGGATTCGGAGTACACGTGGAATTTGAGAACATTAACCAGAAAACAAACAGGATTTGGAAACAGAAAAAAAGACAGCCCTAATACTTGGAGCCAGCAGCGGGATGGGATTTGCTTCTGCAAAAAAACTCGCCAGCGAGGGATTTGATTTGGTCCTCGTGTATCGCAGCAGAAAAAGCGATGCGCGAAAAGTTGAGGTGGAATTTGAAAAATGGAAACTCGATGGATGCGAAATCAAAAGCTTCAATGCTGACGCTCTGAATGATGATGTCATGCAATCAATCCTCGATAAACTTGCTGCTGGAAATATCAAGATCGATTTGTTGTTGCATTCACTCGCCAAGGGCAACCTGAAGCCGATGGTTATTGAAGGAGAAGACGGTTCCCCGTCAAGCACTCTTTCGGAAGACGACTTTTCAATTACAATCAAAGCGATGGCAGTGAGCTACTACTCCTGGGCGAGAGCAATTTTAGATCGTAATTTATTTGGAGAAGGTGCTTCCTTACTGGCACTGACGAGTGAGGGTGCACGAAAAGCCTGGAAGAATTACGGAGCTGTGGCAGCTGCCAAAAGCGCTCTCGAAGCCATCAACAGAAATCTTGCGTTGGAACTGGCGCCTCTCGGTTTGAGAGCAAACGTCTTGCAACCGGGAATCACTGACACTCCCGCCCTGCGGATGATTCCCGGCAGTGACAAACTGATAGAAGGAAGTTTGAACAGAAATCCTTACCATCGATTGACCACCCCGGAGGATGTGGCGAATGCGGTTTATTTATTTTCCAGGGCAGAATCAAAATGGATCAATGGGGCGGTTGTCCCGGTTGACGGAGGAGAAAACATTGCATAGGATGAATGATGTAAAAGAAAAAATATTGGAAGTTCTTCCCTACGGCCCGCCATTTCGGTTTGTGGATGAGTTGCTGAGGGTTGATGAAAACAGCATCGAGGGAGTTTATACTTTCCGCGAAGACGAGCATTTTTATGCCGGCCATTTTAAAGACAGGCCCGTTACTCCGGGAGTGATTCTCACCGAGTGCATGGCGCAGATTGGAGTCGCCTGCCTGGGGATTTACCTGTCGATAAATGACGATTCAAATTCCGAAAATGGCCAGCCTGCCTTTGCCTTCACCGAGTCGAAAGTGATGTTCGAAAACCCGGTTTTTCCCGGTGAAAAAGTGCACGTAATTTCCCGGAAAAAATACTGGAGACTGGGAAAACTGAATTGCCTGGTTGAACTCTACAACGATAAACAAGAACGTGTTTGTGTGGGCGAGCTGAGTGGAATGGTGAAGATGATAGAATAACTCGCGCACTGGCCTGGGTCTTTCGGGTTAAGGATGTGGATCAAGTATCAATGGGCCAATTATGAATTACGAATTTTTGTCCATTGACCATCCCTAAATAAAGTTGACCGTTTTGAGGTTTGGTGCTAGCTGCTCATTGAGATAAATTAGAGACAAAGTGGAGATAAGGTTGTTTTGGCACGACTTCTCTGGCGGTTGCAGTTTACTTAGCCAAAGCTTTCTACTCAGCCATGGCTTCGTAGAATGAAGACAAAATAAAAAACAGATTTAAAAATGAATAGAAGAGTAGTCGTCACCGGACTTGGTGTTTGTGCGCCAAATGGCGTTGGAGTCAGCGATTTCACCGAAGCTGTAAAAGCCGGCAAAAGTGGAATCTCCCACTTTCCTGAATTGCAGGAATTGGACTTTCGCTGCCAGGTGGGTGGTGCGCCCGTTCTTTCCGAAGAAATCCTGGATGTCAATTTTTCTGCCCTCGAGCGAAAGAGGCTTTCGGCCAACGGAGTGATCTACGGAGTTTTGGCAGCTCGTGAAGCCTGGCTTTCTGCCGGTCTCCAGATTTCCGAAAAGGGAGACGGTCCAACTCACTGGGATCGCGGAGCTGTCTTCGGAGCGGGAATTTCGGGAATTCAAACACTGAGAGAAGCCATCTACAAAACCGATGACGGAAAGGTGAGAAAGCTCGGGACCTCCACCGTGGAGCAAACCATGCCGAGCGGAATCAGTGCGTTTTTGAGTGGTAAGTTTGGACTCGGCAACTGGGTAACGACCAACGCCAGTGCCTGCAGCACGGGAACTGAGTCGGTGATTTTAGCAGGTGATCACATTCGCAGAGGACGGGCAGAAATCATGATCGCTGGCAGCTGCGATGCCGGAGGCCCTTACGTTTGGGGCGGCTTTGATGCCATGCGAGTTTTGAACTCGAAGCACAACGACAATCCCCAGAAAGCCAGTCGTCCGATGGCGGAAGACGCTGGAGGTTTTGTGCCGGGAAGCGGTGCAGGTGCACTCATTTTGGAGTCGCTCGAATCGGCCAAAAACCGCGGAGCAAAAATTTATGGAGAGGTGCTCGGTGGGCACATCAACAGCGGTGGACAGAGAAACGGGGGAAGTATGACTGCTCCCAACGAAGAAGGTATTCAGCGCTGCATTCGCGGTGCGCTGAGCGATGCCGAAGTAGAACCAAATGAAATCGATCTGATCTCGGGTCACCTTACCGCCACACGAGGAGATGTAGCAGAAATAAAAAACTGGTCGGAGGCCCTCGGCAGAAGTGGAGCAGACTTCCCAAGAATCAATGCGCTGAAGTCACTCATTGGCCACTGCCTGAGCGCAGCGGGCTCCATTGAAAATGTCGCTGCCGTACTCCAGCTGCACCAAAACTTTTTGCATCCGAGCATCAACTGCGAAAATGTCCACCCTGGAATTGCAGCCATTATTGACGAACAACGAATTGTGCGTACATTCGAAGAGACAGAAATTAAAGTCGTGGCCAAGTCGAGCTTTGGCTTTGGCGATGTAAACTCATGTGTCATTTTTAAACAATACACCCCATGAATCGCGAGGAATTAACCAAACGTCTGAAAAAAATTATTGAGCCTTATGTCCAGAACAAAGAGGCTTTTGAAAACGTGACTGAAGAAACCGACATGCTCCAGGATTTGAAGGTGAACTCTGCGCATTTGGTTGACATCATCCTCGATATGGAGGAGGAATTCGACATCGAAATTGACGATGACACAGCCGAAAAAATGTTGACAGTTGGTGAGGCGCTCGATGCCACAGAAAGACTCCTTAAAGAAAAAGCATGATCGGCAACGACCTTGTTTATTTCCCTGATTGGAAGCGAAGGTCGGGAGATCGACTCAGAAGGTTTCGCCAGAAAATTTATACTCCCCGGGAGCGGATCTGGATAGAAAATGACAGTGATCATCATTTGCTGGAGGCGAAGTTTTGGGCGGTGAAAGAGGCGGTTTACAAGTCTGCTTTTAAAAAACTTAGGGAAAGAAAATTCGCTCCTAAATCCATAGCCATTGTCGACTACGATGGAATTCACTTTTCAGTGATTCACAGGGAAGAGCAATACCTGGTGACTGTTGAAGTTGCAAAAGATTTTGTCCATGCGGTTACTTCTCCCGGAGTTGGGCATTTGTCGTTTTCGTTTGAGGACGATTCTCACTATCGATCACAAATCACGGTGGAGGAAAGTGCGATGAAACTTGTGAAAGATAATTTTGGAGTTCCACACGGATTTTGGAAAAACCGCAAGCTTGATCTGTCCGTTTCCCACGATGGAGGAATGGCGGTTGTCGATGTGAGTTTTTGAAGCGTAGAATAGTTTTGCAAACCAGAGCTATTCTAAAATGCGACCCTTAAAAACGTAGTCTTCAAGGTCTGTCCATTGATATTCCATGCGAACCAGAAAAGAAGTTGAGTCAATTTCTAGATTACCTTGACGGCTGAATTCCTCAAAGTGGAAAAAGTGATTTGAAAATATTGGAGTTCCCAAAGCTACCGAGTCACCTTCATTATGCATGTTTACACGAATAAATTGAATACCATTACCCAAATCGGCCCAGGTTGCTTCTGAACCATCTGGTAGTAGTGCTCGAATTCTGAAATCAAATGAATCCGTTTCATTATTTAGAACGCCCCTGAAGTTATTACCAACAGTTTTGAGCTCATTCCAATAATTCATTAATTGAAAAGTGAGAGCCACAGAATCACGGCCTGTACTGAAAGGGTAGCACTCCATGTTCACAGGGTACTCCACTACATGATAAATAATGATGTTTGATGGGCGAGTGACATCAGAGAAGTCAATTTCCACCATTGGCTCGAAATAATTATCTGCCCCAATGTACCAGGTATGACTTATTTCATCACCTTGATATTTTGCTCTGAATCTCGTACTTGCACCGACTATAGGGCCCTCACCTTCAGGGTAATAAAAAACTTCATTCGTTTCAGCGTTTCTTGCTCGATCTTCAATAAAGAATTCGGCACTCGGCTCCTCAACTCCATAGCACGGATCGTAATTAGGACATTCGGGATTAGTGGGATCACAGCAAGCCTGGTCATCGTTGTCTTTGCGGCAGCTGTAAATGGAGATTGCGAAAATGGCTAGCAAAGTCAGAACTATCCACTGTAGTTTTCTCGGATTAGTCATGAAGCATAGTTTTCTGTCTCGGTTTGGTGTAAAGTTGAATAGGAAGAATTCCCAAGATAATAATTTCTTTGTTTTTAGCAGGTTGTGGTTGAACACCTGTCAGGTTTTCAAAACCTGACAGGTGTTGCTTTACTAGAAAGAACCTGGCCCGGGCGATTTCAATTACTTTTAGAGAAGCCCTTGCCACGACCCGCGCCAGGGATTGACGCGGCATCCTTGCCCGGTTGAGGGCAAGATATAGCGGAAAGCCCGGCACCGCGATCATTAGCGGTGGGCGCCCAAATAAAAAACCCGATCGAATTTTACATCGACCGGGTTTCTTGTTGTTAGGTTGAGAAGATCTAAAATGCGGTTGTTACATTTTCACAAACTGCTTTTTCACAGGGGCTTGCATGCCTTCAGCAGAGTACTCCAAAATGTACATTCCCTGGCTGAGTTCGCTGGTGTTAATCTGCTTCACGTTTTCAACTTCTTTTACCAATCTTCCAGCCGCGCTGTAAATGCGAATGGTGTTTTTGCCGAAGTCCGAAGTGGATAGGAAAAGCTGATCCGAAGTCGGGTTTGGATACATGCTGAAATTCTCAGCCGGATCCTGGAATTCTTTTACGCCAACAGTAGAGAACAATGAGATGATGTTTTCACCTACGCGCTCACCGAGGAAAAGTCCTTCGTCATTTCCAAACTGATAGTGGATACCACCATACATTCTGGAGATTGCCGCTTCTTCGGCAGCGTGCCAGAAGTTGGTGAAAAATCGCTCTTCACCAAAAGTGCCTGCCCAAGTGTCATCTGAAAATGAGTAATTGGGACCAAATCGGTAAGTTAGAATTTCTCCCATTGCACCACTTTGAGAAGAGTGACCACTCACGTATTCTGGAAATGGTGGAGTTGCCACTGTTGTTCCCCAGTTTTCATCAATGTGATCCTGGATGTAAGTAATCGGTCTCACCAGGTTGTGGATGTACTTTGCGTTCCAGCAAGCAACGAATGCGTCTGAAAGGCTCATTCCGAGCATGGCGTAGCAAACTGCTGCCTCTTCGAGTGTGGCGCTGGTTTCTTCGCAAACCTGAGTCATCATGCTCACGCTGTGTCCCGGAGGTGTGATGGTGTTGGCGCCATCGGCCCACCACTGAGCGATATTCGCCTGGTCTTCTGTGCAATTATTTACTGAGTTGTACACTTGCATCCCATAACCATAAAACTCACTTTCTTCGTCTGTTGAGAAAGCCGGTGGAGCTGGTGGCAAGTTCGACTCTTCATTGTTTTGAGCAACGAAAGTTCTCACCTGTCCCCAATAAGGTTGCAAGGCATTTTGACCAGGTAGCGGCTCCCAAAGTCCGGCTCCTTGAGGAGGAGTAAAATCATTTGGGAAGTTTGAAAACTGACCTTCATGACCTCCGTCAGTGGCAGAGTAATCGTAAATGGCGTTGGCCACATCCACTCCGTAGTCAACCGATGCATTGTAGATTGCTGTGCTCACTTCTCCAGAGAACTGGTTGTTGTAATCATCTCTCAATTGCTCGAGCTGTGCCTGGTGGGCAGGGCTGAGGTTTGAGAAAATGCTGTCAATAATTGAGGCTACTGCGTTGTTTGCTACAGTTGGCCAGTGGTAGTCTTGTCCGTTCATCGGGTCTGGCACGTTGTCTAACTCGTTAGCCATTCCTTCTAGTGAGCCATATTCGGGCATACCCGGTTGAACTGATTCGTAAAATGCCAGTCCGATGTAGCCAAATGCTCTGGAAGCAACAGGAGGAGTAAATCCTGGTGTTACCGGGATAAATTCCATCAAGGCATCGTTGTAATCGAGAACTACCTCAGCCGAGTAGGTAGAAGCTTCTTGCGCAGTTGCAGACCACGACAATAGAGCTGCCGCAGCGAGGGTAAAGATTTTTTTCATTGATTTTTGTTTAGATGTTTGAAGCATGATTTTGTTCACCTACGAATATACCGCAAGTGGTTAAAAAGGTTGTATTAAAGTCCTAATTTTAACACATTTAAGATCGATTGGAATCGACCCGTTATGAATTCTAAATTTGAAAAATACATCTCTGACCATCAATTGGTTGATAAAGACGGTCGCATTTTGCTGGCTTTGTCAGGAGGTGTAGACTCCATGGTGATGGCGCGGCTTTTTCTCGACAGTGGGCTGGACTTCGGAATTGCACATTGCAACTTTGGTTTACGAGGCGAAGATTCTGACCTCGATGAGGAGTTGGTGGAACAGTTTGCAGAGGACAACGACATTGCTTTCAATAGCAATCGATTTGACGTAGCCGAAGCTAAGGAGAAGTGGAATGTGGGAACGCAGGAAGCTGCAAGGCGATTGCGCTACGAGTGGTTCGAGAAACTCTGTGAGCTGTTTGACTACACAAAAATTGCTACTGCCCACCATCGCGATGACGTTGTGGAAACCTTTCTGTTTAACCTCATTCGAGGAGGTGGATATCGCGCCTGGTCTTCGATGTCATCACAAAACGGAAAGATTATCCGGCCGCTGCTCTGGGCTACGAAAGCTGAGATCCGAGAGTTTGCCAAAAACAAAGAAATCGACTTTCGTGAAGATGCATCGAATGCAGAAAACAACTATTCGAGAAACCAACTTCGAAATGAGGTACTCCCTGCACTGGAGAAAATAAAGTCCGGAGCTTCCAGGCACATTGCCGAAGCCATTGATCACTTTGCTGAACTGCAGCCGGTCATTGAAAACCACCTTACGGAATTGGCGGGAAATCTGGTTGAATCGAAAGACGGTAAAGACTACCTCGACCTTGAAAAGTGGAAGTTGATAAGAGAGAAAAATGCACTTCTCAAGTTTTTGGGCGATAGCTGGGGACTTGAGCCAGTGAAAATAGATCAGGTAAAAGACCTTGTAGAAAGTCAGCCCGGCAAGTTTGTGGAGACGGTTCGCGGGAGAATTTTCCGGGAACGCAAGCACCTTGTTTTTGTCCCTACAACAGAGACGGCCCAAGCGACAATTGAAATTCTGCCGGGTCAAAAATCAATTTCATCGCCTATCCGGCTCGAGTTTTCAGAAGTAGATTTGACAGTCGACTACAAGATTGCGCCAGCTGAAAAAGCTTTTTTTGATTTTGAAAAATTGACCTTTCCACTAACGCTCAGGCCCTGGCGAGAAGGCGATCGTTTTCAGCCGCTGGGAATGCAAGGGAAGCAAAAGGTGAGTGATTTTTTGATTCAACAGAAAGTGCCTGTATTCGAAAAAGACCGCGTGATGGTGATTGAGTCAGCAGGAGAAATTGCCTGGATTGTAGGCATGCGAGTGGCACATCCATTTCGAATCACCGACAGTACCAAAAGCATTTTCCGAGTGGAGGTTAAAGAAGATTGAAAAGTGAAAATCGCAAGGCGTATGTCAGACAAGAACCATTATAAATTGACTACGCGACCTGTGCAGATCGAGCGAATTGGTTAGATTTGGGTAACCGAAAAAAGTAAGACTATGATAGCAAAAAAGATAGAAAAAGCACTCAACGAGCAGGTGACAATTGAAGCCGAGTCATCACAGTTTTACCTTGCCATGGCGAGCTGGGCAGAAGTGGAAGGCTACAATGGAGTTGCACGTTTTCTCTATGCTCATTCTGACGAAGAGCGCGAGCATATGCTCAAGTTGATAAAATTCATAAACGAAAGAGGCGGACAGGCAAAGATTCCGAAACTCGATGAGCCGCCATCAGAGTTCAAAGGCATTCACGATATTTTCTCAACGCTTTACTCGCACGAAGTGAGAGTGACCAAATCCATCAACAACGTGGTTGATATCTGCCTTTCCGAGAAGGATTACACTACTCATAACTTTATGCAGTGGTACGTGTCTGAGCAAATTGAGGAAGAAGGCCTAGCGAGAACTTTGGTAGATAAAGTAGAACTCATTGGCGACAACAAGAGCGGACTCTACCTCTTCGACAGAGATCTGGAGAGCATGAACGTTCCGATGATCGATCCAAAATAAATACTCAACGTCTTTAGTGGATTAAGCCACAGGGGATCGAATACATTTCAAGAAAGCACAATTGGCAATTGCCTGTTGTGCTTTTTTATTTATTGCCAGGGGAACATGCGACCCCGCTGGGGTCGTGTCTTGACCAGGCTTTTTCGTTTCTACAAAATATTGGAACTCTCTGGGTTCAGATTGTCAACATTGAATTTCATTGGTTACGATTATGTGCCCGTTGCGAGTTTCACCTTGCTGAAATTCGAATTTTCGGAATTGAACCATAATGTCGCTCCTCCGGGTGTCCACGCTAAAGCTTCAGTGACAGCGTGAGCTCATTGGCCGAAGGCTGTTTTACCATTCTACCAAAATGTCGTCCTTCTGGGACTGAGAAGTTTCTATAAATATTGGAACGCGCTGAGGTCCCGATTTTTAAGTGAGAAAAGAATGTCTCCGAAAGTTTGTGTTGGGCCCATGGAGGCTATTGGTTTGTAATAGCCGTATGCCGATGCCAGCGGCATCAAATATTTGTAGTTCAATTGTGATCACCAATGTCGAATCGACCCCAGCGCGGGTCGCACTCACAGTATTTCCATTCCGGCATCTGAAACGTTCACTGGATCAAAAACCCAGTGCTTTTCTATTTTACACACCTGCAGGTTGATAAACAAATCGGCCCCACTTCAGGCAGCGGATCTCAAGGCCTATTTTTGTTTACTGCACTGTTAGCTACTCATCTTTAATAGAAAGAGCAACTTGATCAGAGGGATTTGTATAGCATTATTGGCACTTGTGATGGTTTCGTCCGGAGTTTCCGACTCTGATGGGGACGATGTGCAGATCGATGAGGCCAATACCGTAGCTATGATCAAGGCCAACTACCTGTTCAATTTCTCAAAATACTCAGACTGGCCGGATGAGTACAAGTCCGGAAAATTCAGCGTTGGAGTGTACGGGGATGAAAAGGTCTACGAAGAGCTGCTCGACAAGTATGCCACCAAGTCAATCGGCAGTCAGATGTTGGAGGTGACAAAGTTTGAAAACATCAATGAGATAAAAAGGCCACACGTTTTGTTTGTTTCAAAAGAAAAACGTGAGGAACTATCGAAGGTGATAAAGAAGCTTTCAAAGAAGAGTACAATGATCATCTCTGATTTTTCGGGAGCGCTTGATGAAGGAGTTCTGATCAACTTCGTTGTAAAGGAAGGAAATATTCGATTCGAAATAAATGAGAAAGAGGCAGACCAGCGGGAGATAATTCTTGGAGATAAGATTAAAAACTGGGCGATAAAATGAAAAGTGCAATCCTACATATCGCATTTTTACTGCTGATCGCTTTTGGCGCTCAGGCCCAGAATGACCTTGTGACAAGTGCCGCAAAGCAATGTGAAGCTGGCGAGCTGTCAGAGGCCAGAGGGACTATCGAAGAAGCACTGAGAAATCCCGCAGTCGCCAAAGACCCTTATGCGTGGTTTGTGAAAGGATATATTTTCAAAGAGATCTACAAGCAGCGCGACAACCGCGATAAGTACTCAGAAAACAGAGAGATTGCCGTGGCTTCAATTAAACGTTCGGTTGAGCTCGACAAGAATGGAAAGTACGAGGATTTGATTGGTAGGGCCGCGAAATTCCTGGCAGTTTCCTATTTCAACGATGCGGTGGATGCCACCTACAATCTGACCTATCAAAATCAAAACGAACCTGAGTACTTCTTTAAAAAATATCGTTCACTCTACCCGATATTCGACCCTGATAAAGATTATACTTCCGAAAAAATTGAGCTGTACAAGGCACTGGGTTCAGGCTATAGAAAACTCTACGACCGCAACCGGGAGCAGAATCAGATTTATATCGACAAGGCGATTGAGTACTACAAAAAAGTGCTTGAGATGGATCCGAAGGATTACCAGGCCAACTACAACATCGCGATCAATTACTACAACCAGGGCGCATACAAGATTCGCCAGGTGAATTACAATACTGAGATTTACGAGCTCATCATGATCCAGGACGAGAGCGTGAAACTCTTTAAGCAGTCGCTGCCCTACATGCTGGAAGCACACAGTCAGCGTCCAAACCGAAAAGAGACACTCAAAGGATTGATGGCCATTTACAGGAGCCTGAGCGATGAGCAAAAATCTAATCAATATAAAAACAGACTGGAAGAGCTGATCAAATCCGGTGAGATCCGAGATTGATCGCCTTTCGGAATCACTGCGCTGTCCATGAAGTTTAAGTTTTCAATATCTGGAAAAATAGCTCTCGGATTCGGCTTGTTCATAGTCGCAGTGGGATTGGTGTTTTTTGTCACCAACAAAACGCTTCAGGAAAGCAGGCAGATCAACAATCAGATAAATGAAGTCTACTCGCCATCGCTGAGAGCCATAGAAAATCTGCGCCACGAAGTTGCCAGATCGGTGATGCTCGCCCGCCAGTGGGTTTACATCCAGTCGCGCGAAGACGAGCCCGAAAAGGCTGAACTCCGCCATCTGGTAAACAAAACTATTCCCGCTCAGATTCAAGAAATTGAGAACTACACTAAAGGCTGGACTGATCAGGAAAGGCAGCTTTTTGAAGAAGTGAAAGTAGAAGTGGAAAACCTCTTCCTGATGTATGAAAACATCGAGTACATGCTTCCTGATTTTGCCAGCTACGAAGATCCTCAGAACGTGATGCGCGCTGAGCTTTTGATGGAGCAGGGTGAAGAGGTGCCCATTTTTCACAGCAAGATTCAGGAGGGACTCGGAGAGCTCATTCAGTTTTTGCAAAACAATGAGAAGAACATTCGCGATGACATGATCACGAGTTTCGATACGCTGCAGATTTACCTCGTTAACATTTCTGCTTTTGTGATCATCTTCGGGATTGTCATTGCACTGATCACAATTCGTTCTATCGTCCGTCCAGTAAATCACCTGAAGAAAACGCTTCTCTATCTCGGCAAGGGAATGTATCCACACAAACCGATGAAGGCCTCGAATGATGAGATTGGCGAGATGACGATTGCTCTGAATCGATTGGTGTCGGGACTCGATCGTACAAAACAATTTTCGCAGCAACTCGGAAATGGAAACTTCAATGCCAGGTATCAACCCTTGAGTGAAAGCGATGAGCTGGGTCACGCGTTGTTAAAGATGCGCGACAGTCTTGCGGAAAATGAAAGAATGCTCGAGTCGAAAGTGATTGAGCGAACCAACGAGGTGTTGCACCAAAAAGAGGAGATTGAAAAGCAAAAGGAGCAGGTAACGGATCTCTACAAAGATCTCACCGACAGCATAAACTACGCGAAGCGTATTCAGCAAACCATCTTGCCGACCAACGAGCAGATCAGCAATATGTTCCCTGCATCGTTTGTCCTCTATCGCCCGAGAGATATTGTCTCTGGTGACTTCTACTGGTTTAAGGATTTGGGGAAAAAGAAAATCTGGGCCGCGGTGGATTGCACTGGTCACGGTGTTCCCGGAGCTTTCATGAGTCTGGTTGGTCACAATGCGCTTAATCAGGTAACCAAAGTGTTCACTCGTCCGGCTTCCATCCTCAGCAATTTAAATCGCCTTGCCAGTGAGGCGCTCAGGTTTGGAGAGGAAAACTCAGCAGTTGCCCGCGATGGGATGGACCTGGCCATGTGCATGCTCGATACTGAAACGCTCACCCTGGAATGTGCCGGAGCTCAAAATCCGATTTTTGTTGTACGAGCAGGAAAGTTGCATCAATTTGCCGGAGATAAAATGTCCATTGGTGATTTCGATAGCAACACTCCCGAATTTACCAATCATTCCATTCAGCTAGAGAAGGGCGATAATGTGTACGTTTTCTCCGATGGCTTTGCCGATCAGTTTGGCGGAGAAAAAGGGAAAAAATTCATGAAAAAGCAATTCCGTGAGCTGATTGTAAACATCAGCGATTTACCCATGAAGGCACAGGAAGATCATTTGATAGACTCATTTCTCGACTGGAAGGATGATTACGAACAGGTAGATGATATTCTCGTGATCGGTGTTCGCGTGTAGCTATTTAGCTGGCGAAAACTGAACCATTTGTTACATAGATCTCCACAGGGTTTACGCACATCACCGGAATCTGATGTTCGTTAGTGATAATGCGCTGTTCGTACTTCCCGCCTATCATTCCCATCAAACTTTTTTCGTATAGGTTTACAATGCAAATCAAATCGGCATTGCATTCCTTGGCGTGTTCGATTACCGCCTTAGAAAAACCACTTTCCGATTTCCCTTTAATCTTCACCGTGTACTTGATCCCTTTTTCTTCCAGGAATTCACGAGAAAAGTTAATGTTGCGCTCAAGCTGTTTCTTCAGAAATTCATCTTTCTCATCTGGCGAGATGAGGTGAATGCGTGACTTAAAGTACTTCGCCATGTCAGAAACGAGTTTGAGTTTCTGCTTGGTTTCTTTGCTAAGATCCAATG
>Ga0136604_1000899_pt1 | contig 14029 bp, 15 predicted proteins | sample AntRauFillE10628_FD_104928 | JGI IMG/M metagenome (GOLD analysis project Ga0136604, IMG submission 104928) | Saline lake microbial communities from Rauer Islands, Antarctica - Metagenome Filla E10 #628 | ecosystem: Environmental > Aquatic > Non-marine Saline and Alkaline > Saline | place... | reverse complement strand
TGATGGCCGCCGAGCGCTGGATCGTGGTCGTCGCCGACGACGCCGAGGAGGACCGCCACGAGCGCGCCGCGGCGCTGGTCGACGCGCTCGGCGAGGGCGCCGACCTGCGCACCACCGCCGGCCCCGACGACCTGGTCGCTGCCGCCCGCGACGCCGGGGAGCAGGGCGCGGTGCTCGTGCTGGTCGGGGGGGACGGCGCGGTGCACCTGGCGGCAGGCGTGCTCGCCGAGCACGACCTGCTCGACGACGTCGTTCTCGGGGTGCTGCCGTCGGGCACCGGCGACGACCTCGCCGGCACGCTTGGGCTGCCGGACGAGGTCGACGAGGCCGCAGCGGTGCTGCGCGCCGGGCACGAGCGCAGGCTCGATCTGCTCGACGCACACGCCGACGGCTGGGTCGTCAACGCCGTGCACGTCGGTGTCGGCGTCGCGGCCGCCGAACGCGCGACGCCGCTCAAGCCGGCGCTCGGCGATGCGGCCTACCCGCTCGGGGCGCTGCTCGAGGGTGTCGCGGCGACGTCGCTGGACGTCGAGGTCGCCGTGGACGGCGAGCCGCTGGAGCTCGGTGGCCCGGCGCTGCTCGTGCTGGTCGCCAACGGCCGGACCATCGGCGGCGGCCATGCACTGGCGCCCGACGCCGACCCGTCCGACGGTCTTCTCGACGTCGTGGTCGTCCTGTCCGACGGGCCCGGCGCCCGTGCTGCGTTCGGCGCGGCGGTGCTGGCGGGCACGCACCTCGAGCGCGACGACGTCCTCCACGTGCGCGGCACCCGCGTCGAGCTCGCCACCCCCGGCAGCACCCTGCGGTGCAACACCGACGGCGAGCTGGTCGACGCCGCCGGCGACCGCCTCTCCGTCGAGCTCCGGCCGGAGGCCCTGCGCGTGGTCGTGCCGGGCTGAGCTCGACAGCCAGTGTCGCGGAACGGTGCCCACGGCCCGGCGCCGTGGCGCAGTCCGTCGGCTGGGAGCCGGAGCCGTCGAGCGGTCGAACGTCCCCGCTCCGCGCGGGTGCGAGCGCTCCCGCGGCCATGACACCCTGCGTCGACGAGCACTCGGGGCCACGGGGCATCGAGTGGGGGGCACGCTCCGCCGGACGAGCGTTGCGGGTGCCGAGATGCCTACGCGGCGGTGCGCAGCGCGACGGCCGGACGGATCGACGCGGCCCGTGCGGCGGGCCAGGCGGTCGCTGCCAACGATGCGACGAGCGGCACCGCCACGATCACGACCAACCCGACCCAGGGCACGGTCAACGTCAGGTCCTGGTCGACGACACCCAGCAGCTGCCGGGCCGTCGCCAGTCCGAGCAGCACACCGATCACCGTGCCCTGTATGACGATCAGCCCGGCCTCGACGAGCATGGCGCTGCGCACCAGCCGGCTGCTGGCCCCCATCGCCCGCAGCATCGCGATGCCCTGCCGCCGCTCCCGCACGGCTCGCACCATCACGACCCCCAGGCCGGCGGTGCCGATCAGCAGGCCCAGGCCGAGGTAGCCCTGCAGCATGGCGAACAGCCCACGCAGCTGTCCCATCGCCTCGTTGACCAGCGTCGTGATCGGGGCGGCGTCCGCGCCGGCTGCCAGGTAGGTCCGGTTGAGCGAAGCGGCGACGGCGGCGGGGTCGGCGCGGTCGGCCACCTCGACGTAGTTGCGCACGCCGGTCTCGGCGCCGGCGGTCAGGTCCGCGGCGAGCGATTGGCCGACCAGCACGCCGGTGCCGAGCCAGTCGGGGTTTCCGACGCCGACGACGGTGAGTTCGTGCGGCGCGCCGGTGGCGGGGTCGAGCGCGGTGACGGTGCTGCCGACGACGACCGCGGAGGTGGCGCCCGCGCCGGCGAGGAAGCCGTCGGGGACCACGGCGAGCGTCGGGTCGTCGAGCGTCGCCTGGTAGGCGGCCGCGTCGGAGGGGTAGGCCGGGTCACGTGAGGCCAGGGCGGCGGGCACGCCGCGGTCGAGCAGTGCGGCGTCGAACCCGGTGACCGTCCAGGCGCGGGCGGCGTCGAGGTGGTCGGCGGTGAAGGTGGCGGTGCCACGGGTCACCTCGGCGACCTCGGCGATGTCGTCGCGGGCCGTCAGCGTCGAGGCGTCCACACCGCTGCCCGGCGTGGTGTCGAGCAGGACGTCGGCGCCGACGGCGACGTCGGTGGCCATCGTGTCGCTGTTGCGGTCGAAGGTGACCGACACGGTCGACAGGATCGTGACGACGAACACGACCATCGCGAACATGCCGAGCAGCAGCGACGTACGGGTCGGGCGGGCCAGCGGGTAGGCGACACCGAGCCGGGCCGCCAGGCCGTTGCCCCGGCCGAACCGCGCGATCAGGCCGGCCCACACGCGGTCGAGCCCGCCGACCAGCGACACGGCCCCGGCGGTCGACACCACACCCTGCAGCACGAACACGACCGGGTCGTCGAACGCCATCACGTCGGGGAACAGCGGCACGACCGCGAGCACCCAGCCGAGCACGACGACGCCGACGGCCAGCCGCATCCGACGCTCGCTGACCAGCCGGCGCAGCCACGGCGTGGCGGCGTAGGCAGTGATCGGAACGCCGAGCAGCAGCGCGACACCCGTCTCCGACATCGCACCGGCGACGGTGAGGGCCACGCCGGTCGCGACCGCCACTCCGGACACCGCCTGCGCGCGGCGGCCCACCGGGCGGCGGGACGGTTCGGGCAGGTCGCGGATCGCGCGGACGATGTTCAGCCGGGCGATCCGGGTGCTGGCGAGCCAGACGGTCACCAGCGAGACGAACAGCCCGAGCGCAGCGCCGGTGGCGAGGCTGGTCGGCTCGACGACCAGCGGGTAGCGGGCACCGTCGGCGGCGACGCCGAGCAGCGGCCCGGCCACGACGGCCACGAGCCACCCGATGCCGAGCCCGAGGCCGGCGCCGAGCACGGCCGCCGGCAGTGCATACAGCAGCCCTTCGAGCGCGAAGGTGCGGGTGAGCCGTTGGCGGGTGAACCCGAGCGCGCGGAGCATCCCGAGCTCGGTGCGGCGCTCCTCGGCGAGCATGGTGAACAGGTTGACGAGGAGCAGGATGCCGGCCATCACGCTGAACGCGCCGATCGTGGCGAACAGCTCGGTGAACCCGGTGCCCTCCTGTTCGGCGACGTCGAGCACGGCCGCCTTGGGCGCGTCGACGCGAACGTCGGGCATCCCGGCCAGCGCGGTCCGCAGGGTCTCTGCGGCGTCGCTGGCCGCCTCGCGGGTGTCGAGCAGACCACCGGCGAGGGACACGAGCAGCTGGTGGCGGGCCGGCGCCGTCCCGTCGGCGGCAGCAGCCGCGTCGGGCAGCGTGCCGGGCGCGACGATCGCGTCGCCGTAGCCGGCGAGGCCGACCTGGTCGACCACCTGGGCGACGCTCACCTCGGTGGTGGTGTCGGCGAAGTGCACGAGCAGCCGGTCGCCGGTGTCGAGGTGCAGCCGCTCGGCCGTTGTCGCGGACACCAACGCCTCTCCCGGTGCGAGGTCGTCGGCATCCGCCAACCCGGTGTCGGTCGCCCCACCACCGAACGTCCGGGCCTCGCCGAGGTCGAGCACCACCACCTCGACGCGTGGGAGGGCGGTGTCGCGGTCGGGCGCCTCGAGGGTGGCGGTGGCAACGGTGACGTCCAGCAGCCCGTCGACGCCGCCCAGGCCGACGCCGCCCAGGTCGGGGGTGCCGGAGGCGGGGCCGTCGCCGGAGCGCACGGCGTCGCGGACGATCGCGGTGGCCGCGTCGAACGTGTCGCGGTCCGGGCTGGTCACGGTGAGGTCGATCGGGCCGTAGCGGGTTCGGACCTCGTCGGCGACGGCGCCGTCGATCACGTCGCCGACGACGAACGCGGAGGTGATGATGGCGGTGCCGAGCAGCGCGCCACCGACGACCAGGGCGACCTCGGTGCGGCGGCGGCCGACGTTGCGCAGCGCCATGGCGGCCAGGGCACGCTGGCGCACGGCCGTGACGGCCAGCGGCAGCGTGAGCAGCAGGCAGAGTCCGGTGAGGACGACGGCAGTGGTCATGACACCACCTCGGCGCCCGTGTCTGCAGCCGTCCCAGCGGCGGCGGGGACCAGCTCGGTGACGGCAGGGGCGGTGCGCGGGTCGCCATCGTGGACGACACGCCCGTCACGCACCTGCACGAGGCGCTGGCCGGTGCGGCCGAGCCCCTCGTCGTGGGTGACGATCACCAGCGCCTGCCCGGCAGCGTGGACCTCGAGCAGTAGTTCGATGATGTCGCGGGCGGTGTGGCTGTCGAGCGCGCCGGTGGGTTCGTCGGCCCACACCAGCGCCGGTTCGCCGACGAGCGCCCGGGCGACGGTGACGCGCTGCTGTTCACCGCCGGACAGCTCGCCGGGCCGGTGGTCGGCACGGTCGCCGAGCCCGACGCGGCCGAGCACGTCGTGAGCGCGCTTGCGGGCGGCCCCGGGGGCGACGCCGGTGATGAGCAGCGGCAGCTCGACGTTCTCGGCCGCGGACAGGACCGGGATCAGGTTGAACGCCTGGAAGACGAACCCCATACGGGTGGCGCGGTGGCGGGTCCGTTCGGCGTCGGACATGGCGAACAGGTCGGTGCCGTCGACGGTCACGGTGCCGGCGTCGATGTCGTCCAAGCCGGACAGGCAGTTCAGCAGCGTGGTCTTGCCGTTGCCGGACGGCCCCATCACGGTGACCAACTCGCCCACGTGGACGTCGAGGTCGATGCCGCGCAGGGCGGGCACCTCATGGGCTCCGCTGCGGTAGGTCTTGACGACACCGCGGGCGCTCAGGATCTGCGGCCGTGGAGCGGGGGCATCGGTGCGTGTCCGTTGCGGACCGACGTGGTTCATGGGGCGCTCCTCTGGAGGGGTCTGCGGGACGTCGGTGCTCGGACCGACCGTGGCCACACCTTGGCCCCCTCCGAGACGACCTACATCGGTGTTTCGGCTCGAATCGTCCCGGCCGGTCGGGTGAGCGCAGGTTCATCCTTTCGGCTGAGCCGCCGCCGACTCGGCGTCCGTAGGCTCGCCGGCATGCTGATCGATGCCGTCCGTTCGCTGTGGGCCGAACCCCGTGTCCCCGCGCCACCTCCGTGGACGTGGCGGGACCGGATCCTCGTGCTCGCCCTGGCGACCGGCGCGCTGCTCGAGGCGCTGCTCCGCGACGATCTGGTGTGGCGGCCCGGCGCCGTGGCGATCGGTGTGGGGCTGCTGCTGATGGCGCCGTGGCGACGCACCCGGCCCCTGCTGCTGGTTGCGGTCGTCTTCGGCCTGATCGGCGCCTACGACCTGGTCGCGGTCCTGGCGGACGTCGACCCCGAGCTCGCGACGCTGTGGATCCAGGCCTGGATCCTGCTGCTCCCCTACGCGCTGCTGCGGTGGGGGTCGGGGCGGGAGATCGTCATCGGCGTGGCGATCCTGCTGGTCTTCCTTGCGATCGTCCCCGGCCGGGCCGGTTGGGGCGATCTGGCGCTCGGACTGGTGTTCTTCGGATTCTCGGCGACACTGGGTACGACGGCCCGCTACCGAGCCACCTCCCGGGTCCGCGAACTGGACCAGGTGCGGCTACGGGAACGCGAGCAGTTGGCCCGCGAACTGCACGACACGGTCGCCCACCACGTGTCGGCGATCGCGGTCCAGGCCCAGGCCGGCCGGGCGGTCGCCGCGACCTCCCCCGAACGGGCAGTGGATGCGCTGGCGGTGATCGAGACGGCGGCGTCACGCACGCTGCGAGAGATGCGGGCGATGGTGGGGATGCTGCGCGACGGCGAGGATGCCGACCTGGCTCCCCAGCCGGGTGTGGCCGACATCGCCCGCCTCGCCCGCGACACCGGAGAGTGGCCCCGAGTGAACGTGCACCTCACCGGCGACCTCGACGAGGTGAGCCCAACGGTCGCGGCGGCCACCTTCCGCCTGGCGCAGGAATCGGTCACGAACGCGATGCGCCACGCCCGCAACGCCACCAGGATCGACGTGCGGGTGTGCGGCGGCGTTGCGGTGCTGCGCCTGACCGTGGTCGACGACGGGGACGCGGTCGCGTCGGACCGGATCTCGTGGGGTTACGGCATCGTGGGGATGACCGAACGCGCAACACTGCTCGGCGGGAGGCTGACGGCTGGCCCCGGCCCCGAGCGCGGCTGGTCGGTGCAGGCGGTACTGCCCCGGGCGGGGGCGGGCGCGTGACGATCCGGGTGCTCGTCGCCGACGACCACGACCTCATACGCACCGGCCTCGCGATGATCCTCGACGCCCAACCGGACGTCGAGGTGGTCGCCCAGGCCGCCGACGGCCGCGAGGCGGTGGCCCTGGCACGACGGCTCACGCCCGACGTCTGCCTGTTCGACATCCGCATGCCCGAGATCGACGGCATCGAGGCGACCCGCCAACTGGCCGGCCCGGACGTGGCCGACCCGATGGCCGTGGTGGTCATCACCACGTTCGACCTCGACGAGTACGTCCACGGGGCGCTGAAGGCCGGCGCCCGCGGGTTCCTCCTCAAGGACGCCGGCCCGGAGCTGCTGTTGCAGGCGATCAACGCCGCCGCGAACGGCGATGCGCTCATCGCCCCGAACGTGACCGTGCGTCTGCTCGAGACGTTCGCCAACCCGGCACGCAGCCGTCCGGCCCAACCCATCGAGCCGCTCACGGACCGCGAGGAACAGGTCCTGCTCACCGTGGCCCGCGGACACACCAACGGCGAGGTCGCCGACGAGCTTCACATCAGCCTGTCCACCGTGAAGACGCACCTGGCCAGCCTGATGCGCAAGCTCGGTGCCCGCAACCGGGTCGAGATCGCGATGTGGGCCCACGAGACCGGCCGCGTCCACCGGTGACGCGACACACCAACCGCACATCACCACAGCTACTGCGCGGGTTCCATGGCGCTATCATGACGATATCAAGAGGACGAGTGTTCCATGGGTGACCTGCTGATCCGTGACCTGCCAGACGACACGCACGCCGAACTCAAGAGGCGCGCGGAGGAGGCCGGCATGAGCTTGCAGAACTACGTCGCCCAGATGCTCACCCGATCGACTGCCATCCCCGCGCTGAGCGACTGGCTGCGCAGCCTGGACGAGCTCACCCGTCACGTCGGCCTCTCGGGGGCGGATGCGGTGCGCGAAGCCCGTGATGAGCTGCCGTGATCGCTCTGCTGGACGCCTCGGCGGTCGTCGACCTGCTCATCCGCAGCGACTCAGGCGAACCCGTGCGACGCCTCCTGGCTCGCGACAGGGTCACAGCCGTCGTGACCGTGGCACACCTCGACGCGGAGGTCCTGTACGCCCTGGCGCGGCTGTCCCGAGCGGAGCTGCTCGATACCGATGAGGTGGCCGTGCTCCTGGGCCGGCTCGGCTCCATGGCGATGCAACGGCTGCCGATCACAGCCGACCTGCTCGACGCCGCCTGGGAGCTGCGCGACAACGTGGCCGCCCGCGACGCCCTCTACGTGGCAGCCGCGAGCAGCCTCGGCGCGACGCTGGTGACGACCGATGACCGTCTGGCCCGATCTGCGCCCGACCTCGCGGCTGAGCTCGACTGATCCCTCGTTCGCGATCCGGAGCAACTGTGCGCGGGACGCGATCCGCTGCGCAACCACGGCTTTCGGGTGGTGTGTCTCGCTGGCCGGCACCCGTGCTGAGGTGGTCGGATCCGCGGGTTCGTGGCATCGATCTGGCTCGGCTGCCGGTGACTAGAGTCCAGCAACGGAGGGCGACACATGCGGATGCTCGTCAGCTCACCGAGTTCGCTCGGACATCTCGGTCCGATCCTGCTGCTCGCAGAGGCAGTTCGCGACGCCGGGCACGAGGTCCGCGTGGTCGTTGGGGCCGAGGCTGCCGAGCGGGTCCGAAGCAGTGGGCTCGAGGTCGCGGCGATCCCGCCTCCGGACGACGCAGCGACGGCCCGGTGGCAGGACCTGGTGCGAGAGGTCGAAGCCCTGATGGCAGCCGGCGACCGTGAGGAAGGCGACCGCCGGTTCGTGCGGGGGTCCTTTGGCCGCTTGCACTGTGAGACTGGCCTGCCGACGCTGCGGCAGGAGATCGACGACTTCGGGGCCGACCTCGTCCTCGCTGATGCGTTCCACTCGCCCGGTGTCGTCGCGGCGGTGATGGCGGACGTGCCGGTCGCACTCTCGTTGTTCGGCGTCTGGCAAGTGTTGTCGGGCCTGCTCGACGAAGTTGTCGCGGGTGCTGCCCCGGTGTTCGAGCCACTCGGGCTGGCCCGTGACGAGCTGGTCGCATCATGGCGCCGGGCGCCGCGGTTCTCGCCCCTGCCCGTCATCTTCGACGTCGACCCCGAGGACCATGCCGGGGGCACCTCTCCGGGCACGGTGCGTTGGCAGCGGCCCAGCGGCGATGGGCAGGGGATCGACGGTGAGCTGCGCCAGTCGCTCGATGACGACGACAGTCTGCTCGTCTACGCCACGCTGGGGACGATCGCTGGCGGCATACCGCCGATGCGCGACCGGTTCCTCGCGGGACTGCTTCCCGCGATCGCCGACCGCGACGTGCGCTGCGTGCTGACCGTCGGACACGACACCGACCTCGACGCGCTGCCACCGGTCCCGGCGAATGTGACAGTGGCTGCATTCCTGCCGCAGCGCCCCTTGTTGGCGTGAGCCGCCCTGGCTGTCTCGCACGGCGGGCTCAACACGCTGCTCGACATCATTCAAGCCCGCATCCCGCACGTGGTCATCCCGCTGCACTCCCACGACGGCCACGTCAACGCGGCCCGGGTCGAAGCACTCGGCGTGGGTCGAGCCGTGACGGGACCGACCGTTACGCCCAGCGCGGTGGGCGCTGCCATGGACGAACTGTTCGACAACGCCGCGGTCACCGCCGAGGTCGACCGGCTGGCCGACGCGATCGACGCCCTACCCAGCGCTCGTCAGGTCGTGACCGATCTTGAGGCGTGCAGCAGGAAATGAACCTGACCACCAACGCAGCACCATGGGCGGCTGCAATCCCGCGACCACCTGCGCAGAGCCACGGCTGTGGGCGGCCGGGACGTCGTCATGTGTTCCGCACCGGGGTCGTCATCGGGTGGGACCTGACGTCAACCAGTGAATCCCGCCGCGAAGGCGGGAGTCGCGCTCGGCCCGATCTAGGCTCCCGCCGAGAGCCGCTGATCTCGACCGAGGCTGTGACCATGTACGGCATGGCAGGAACGATCCAGGCCACCCCAGGCAACGGTGACCAGCTCGCGGGGCTGCTACGCGAGGCGGCCACAGTCGTCTCGGCGCTGCCGTCATGCCGGCTGTACGTGGTCGGTCGGGTCGACGGCAGCCCCGACGTCGTCCACGTCTACGAGGTCTGGGAGGACGCCGACGCGCACGCCGCGTCATTGGACCTCGAGGAGGTCCAGTCGATCATCGGCAGGGCCCGACCGATCATCGCCGGGACGGGTGAGCGCACCGAACTGGCCGTCGACGGCGGCCCGGGCCTCGACGGCTGACCCTGTCTGGTCGCGAGTGCGGTGGCGGAGGGGCTCAGGCCCAGGGCGTGTGGGTCATGGTCGACGCTCGTGGTCCACGAATCGGGCAAGGACGCGACGCCACTCGGGCGTCGCGGTTCGGATGCCGATCGGTGCCTGGTCCGGATCGTCGATCCACCGGGCGAGCGCCTCGCGTCGGATCCCCAGACCTTCTGCCAGTGCTTCCGCGCCCGGTCGATGGCCAGCCTCGGTCTCGTAGCCCTCGAGGAGTGCCTCCGGCGCTGCTTCGTCGTCCGGCGCCGGTCCGTCGGGAGCGTCACGTGACCAGACCTCGAACCGCCGGGAGAAGAGCGCGAGCGACACGTCGTACGCGCATGTCCCGAGACCGGCTTCCCCCAGGTCGAGCACATGCGCATCGTCGCCGTCCCGCAGGAAGTTGCTCGCACCGGGATCGCCGTGGATGAGCTGCTCCTCACCGGTCACGATGCCGTGCGCGCCTGCTCGCAGGCTCGCGACCAACCCCAGGTCCGACGACACCTCGCGCAACGACGCGTGGAGCCGCGCGAGGTGTCGCCCCAGCCACACCGCGTCGTCCCGGTCGTCGAGGTCCGGCGCGCGACCACCGACCAACGGGAGCACCGTGACCAGGTGGTGGCCGGTCACGAGGACCAGGTCGTCGACCTCGATCGCGATCGGCGCGACGACCCGAGGGTCGATGGCCGCGAGGTCTCGGGCGAGGGTGGCCTGTCGACGGACCGTGGCGATCTCCGACGAGCGCGCATCGACGACCTTGACCACGACGTCGACGCCGCCGGACACGGCGCGGTGCACCGTCGACTGGTGGCCGCCGACGAGCGGCTCGCGGATCTCGACACCGCGGGAGCCCAGGAACGTGCGCAGCGACGGGTCCATCGTCGGACCCTATCCGGCGATCCCTGCTCCCCTTACCCCGTGATCCCCGTGATCACGGCCGGTCCCGGAGCCGCTGCCCACAGCAGGTGCTCTCCTGTGGGCGGCCCATCCGGCACGGCGCGGTCGCGGCTCCGGCCCGGACGGCCGGGGGCCCGCCCGCGCCCTGTGACCCGCGTCGGCTCAGCCGACGGTCGCGCCGACGGAACGCAGCTCGTCGAAGGTGCGGTCGCCCGCCGCGGGGTCGACGGCTGCGACCAGCTCGGGACGCACCCGGACGCGGAAGCCGTGCTCGACGGCGTCCAGCGCGGTCTGGCGCACGCAGAAGTCGGTCGCCAGGCCGACCACGTCGACCTCGTCGACGTCCGCGTCGCGCAGCACGTCGACCAGCCGCGGGCCGTCGTCGGGCTCGCCGCGCAGGCCGACCCAGCCGTCGAAGCCCGAGAACGCCGGCTCGTTACGTCCCTTGGAGACCACCAGGTCCAGTCGCGTCACGTCCAGAGCCGGGTGGAACGAGGCGCCCGCCGAGCCCGCGCGGCAGTGCGGCGGGAACGACACCTGGAAGTCCGGCTCGTCGGAGAAGTGCTCGCCCGGGTCGACGTGCAGGTCGCGGGTCGCGACGACCAGCGTGTAGTCGTCGTGGTGCGCGGCCAGGTGGTCGGAGATCCCGGCGGCGACGGCGCCGCCGCCGTCCACGGCCAGCGAGCCGCCCTCGCAGAAGTCGTTCTGGACGTCGACCACGATCAGTGCGCGTGCCACGTGCAGCTCCGGTCCTCGTTGGCCCCCAGCATTGCAGGCCAGAAGGGTGTCCGGCCCGACGGACGTCCGGGACGCGGTGGTGGCCGGGTGTCAGCGGTGCAGCGTCGGGATGGCGGGGTCGCCGGGGCCGAGGTCGCGCCCGGCGTCGGGCAGCTCCGCCAGGGCCGCCCGGTGGCGCGCCAGGACCTGCTCCCGGGTGTCGGCGTGCACCAGCTCGCCCGCGCGCACGACCTGCACCTGCAGCGGGCGGCCCTCCGGCGCCGGCGCGCCCCACGGGGTCAGGACCTCCGCGACCGCCGTGCCGTGCTCGTCCAGTTCGCGCGTGGCGCGCAGCCGGCCCGGGTGGGTGGACTTCTCACCCGAGTCCTTGGACACCGGCACGTCGGCGGGCCCGCCGGCCCGGTCCGAGCGGGCGACCATCTTGTAGACCAGGTTCGCCGTCGGTGCCCCTGACCCGGTGACCAGCTGGGTGCCGACGCCGTAGCCGTCGACCGGGGCGTCGGCGAGCGCGTCGATGGCGTGCTCCTCGAGGTCACCGGAGACCACGATGCGGGTGTCGGTCGCGCCGAGCTCGTCGAGCAGCGTCCGGGCGCGCTTCGCCTCCACGTCGAGGTCCCCGGAGTCGATGCGCACGGCCCCGAGGCCGGTGCCTGCGGCGGCGACCGCGTTGCGGATGCCCTGCTCGACGTCGTAGGTGTCCACCAGCAGCGTGGTGCCCGGACCGGCTGCCCGCACCTGCGCCGCGAACGCCTCCTGCTCGGACTCGTGCAGCAGCGTGAACGCGTGCGCGGCGGTGCCCGAGGTCGGCACCCCGTGACGGGCGCCTGCCCGCAGGTTCGACGAGGCGTCGAACCCGACCAGCCAGGCGGCACGGGCGGCGGCGACCGCTGCCTGCTCGTGCGTGCGGCGGCTGCCGAACTCCAGCAGCGTGCGCCCACGGGCCGCGAGCGCCATGCGCGACGCGGCGGCGGCGACCGCGGCGTCGTGGTTGAGCACGCTCAGCACCAGCGTCTCGAGCACGACGGCCTCCGCGAACGAGGCCTCCACGGTCAGCACCGGCGAGTCGGGCAGCAGCAGCTCGCCCTCGGGGTAGGCCACGACGTCGCCGGAGAAGCGGTAGGACTCCAGCCACGACAGCGTGTCGTCGGACACGACCCGTGTGGCGGCGAGGTGGTCGAGGTCGGCGGCGGAGAAGCGCAGGTCGACCAGCATCGGCAGCAGGCGTCCGAGGCCGGCGGCCACGCCGTAGCGGCGGCCGGACGGCAGTTGCCGACAGAACGTCTGGAACACCGCGGTGCGCATGGCCGAGCCGTCGCGCAGTGCGGCGTCGACCATCGTCAGCTCGTAGTGGTCGGTCAGCAGTGCGTCCGCCACGGGCACCTCCTGTGTGCCCGGGACGGTAGGGGCGCACGTCGTCGGACCGGCCCGTGCGGTCGGCCCGGCCTCCTCTGCCCCTTACCGTGGGCGTGCACCGGGAACGCGCGGCTCTCCGCCGCCGACCACCCGAGCACCCGGGCGTCCGCGCGTCGTGCGGGCCCGACCGCAGGAGCAGCGATGGGCACCACCCCCGACCTCACGCCGTGGTCAGCGCGATCCAGCGCGCCGCAGCGGTTCCTGCGCGGCGCGACGCTGCGCTGCCCACGCTGTGGCCAGGGCCACATCGGTGACGGGTTCTTCGAGCTGGAGACGCGCTGCCACGGCTGCGACTGGCTGTTCGAGCGCGAGGAGGGCTACTGGGTCGGCGCGATGATCGTGCTGCTCGGGGCCGTGGAGGGCATCTTCGGCGTGTTCCTGCTGCTCGGGATCGTCCTGACGTGGCCCGACGTGCCCTGGACCGTGCTGCTCATCGTCGGGCTGGTCCTCAACGGGACCATGCCGTTCCTGCTGTACCGTTGGTCGAAGACGACCTGGATGGGGCTGCACACCACGTTCGTGCCGGCCGTGCTCGAGATCGACGACCCGAGCTCCGACGGCAGCTGACGCGGTCAGAGCACTCCGGTGAGGACGAGCCCGCCCCACGTGGCGAGGCCGGTGCCGACCAGCGCGATCGCGATGCGCGTGCCACGTGCGCTCGGCTCGCGGCCGTCGCGCGACCAGACCGGCGCGGTGGCGTGGGCCGGCAGGCGGCCGAGACGGCGGGTCGCACGGTCGTCGCCCGGCGAGGGGCGTTCCGACGGTGCGGCGTCGGTGCGGATCACGACCACCTCACGCCCGCTCTCGCGGCGCGTGCCGTGTCCCTGGTGCTGCTCAGCCTCGTCCATACCGCGAGGATAGTGCGCCGCCGGCGTCCCGCCGACCCGTTCGGGTGAGATCCACGTCCGGGCACGACAGGCGCCTACGTTCCTCGGCTCGACAGTGGAGCACTCCATGCACACCAGCCACAGCACCCGTTCGATCCTCGCCTGCGCTGCCGCGCTCGCGCTGGCCGGCTGCGGGTCGGTCAGCGACGAGATCGGTGAGCGCGTCACCGAAGAGGTCGTCGAGCGCGCCGCCGAGTCCGGCAGCGAGGACGACGTGGAGCTCGACGTCGACACCGACGACGGCTCGCTGACGATCGAGACCGACGAGGGCACCTTCACCAGCGGCGGCGGTGAGCTCCCGGAGGAGTTCCCCGACTCGATGCCCGTGCCGGACGACGTCGCGGTCACCGGGTCGATGACGGGCTCGGGGGACAGCGGCGAGGGCTTCTTCGTGCAGTTGAGCGCCGAGGAGTCCGACCCCGCGACCTACGAGGACCTGGTGGCGTTCTACGAGGCCGAGCTCGAGGCCAACGGCTGGACGGTCGACGACCGCCAGACGCTGGACGGCGCGGCCCTGCGCAGCACCGTGTTCGCCGTCAGTGACGGGAGCCTCGAGGGCACCGTCCAGATCAGCTTCATCGGCGAGGAGGGCGACGGCGTCGTCGGGGTCCAGATCGGCGTCGAGCCGGCCGCCTGACGTTGTCGGCGTCGGCGCGCCACGCCCGCGCGCCCGT
>Ga0136604_1000898_pt1 | contig 14033 bp, 12 predicted proteins | sample AntRauFillE10628_FD_104928 | JGI IMG/M metagenome (GOLD analysis project Ga0136604, IMG submission 104928) | Saline lake microbial communities from Rauer Islands, Antarctica - Metagenome Filla E10 #628 | ecosystem: Environmental > Aquatic > Non-marine Saline and Alkaline > Saline | place... | reverse complement strand
TTCAACCACTATTTCCCTGTGCCTGTCGCTGTTCGATTGGGCCAGGTACAAAACCCAAAAAGGAGCTATAAAAATGCATACGCTGCTGGATTATGACGGGAACCTGCCCGCTTATGTTCTCGTTAGCGATGGGAAAGCCCCCGACAATAAAGGCGCCTATGATATTCCACTGCTAAAAAATAGTGTTATTGTCGCCGACCGGTTCTACAATGACTTTTCGTTGCTGAATGTTTGGGACAGCAGCCAGGTCTGGTTTGTGGTACGCCATAAAGAGAACCTTCAGTATACCTCCATCGGGGAAAACGAACTTCCTGACGGGCGTCATGAACATATCCTCAAAGATGAACGCATTCAGCTAACCGGCCTCCAGTCCAGCAAAAAGTATGTAGGCAAGCTTCGCAGGGTAGCCGTATGGGATGAGCAAAATCAGCAGGTGATTGAACTTATTACTAACCATCCGACCTGGACGGCTAATACGATTGGCCAGCTCTACAAGGCCCGATGGCAGATCGAAATCTTTTTCCGGGAGATTAAACAGCTCCTGCACATCAAATCCTTCATAGGCACCACTGAAAACGCTGTCATGATTCAAATCTGGACAGCATTGATTACCATCCTTATCTTGAAGGTGTTAAAGGCAATGGCAAAACATCGGTGGTACTTGTCCAACCTGGTAGGGTTTATCCGACTAAATCTGTTTGTAAAGATCGATCTCCAGCGATGGCTGGATTACCCTTTTGAATCGAGGGCCGATCCCCCTGAAACCAGTATTCAGGGGACCCTTTTTTGAATCCAGAAAAAACAGGCTCTGAATAAACAGAAATGCTATATTTATTGAACACCTGAAACGTTTAGGACACTATTGTTTTAGAAGATTTAAAATCCCGGGCTTTTTGTGGTCCTTCTAAACGGATTCTATCAATTACATAACTAAGGATTTTGGGGTCAACATTATTGTAATAGCGTGCTTCCCCTCGTTTGAAACGAAGCATTTGGGGTAAAGCATAACGAAAATCCCTCATTGGTAAATAAGATGCAGCATGAAACCAATAGTCAAATACTTTATGCTCTTTAACCAACTGTTCTAAGTATTCAATTTGGTAGTCTGGCAATCTTGTCCAAAAGGTGTGATGATGTGCTCTCTCAACAACCGACAGTGTATCAATTTGAACATAACCAAGATGGTCCAATGCAGATAGCACTGCTTTTTTGCCCTTTCCAAATGGGTATGTTTTACTTAATCCCTGGCATTTTAACGTTACACGTTGAAGCTGTTCTAACATCGTACTTTGCTTCATATTATTCTTCTATAAAGATAAAAGTTTCTACCTCGGCATTGTCTACTTCGTAGTATTATTTCTGTGAATAATGAAGTCAGCTTTATAAGCCCGGTTTAAGTTTTTATTTTTTCTTTATTTTCGAAATCGTCTTTCCAATAGATGCAGTCGGCTTGTCCATATCTTTTTTTGCAAATTCAATTGCTTCTTGAATCAATGTTGTGCGTCGTTATTTTTCAATTTCAACGACAATCTTTCCCAAATGCTTGCCCTCACCGAAATATTGAATCAACTCAGGAATTTTATCAATTCCATAGGGGCCATCAACAACAGGTCTTATTTGTCCCTTTTCCACAAGTTTAGAAATCTGGTCTAACCCTTTATTTGGCTGATGAATGAGTACGCTCAGCTTTTTACTGGTAAAAAGTGATATGAGCGAACCTAACAATGCTATTTCGAACAATCTGTACATTGATCCACCAACTGTGACATACCTGCCATTTTTCTTGAGGCATCTTGCAACTTTAAATACGGATCTGTTTGATTTTGTATCAAGGATAAGGTCATATTTTTCCCCGGTATCGGTAAAGTCCACTTTTTTATAATCCATCACGTAATCAAATCCCAGCGATTTCATCAAATCAAGTTTTTCGTCACTGTCAACGCCGGTTACCGTTACCCCATACGGTTTCAGGATTTGAATTCCCAGAGTTCCGACTCCCCCTCCGGCACCATTGATCAGGATATTCTGTCCAGGTTTCACCTTCCCCTTTTCTACAAGCCCCTGAAGAGCGAGTGTTCCGGCATGTGGTAGTGCAGAGGCATTATTATGACTGATATTGGAAGGTTTTTTGGACAATACTTTTTCCGGTACGCAAACGTATTCGGCAAATCCGCCATCTCCGCATTCCGACAGATCGCAGTATATCTCATCACCGATTTTAAAGGAATTCACGTTGCTGCCCACCACTTCGATTTTTCCGGAAACGTCTACCCTGGGAATCGTTATTTTTGGCTTTTTTAGGCCAAAAAACAAACGAATCACAAATGGTTTGCCCCTGACCATACCCCAATCCCAATCATTGATGGATGCTGAGTGAATTCTCACCAGTACTTCCTTGTCATTGGGAATCGGTTTTGCAACTTCCCCAATCTCAAGATCATTTGGCAATCCGTATTTCTTTAATAGTATCGCTTTCATTAGATTTCTTGATTTGGGCATAGAACGGACAACGTGACGCATCTGAGAAACGAAGATTTTTCTTGATACTTCTCATTCTCCTTCTTTTTGAACTTACGGAATTCTCGTTAATTTGATGGAGAAGTGTTTTGTCATCGCTTCTTTTGAAAAAACCGTAAGTAAATAATTGGTAAAATTCCTACCGTGTTCAAGACTAAAATAGCAATAAACCATTTTAATTGATTATTCCTTCCAGACTTCCATAGTGCGATACCTTTCCAAATTAAATCCCAAATTACCAGAGGAATTAACCAAGCTAACATTGATGTTTCAAATTCCATTTTTAAATATCAATTATTTACTATTTAAATGGTGCGATAACCAACATTGCCTACAACGGCTTTATTCTTATCGAATCTGCATATATTGAAAGGTTTAGTTTAATCGTCTATCCGGCCTCACTACTAATCGATTGAACAAGCGGTTGAAATCCTCCATAAACCATCCTACTGGAATCAAAAATCAATCTTTCAGGGTCGGTCAACGGGGCAACTATTTCTGTCATTCTTGGGTCTGTGGGAACTTGCTTATTTGCTAAGTCACGAATCTCTTTTGAAGGAAAAATAACCCACCCAAATACAATGGCTTCATCTTCTTTTGCATCTACGGTTTTAATGAAAGAACGCGTGCCTTCCAAAGTCAAGTCCTCACCAACATACTCAAAGTAAGCAAGTGCACCATATTCTTTCCAAATTTCAGCTACCTTTTCAGCCACACTCTTGTATTCGTTCAGGTGAATTCGTGGAACTGGAAGGACAAAGCCGTCTATGTAATTTGTCTTACTTTCAATCATTTTTAATTTTGTTGATTTCTCAATTTTTTTTCAGCTGTTGTACAACATCGGCATATCACCAACGCTATTCAGTTTATCCATGCTTCGTATGCAAGTTATATTCGTGTTATCATGAAAATATTGAGAATAAGATGAATAAATCGATGTACATATCATAGAATGACCATCAGCTTATGCTTGTTTAACCTGCTTCATCTATTCAGAAAGTTTCGATATAAAAACACGTTACTTTCAATCCGTTACCAAGTTACTTCATAGCTTTGACCTTCAATAACCTTGTCTCCCGCTAATCTTTTTATGCTATATTGTGGCCATATGCATTACTTTTCGTCATCAGGAAGAGCCTCAAACTCCTTTTTTTTATTTTCCATCCATTGTTTCATTGCATCGGGAGACTGCGTGAGTTCCTGCATTTTATTCATAGCTTCAAGATGTGCTTTATCACCTTGTTGCAACATTTCCATTGCATGTTCTTTGCTTTTTTCTGCCATCTCGTCAAATGTATCAGCATAAAACTCCTTATTACATGCCCCGCCAAGCTGTTTACAAGTCATTGTTTTCATAGTTCTCTTATTTATTTTTAGATATAGTTATTATTTATCAGGTAGTATCATTCTAAATTCAACTGTTTTGTTAACCCAGAATTCTAAGTCATTTTCGTTGTCAAACCATTCCTGAAAGATGAATAAGAAGCTTTTTATGAGTTTTATTTTTGGCTTCTCAACATACTCTTTAAAACCTTTGAAAAAGAACTTGATTTGCTTATCAGACTGCCGTTTACCTACAAGAGCATCCATTTGGAGCGGATCCCTAAATTCAGACATTTAGTTAAGGCCGAAATTATGAACACTGTTCAGGAAAAGACGCACTTTTTGGATGGAGTTGATTTACAAATTACGACCTTAACCTTTAGATTATTATTCAATCTGAACTCTAATGCTATTTTCTGATTTACCAACACGCAGTTTAATCGTATGTTTTCCCGGGCTCAGTCGTGTTTGCAATAATGGGCCGGCTCCCAATTCCCCATCAATGGAAGAAAGCCACATAAATCCTTTTGTAATTTCTTCTCCCGTATTGGGATTATAAGCTTGTCCACTGAATAAGACGCTGCGTTGGGATGACAAGTTTGCTCCATCTATAGGTGACAAAATCATTACTTCGTGGGGCTTCTCACTGATAATTGTACTGCGACTTTCAGTCCGGGCATTGTTATAGCCGTCAGTAACTTGAACCAAGAACCGACAATTTTCCCCACCTGGAAGTTCAGTAACATTTATCTCCATTTGCTGCTGTTTCGTCCGATTACCTAATCTTTGCCATGTCTCTCCGCCATTATTAGTGAATAAAACCTTGTATTGCAATGGAGCATCATCCTCATAGGAAGTTTTCCACTCAAGCTGTATTTTTTCTTCCTCAATATGGTCTGGAATTTTTGTTGTGATCGTTACTTCCAGATGACTTTTAGATACTCTTAGCTCATCGACAACCTTTTTCTGATATTCAAATCGAACCGCCCTAGTGCGTTCATCATAAGGGATATATCCTCGTATAGCCAATTGTGAAAGTCTTCCGGGATCGGTGCAATAATATCCGTACGATAGTGGAATATGGATAAAAGGTTTGCCTTCTTCATCCAAAAGGATGGCATGCATATCACTTTCAGTGGACATGATTTTCTCAAAATTAAGTTCCCTTTCTTTCAAAAACAGGGGTAAATGACTTAATCCCTTTTCGGACTCTGTATCCAATTGGCCAATTAGCGTATAAAATTGTTTATAGTCTTTCATCTGTCTTTCCTTTAAATTTGATTCCAAAGTCGGTTCCACAGATCAATGGATATCCAGCGATCTTGAAAATTCGTTGTCCCACTGATATTTGGGATACACGCCGTCATCAGAGTTGGAATACCCTGTGGCATCAGTCGATATGCGGCAACATCAATCCCAACATCTTCGGTTAATGACACCATAGAATTATCTACATTTTGTTGAGTACCACAGGTATTAACTCCTGGATTAGCTCCCGCATTAACACTAGGAGCATGATCAATACTCACGGTATGAGCGATTTCATGGGCAAATGTTGTTCCTAATCGGGAACGACTTATCATTCTGGGATGATCGTCCCACCAGAACCTTATTACCCCATCATTTGCTAATCCATTAAATTGATAGTTAGGGCTATTTGGCACCAAAGCAGTCCATATTTCACCATTATCTTTATAATCATCAGCTATATCATCGATTCGATCCAAAAGGTTTGACCATCCATTGCCTGTTCTTAGGTCTTCATCACTTTGGGTATTAATCGTTTGGTGATTAGGCGCCCTAAATACCTGGAATCCCTGTTCGCGTACTGGTAGTCGCTTTCTTGCTCCCTGAAGTGAAACAAAATAATCATTCATAGTAGGAGCGGCATTGTTGTTGACGGTGTCATTTACTAAAATAGCAACCAAACGCAAATCACCGTTATCTTCAAAAGTGACATCTGTTGAGTCTAGGTCCCATCGCCCATCTCCGCTTCTGGGTTCGGTATAGACTTCTGTCTTAATCCGAATAGATCCCTTTAAGTCTGGGACAGGAAGTTCAAAATTCAAGCTGTGATCGAGTATGCCCCGATTAACACTTCCAGGAGGTTGAGCATCCATTTTATTATCGGGATTTAGAATATTTTGAACGGTAACTGAATTTCCATTGGGATATGTCAATGTGAGATGACCAGTCACGTTTGGAAGTATATTAGGACCTACCCCAAAATTAAAGCCATCACTGACTCCACTATCTACATAGACCCTAACCATCGTTCTCTTTTCACTCACCAAGCGCACACTGTTATTTTGGCTGGTGTTATTCCAGTTGTAGCGCTGGATGGGTTGGGTTACCTCAATACCTAAAATTTCAAGATTTGGTGTTCGAATAGCATTTACAGTTACAACCTTTGATACAACCCCACATGTGTTTCGGGCCTCTAATTTGTAGGTAGCTGTTATTTCGCTGCTGGCATTAAATGCCCCGATATTTTTACGACCCACCATAGGGCTAGTTATATTTGCTGACGGTCCATTACCTCCAATACGTGTAATTTCAAAACTATCTGCGTTACTAACCGCCCAGTTTAGTATAATATCGTCACCAGCCTCTACGGTCGTATTGCGACCATCATTAACCCGAAAATAAAAACTTGGAACCCCAATATTTATTACATTCACCTCATGGCATTCAGGTGAATCAGGACGATAGGGCAACATTCCTACATCGCTGGGTTGTCCAAAACAAACCGACGCACCCTCAGAGAATTCCTCAAAAGCCCTTCGATTCCCTTCATAGATCTCCCGTCGTTCTTGTTCTGCCTGCTCATCCCTGATGCCGATGCATTTACGTCCTGAAATTCCAGACGGCACACGAACTACGATTTCTGTATCCGACCAAGAAATGACTTGTGCAGCCTCAATACCAAATACCACTTCTTTATCTCCTTGTAAAGAACCAAACCCACTTCCACTAATAGTGATGGTATCACCTAAACATGCCCGTCTAGTACTCACCCCATCTATATTGCCCGTTGACACTGAATCTGGCATGCGGCGTACCCCCCGGCCGGCTCCACGAGCAAAGTCACGGCAATAATCTCGAATAGGATCGCATCTTTCAGGAAAGCCTGGACCATCATCCGGGATAGGCCCGTCATCAGGACCACATCCTATTGCTGGACGCTTCAAACCTGATTGGGGCGGACGCCAGGGCCCCCCATCATCAGGCGGAGGTTGTGTCAAGCCATCATATCCCCCATTTGCTTCGCCACGCCTTTCCCTTAACTCTTCAACACGGCCGAAATACTCACTTTGTTCTGCTTGGATCCTCAACCTTTCCTTTAGTCGATGCCCACCATCCAGTTGATCTTGATAAGCTAATGAGCTAAATAGATCAGGACATAACGTTTTATCCCATAATTTGTCTATTGTTGCCAGATTGTATTGATGTTTTTTTTCGTGACTACCAGCAAGTAATATAGCTGTCTGTTGAATCGAAAAAAGTCTGTCAGGTTTTATAAAGAAAAGTGGGCCACAGGGTTCGCCACTCCCAACAGGGCGTGGGTTCTCACCACGCGTGATTTCTATACTTTGATCGGCCTTCTGTTCATAGGCCTGCACATTTACACCTTCGCTATGATCAGAAATAATACGGTTAAATTCAGATTCAGCAGCACTGTCACCTGCCCAGATACGTGGTATCAGATCATATAATTCAAACAAAGGTCGGACACCCTCAAGAGCTGAGACAAGAACAGTATCATATATAAATCTTTCTTTATTATCAGAAACCATGTGCACCGCTTGGAGCAACTGCCTAACTTCATCATTGTCATAAGGCGCGGAAAGTTTCGTACCATCGGGCAGTTCTCGGAACTCTCGATCTTTGGGTGGTGGTTCAGGTTCACTATCCCCAGGTTTTTTCTTGCCTATCCCAAATAAAAGCAGAATTGCATTAAATAATCGCTTTAATAATTCTATAAGTTGCTGCATACTTTACCCTCTGTATTGTGATATGTCCTTGATTGTACTTGCTATATTTAATTAAATAAAATCGTTGATGCAAATTATTAACAGCACTTCAATTTCCAATCTAAGGCTTGCATAGATAATCACGATTAACAAAAATGGATTGATAAATTTTATTTCTTAGAGTCTGTCGGACTTAGATTATCCTACTGAAAAATCGTTTGATAGCACCACTATTCGCCTCAAATTGACATTTTTTCGTTTCGATTGCCTAAGTCCGACAAACTCCTAATCAAAATAATTTCAATTTCTACGGTTTTAGATCTTTTCACTCTTTAAAAACTTCAAACGGGCTTGCAGGCAGTCCATCTTTGTTATACAAATTAGCAGATTCAGGATTATCGGCCCAGGCATATCTGACGGCTGCCGCCGGGTTATTCCCTGGTCATCCACTTCTCGCATGGAACCATCACTATGTATAATATATATCATTGTCATTATCTATATGAATTGGATAAAAAGGTTTTAGTATTTTAAATATGTAAACATCAATCTATAATTAGTTCTTGAATGGAAAATAAAGAGAAACAAAGTTCCGAAAATAAAGCGTCAGCTAATGAAGCAAGTGATGAAAGCAAGTGCCCGTTTCATAATGGATCATTAAGAGAAAGTGCCGGTGGTGGTACAAAAAACCGTGATTGGTGGCCAAATAAACTAAATTTGAATATCCTTCGTCAGCACTCGTCCAAGTCTGACCCGATGGGGGATGATTTCGATTATGCTGAGGAGTTTAGCAAATTGGATCTGAAAGCAGTAAAGAAAGATCTTTCAGATTTGATGACCAACTCCCAGGAGTGGTGGCCGGCCGACTGGGATCACTATGGCCCGCTCTTTATCCGAATGGCCTGGCATAGTGCGGGAACCTATCGCGTAGCTGATGGCCGCGGAGGTGCAGGAACCGGCAACCAGCGTTTTGCCCCTGTTAACAGCTGGCCCGATAATGTAAGCCTCGACAAAGCCCGCCGTTTACTTTGGCCTATCAAACAGAAATATGGCAAGAAGCTTTCCTGGGCCGACCTGTTGATACTCACCGGGAATGTTGCCCTTGAATCTATGGGATTCGAGACTTTTGGTTTTGCAGGCGGACGTGAAGATGCCTGGGAACCTGAAAAAGACATCAACTGGGGACCTGAGCATGAGTGGTTGGGCGACGAGCGACATGATGATGATGGAAATCTTAAAGGGCGGCTTGCCGCTGACCACATGGGCCTTATTTATGTGAATCCGGAAGGGCCAAACGGTGAACCGAACCCGACCAAATCCGCAAAATTTATCCGACAGTCGTTTAAGCGTATGGCTATGGACGACGAAGAAACCGTTGCCCTTATTGCAGGCGGCCACACTTTCGGTAAAGTACACGGAGCCGCTCCTGAAGATCATAACGGACCCGATCCGGAAGCAGCTCCCTTAGAAGAAATGGGACTCGGCTGGAAAAATGACTATGGCACCGGTAAGGGCCCTGACACCATCACCAGCGGACTGGAAGGTGCATGGACCAACAAGCCTCTTGAATGGGACATGGGCTTTTTCGAGAACCTGTTCGAATATGAATGGAAGCTCACTAAGAGTCCTGCAGGCAAATGGCAGTGGCAACCTAAAGATGGAGCTGGTGATGGAACCGTTCCTGATGCGCACGATCCGAACAAGAAAAATCCTCCTATGATGCTTACTACAGACATTGCGATGAAAGTGGATCCCGCATACGAGAAGATTTCCAGAAGATTTTATCAGAATCCGGACGATTTTGCAGACGCTTTTGCCCGCGCCTGGTTTAAACTCGTACACCGCGATATGGGACCCAAGTCACGCTACCTGGGCCCTGAAGTTCCCGAAGAAGACTTGCTCTGGCAAGATCCCATTCCGGAAGTGAATCATGAGCTGGTAAACGAGAAAGACATTGAAGAACTCAAAGGCAAGATTCTTGATTCAGGACTCTCCGTATCTGAATTAGTATCTGCTGCCTGGGCATCAGCCTCCACATTCCGCGGATCAGATAAGCGTGGTGGTGCAAACGGTGCCCGTGTTCGGCTCGCTCCTCAGAAAGATTGGGAGGTAAACAATCCCGAACAATTGGCCAAAGAGCTGAAGACCCTGGAAGGAATTCAAGAAGAATTCAACAACGCTCAGTCCGGCGATAAAAAAGTTTCCCTGGCCGACTTGATTGTGCTGGGTGGAGGCGCCGCCATTGAAAAAGCGGCGAAAGACGCCGGTCATGACGTAACTGTACCTTTCACACCTGGGCGTACTGATGCTAAAAAAGATCAGACAGACGTGGAATCATTTGAATGGCTGAAACCAGAAGCCGACGGTTTCCGCAACTATTTCAAGCCTCATGCCAGGCGTATTGCAACAGCAGAAGAGATGCTGATTGACAAAGCCCAGCTGCTGGAGCTAACGGCACCTGAGATGACGGTGCTGCTCGGTGGCTTGCGTGTACTGGATACCAACTACGATCAGTCGAAACATGGTGTGTTTACGGATAAGCCGGGCACACTGACCAACGACTTCTTCCTGAATCTCCTGGATTTAAGTAATGAGTGGAAACCCACTTCAGATGAACGGGAAGTGTTTGAAGGCCGTCATCGCGATACCGGAGAAGTGAAATGGACGGCAACCCGTGCGGACCTGATCTTTGGTTCCAACTCCGAGCTGCGTGCCCTTACCGAAGTGTACGGATGTGAGGACAGCGAAGAGAAGTTCCTGAACGACTTCGTAGCCGCCTGGGATAAGGTAATGAACCTGGATCGTTTCGATATGAAATAGTGATAATCCATCTATCAGGTGGGTATAATTTTAAATGGCGGCCTTAGATTCACATCTGGGCTGCCTTTTTTTATAGTGAGGAATGATTCGGCTGCATTCCGGCATGGAATCTATTGAGATAAACCTGGCAACATTACTATATCATTTACCTGGATTATGCACCAAGAAATTTGGTTGTACCAAATGCTATACAGCAGACAGATTTGTAAAATGCTTGAATTCTGTCTTAAAATCCCCTCCTCGAAATGCTGTGAGAAAATTAAACAACAAGCGATAGAAACACTTATTCCGGAGGGCCACGAAGGTTTCACGAAGTCTTTTCACGAAGCCTATTAATCTGTTTTTATTTTACTTTGTGCACCTTTTCGGCTTTCTGCCTTCGTGGTAAAAAATAAAAGGTCGATATATTTGATTACGTATTTCCTCACTGTCTTTCGAGAGGGGACTTTTTGACTGTCACTTTAAATGCAGTGTTGCTCGATTTGGACAAAATTAATTGATTATTAAGAGTCAATTCTGATTAACCGGCATAGTGACGAACAATTTCTATTTATTCCTAAACTCATCCAAAAACATTTACCCAAAAAATAATTTTAGGTGAACTGTATTAAATGGTATTTTATCCGTCATCAGAAAAGATTCCTGCGGAACTTTATTCAATCCCATTAATCTAATTGCCGGTAACCATTATCATTAAGGTGTGTATGTACTGCCAACAACGTACTGCCGACTCAACTATAACATGGATCCATTGATCATTTTTAAAAAACATCATTTACTTACCACTCTGTTTATTACTTTAATCGCCCTGATCTGTCTGCCACAGGCAACTACTGCACAGGATTTCAGCGGAATTGATTTTGCCTCGGTAAATGTTGATAACCTCTCCGATGCTCAGGTCCGCCAGATATGGAACCGCGCGCAGGACGAAAATTTAAGCGTTCAGGAAATTGGAGCATTGGCTCAGACCCGCGGCATGCCGCCGGCTGAAGTTTCCAAACTCCGTACCCGGCTCAATGAAGTACGCCTTCAGACCGATACCGATGCCGGCGATTCCCAGCAAACATCGCTCAGGCAGGTTGAGGTAGCTCAGAATGACCAGGACCAAACAGAAACACGCTCCGATGTTGAACAAGCACCGGATCAGCTGCGTATTTTTGGGGCCGATCTGTTTAGAAGAGGAACCCGGACATTTGAACCCTCCTTTAATATTCCAACCCCGGTTGATTATACACTGGGTGCGGGTGATGAAATTGTGATCAACATCTGGGGTGCGGCAGAAGCCAACTATAACCTTACGGTTTCACCGGAAGGAGTGATTCGAATTAATAATCTGGGCCCCATTTTTGTAGATGGCCTGACGATGATTGATGCACGGGAACGAATTTTGAACCGACTTCGGGATATCTATTCCGGCCTGCGGCCCAATCAGCCCGGAGAGGGAAACACGTTTGCAGAAGTTTCGCTCGGGAATGTGAGAAGTATTAAAGTAACGGTTTTGGGAGAAGTGGATGAACCCGGCAGTTATACCATCACCTCTCTTTCCACGGTTTTTAATGCACTCTACGCGGCAGGCGGCCCCACGCGGTCCGGTACCTACCGTGAAATCCAGGTGATTCGCGGGCAGGACATTATTGCCACCCTCGATATCTACGACTTTTTGGTCTATGGCGACCAATCCGACAATATCCGGCTTCGTGACCAGGATATTATTAAAATCGATCCCTATAAAAACAGGGTTCGCCTGGATGGTGAGGTGAAACGCCCCGGCCTTTTTGAAATGAAAGAGGGTGAAACGCTGGGTAACCTGATAGAATTTGCGGCCGGTTTTACTGAGCGGGCCTACACCAATCGCCTGGTATTGCGCAGGAGCACGGAGCTTCAGCGAAGTATATCGGATGTACGCTGGCCCGAAGGCAGCGACCTGGTACTGCAGGGCGGGGATGATCTGCGGGTAGGAGAAATCCTGGACAGGTTCGAAAACCGTGTGGCCATCCGGGGTGCTGTATACCGTGAAGGAGAATATGAACTGGATGAGAACATGACGCTGACCGACCTGATCGATAAAGCCGAAGGGCTTCGGGAAGATGCCTATCTGCCCAGGGGAATTATCTATCGCACACGGGATAATCTTGTTATTGAAACCATTCCGTTTTCCGTTGAAAATGTAAGAGATGGGGTGGCCGATGATTTGCTCCTGAAACGGGACGATATTGTACAAATATCTTCCCTGTTTGATCTGCAGGAAGAGCAGACTTTACGGGTTACCGGGGTCCCTGATTTTAAATAGTATGCGATGAGCGATGGGATCAGTGCCATTTTCAGGCGCTCTCCGGGCAAAATTCCCACTTCGCCAACTGAAGGGCTTGATCCCAACCAATTAGGCATCGGATTTACCTGAAAAACGGGGTAACATCTGACGTTATTTATCTTGTAGCTAAATTTTGGGTGTGGATTTTTTGCGGTGTCATTTTAATGTGTACAGCGTTTGCCCAGGGCATGCCTATGGCGCTTGGTGTATAATCCGGGTTAAGGATGGCGGTAAAAATTGAGTTGGATTGCTGACTACTTTTCCTGGATAATGACAACCGAAATCAGGCTCATACCATACATTTAGGTGATGGACATGCATGTGTAAGCCAGTGGTTGGGAAAATATCAAAAAAAAAGCCTGCCGGACCAACTCCGACAGGCTTACTTATTTATTGGCGTTGGAGATGCTGCAATCCAACTACCAACGCAACAAATTCACTTTCGTAATATCAACAGAAAGGTTATTACGAAATATCGCAATAATAATTGCCAACCCCACCACCGCCTCAGCCGCGGCTACGGCTAACGAGAAAAATACAAGTATCTGCCCCGAAATATCCCCGTGGTAGGCGCTGAATGAAAGCAGTGAGAGATTCACAGCGTTCAGCATAAGCTCTACACACATAAAAATGACGATGGCATTTCTACGTATCAGAACACCGATAAGACCAATCGTAAATAAAATTGCACTTAATGCCAGATACCAGTCAATCCCAATCATTCAGTTCCCTCACTGTTTTTAGCTTTGTACTGTGCAACCATAAGCGCTCCAACAACTGCGGCGGTTAAAAGAATAGCCGTTAATTCAAATGCGAACAAATAGTCAGTGTACAGCACATCTCCCACTGCTTCTACAGTTCCCACAGTGAGCATCTTAGGAGAGATTTCGGGCAGCATATCCGTAACGCCACCCAGGCTGTAAAGAATTTGTCCGAAGATAATGACACCAAGCAGAAACGCCAGTAGATATTTTGCTCTGAATCCATCCATCAGGCTCTCCTCCTCGTCTACATTCAGCAACATAATAACAAACAGAAACAGCACCATGATAGCGCCTGCATAAACCAGAATCTGAATCAGAGCCAGA
>Ga0136604_1000893_pt1 | contig 14073 bp, 5 predicted proteins | sample AntRauFillE10628_FD_104928 | JGI IMG/M metagenome (GOLD analysis project Ga0136604, IMG submission 104928) | Saline lake microbial communities from Rauer Islands, Antarctica - Metagenome Filla E10 #628 | ecosystem: Environmental > Aquatic > Non-marine Saline and Alkaline > Saline | place... | reverse complement strand
CAGCCACAGTTTCGCAATTGGTCGAGCCTTGCGCGTGATGTGCATCTGTATAAATGGATTTACAGTCGCGTCCACCGTGTCGGCTGAACCCGCGCCAGATTGCTCGTCCATTGCGAAAGCAACTCCGCGCAAGTTGTCGGCCCAATCCATGATTGCCCGTTTGCGCAAGTCCGTTAAATGCTCTTCGCGGGCGGCTAGAATCCGTTCGCCTACTGTCCTGCGGTCGGCTACGTCGGTGATCGTGTTGCGGCGTATGTCCTCTAGCTCGGGGGAGGCTTGGTTCTCCTCGGGCGCGGCTAGTCCTTGAAACTCAGTCTGGTTCTTGAGTGCTTCGGCTGCGTCGATCCGCATGACTGCGCCTTTGTATTTAACGTATTCCTTGTCGAGGCCAAGCTCTTCAAGAGTGCCTTTTGACATGTTTTGCATTAAAGCGTCTTTTACCCCTTCGTCTTTTGCTGCGTTATAGCGTTGAATTAGCTTCTTTTGAATGACCGATGGGGTGACGCCTTTTCCGGAGTTATTGATCTCCATCTCCTTGTCAGTCAGTCCAGATGCTTCTTGATTGAATGGAGTAGCAACCGCATTTCTAGTGTAAGGCTGACTTTTCTTTGCCCGAACAAGTAACTTCTCAAGCATTGCGCGGTCATTTGCCGTTTCGACCGTCTGATTGCCTACGGTAAAAACCAGTTTAAACTCTTCTTGGATCTTAACCTTTTGCTCTTTTTCAATGTCGTACTCTTTAGATGTCCGTTCTTTGGTCTTTAAGCTTTCAGGCAATTTAGCGACTTCTGCGGCTATGCGCTCGTTTAAAATAGAATTTAAGTCAGGGGCGGTCTTGATTGCCTCCTGTATTTTAGCAACCATCTCTTTTTTGTGCGCAGTTTTTGACAGCATCGACAAAGACTTCTTGCTGTTTTTAGGCGCTTTTTTCGTCGTGACCTTTACAATGGGTTCCGCTTCGGCCTTTGTGGTACCTGAGTTTTTGCGCTTCGTGATTTTGTATTGATCTGGTGTTAAATACTTAGAACCGAAAATATCAACGAGCACTCTACCGTCATCAAATAACTTCTCAATCATCACATTTCCATATTCACGCCCTCCTAGTGTTGCGGTAATAATGTCGCCCCGGAATGCTATTTCTGGCTTTGGCGCTTCGGTTACAACATCAAGGTTCGGACGATCTTTCTTAGCTGCGGGCTCCACGTCTGCCACCTCATTCAACTTGGCTTCGATCAATGCGGATACGTCGCCGTCCTTTGGGTCAATTCCAAATACTTCGGCCAATGCGTTCTGCACTTGAGTTGCCCCTGAGTTTTTGACGGTCGCCTTTTTTCCAGTAAGTTCCGTTATCAATTTGCCGCGAAATGCTTTCAACATATCACCCGTAGGCCATGTGCGCTTTTCTGTTGGCAATCCTAATAGCCTTTTTGCCGTATTAACGGAAAGCGCAAGGCTTGGCGTAGTTGATGCCGTCTCCTTCTTGGCTGCGGGCTCCTGCTTGGCGATCAGGTAGTTGGCGTAGTCCACGGCTGTCTTGCCCAAGTCATAACCTCCGACTGTATAGCGGTTCTTTCCGTCGATCTCTTTGACCTCCGCTATTTCGCCTTCTTTTACCAGCAACTCGACTTGCTCTTTGCGGGAGCGCACCTTGCCGTTGAATTGGAATGCCTTGCGCAGCGTTTTCGCGATACGGCCAATCTCCATAGGGTTCTTACCCTTGGCAAATGCTTTGATTTCGTCGAGTTCGTTGGACAGGCTGGATTCGTCTTCGGCCTCGCGCTTCTTGGACTCTTCGACCCTCTTCTTCCGCGCCTTTTCTTCTTCGGCATACTTGGGTGTCAGTCGATGAGCGTCAGACTTGATTATCTCTTCAATGCGCTTTACGGAATAGCGACGACGTGAATCTTCGCCGATCGTCTCCACTTCGTATAGAGGGTCAGTCACGTTCGTTGTGCCACCGCCTTTCACTAATCCAGTGATTCGCATCCTGCCTTGATCGGTATCCCACTCGCGTCCAATGTTCGGGTCATTCGCCTCCATGCGTGTGACTTCCTCGATCACCTTTTCTGGCGTGGACAAGTCGGGTGCAACCTCTACTAATGAGATTTCCGAAATGGGAACACGACGAGCTAGTGTGCTTATTACGGCGGTCTTCTCTTCCGTGTTCCATTGAACCACGATTCCAGTTTCCCCCGCTGCGGTTATGATTGGAAGTTCCCCTGCGATTGCATCCTTAACGAGCGTCTTGCCGTCGGCCAGCGTGTCGGTGCCCTCACCTTGCGTCGGGTCAACCTCCGCAAAGACAGCGTTCCAGTCGGCCACGTCAGGCAAGTTCTCATCAATCCCTTGAGCGAAACGCCAGAATCCACGGGCATATTGACGCAACCCTTTGGGCTTGCCTGCTGATTCGGCCACTACGTCCATTTCACCGACAAGCTGCGCGGGAGTCGTAATGCCCTTTTCAAGCAATGCCTGCGCTGCGGTCGCCATCTTTACGACGCGATCTGCGGGAATGCCTAGCTGCTTTACTGGTTCGGCGGGCGCGAAGAGGAGGTTGTCGTTCCCATCGAAAAACTGATTTGCAATTTTACGGACGGCATCGGCATTATCTAGGCCTGAAATTATATTAATCTGCCCTGGATAAACAGCATCTGAAACAATGTGAGCAATAATCTCCCAGTCAATTATCTCATTTGGGTAGTGCTTTACGAACGCATCCTGCAATGCCTCAATTTCACTTGATGAAAGCAAAGACCATAACTGTTTTTGAAAATCAAGATATTCCTCAGAACCCGATAGTTGAGCAATATGCGTTGCTTCATGTGAAATTGTCCATCCGATGGGTCGAGCGGATTCCGTATTTATGAAAATATTACTTGGAAGACTTGCATGAACAAAACCATCGTTTGATTTTAGGCGACTTTGTTCTTTGGCTAAGAAATAGATTTCGCCTGCGCCAAAGCGTCGGTAAATTCGTTCTTCGAGTGCTTTAAGGTTGGAAAAATCAATTCCTTGGAGTCCTTGCTTGAGGTTACTGGATTGTAGGGCTTCTTTTGTTTCAACCGCGTTAAGGTTTCCTTGAATTTGCCCTCTAGCTCTCCCTTCTTGAATATGGGAGTCGAGAACATCACTTCCTTGCTCCTGTCGATAGAGCGTGATTCCTTCTTCTGTGGCGAATTGGGCGAGTCTTGGGTTTTGAGGGTCGAGTCTTTCATAATTTAAATCCTGTGGCGTAGTGGTGAGCTTGGCAAGTTGATTAGAGAGTGGCTCCGAGGGCGCGAAGAGGATGGAGTTATTGGTTTGGTTAAAGCGCTGCGACAGTGGGATTATTTTTTTGCCTTCGTCGTAAGTTACAGGATCGGCTGATTTCAAGTTTATTGGATTTTGCACTACATACTCAAGCAGTTCACCTTTTTTTCCATATTGTCCGACTTCATCTATAATCGTTTCGTCCGATTTAGAAGGTTTAACAAATAACCTATGGATTGTGTCCCCATACATTTTAACATACTCAATATCAGGCGTAAGATATATTCCAGGGCCAGCATCACCCCCAATTGGGTGGCCTTGGTCAAATCCTGTGCCTACCCTTTTTAGGTCAAATGCGTTTCCTTTTAATGGGCCGTCAGTAGCATGGAAAAACGGGCCTTGAGTATATCCTGCGGCTGTTGCGGCTTTGTCAACCATCTCCTGAGCCTTGTCAGTGTCACCTGCCTTGACCGCCGCTATGTATTCGGCGTCGGTTGTTTCTTCAGGCGAGAACAAGCCTTCAAATGCGTCGGCCACCTTTTGCTGTGCGGCGTCCAGCGTTGGCTTCTTCCCCTCACTGTTTGAAGCTTGTGACTGTGCGGGTGCAGGGACGTACACAATTGGCACGCTCAATTCACCCGGATCAGAACTTGCGGCCATTCCCTTGATTGTCCCACGGACACGTTGACCTAATTCACGAACCTGCTTTTCATTTAGGCCAGTCGCGTCTTTCGCAAATTTGAGATAATCAGCATCGCGCTTAGACGGCGTTTTCTGTGCAGTGATAAAAGCTGCTTTGTCGATGTCGGAAGCGAATTGAAGCGTGAAAGCTTTGTTGCCGTAGCTGTATCGGGGTTTTGCGCCTGCTAGTTCTGAGGGAAGCTTGTTTGAAGTAGGCTTCTCGGCGGGTGCCTCGGGCGTTTCAGTAAGAGGTATTTCAACTTTCTTGCGATTGCCTTGTTCATCCTTAAACCCAGAAAACGTGAGCGAATCAAAAGTAACCTCTTGTCCTTCAAAGCGATTATCTCCGGAATACTTTTTACCTTCACCCTTTTTGAGATAAGCAATCGTCAGATGGGGGGTGTAGTCCGGGAAGCTGTTTTCATTGTCTAGTTTAGATAGCTTCTTATTGATCCGATTTAGGTCTGCGCTGGTGATGCTCACCTTGAGGACATCAAATTCCTCCTGCTCAAAAAGTGAGGTCTTACCAAGCTTGATCGTAATAAGAGTTTCTCCCTTTAATGCCGCTCGCACTGGTTTTTCATCGTTAGAAGTAAGCCCAAATAACGCAGTCACATGCGGTTCATCTTCAATTCCCTCTTTTTCGTAAACATCAGACTTTGGAATCGACTTGGCAAAATCAATAAATTGCTTTGCTTCCGCTGCTGGGAGAGTGACCTGAGTAGATGCAAGTTGTTTCTCTGCGGGTGCCTCTGGTTCCGGTGCCTTTGCTAACATCAGATTGTTGCCATCAAAAATGGCTTTAGTCCCTATGAGAGTTTTAGGCAGTTTAATTCCGGTCACTTTCTCAAAGATCGCACGACTTACCTTATTACTCGGGGCAACTATATCACCATACACGCCGTCTGTAATTGCACGATTCAAGTTGCCCGCATTTTTATCGGCAACCGCTGCGCTCATTTTGGGAGCCCGCTCTAGGTATTCCCCAAAGATTGTCGCTTCAAGTGAGGGCTTTTTCGCGACTGGCGTTTCAGTCGTCAAGGGTTCCTTTACAACTGGCTTGGCCTGAGTTTCCGCTTCAACCGCTCTAGGCTGATAGTCCCCAAGGATTTCAGCAATCTTCGCGTCGAGTTCCTTGGTCGATAGGTTCTCACTGCCGATCCATTTTGAAATGTGCTTGCGAAGCTCTGTAACGACTTCGCTGATTCGTTGCGCGAATGCTTTGCCGTAGGACTGCTCAACCTGCTCAATCGTAGTCTTGCCCGTAATAACGCGGAAGCCTTGGAAGGCGAACCATTCTTGGCGAGCTGCGTAGCTGTTTGCTAGCTTGGCGTCTGAAAGTGAATCGAAGTCAGACCCGTATTCCTTAGAGGCTTGTCGGCGTTGCTCTGGTGTGAGCTTCGTCCACTCCTTCGCGATAAATTCGTCAATCGACTTACCTGCGGTGTGCAAGGCTTCATGCGTGACGGTAGCCACTACATCGGAATCGCTCTTAGGCTTGAAGTCCGTGTTAATGAGGATGGTTGTATTCCCATTCTGATCACTGTTATTGAATGCTGCTCGACCTGCATTCTTCTTACCTGCCACGGCTGCAAATGCTTTTGCGTCCAGCATTTCAACCTTAACGGTCTTGCCAGATTTCGCCGCAAAGACCTGCGCCGATTTAATGACGTTCGCAATCGGGCGCACGGTGCCGGGCTTCATCTTGAATGCTTTAGCCATCTCGACGGCTGCTTTCACGTCAGGGTGATCGTCAAGCGTTCCCTCGGTGGGGCTTTCGCCTGACTTCATCGCTTCCTCTGCGTATTTCAGCGTCCGGCTACGGTGAATCTGCGCGTATTTCTCGCGTTTCTTCCCGTCGTGCTTCCCTAGAAAGTCTTTAAGCGGCTTCTGAGGCTTTAGTTCAGGCTTGGATCCTGCATCGCTAGTGCCGTCCCCAGTAGATGGTGCTGGCTTGGCGTCAGAAGTGGCAGGTTCGGATGCACTATCACCAACAGGAGTTCCCCCGTCTGTGGGTGCAGGACTTTGAGTATCGGCATTGGGCTTTCGTTGCTCATTGGCTGGGATGGTTTGAGATCGAATGTCTGGAGTCGCTTCAAATCCTTGATCCTTGGCCTGCGCTATCGCCGCCTGAACGTCAGGCGCATCGACTTGCATAGTTTTGCCATCCTTGTCCTTGAGCGTCCAGCGCACGTCCTTGATGGGTGCTTGTTCGTCTTCGGGGTCAATGTCTTCTTTCGATTCCTGATCGGTGGTTCCCTCCTCGGGGACTTTATCGCCTATCTTAATTTCAGATTCAATCACCTCGGCCTCGACTGTTAGGCTGTCAGGCTCGTAGTCGAATAGCTGTTGCGCGACATCATTTGCTTCCTCTAGGGAATCGGCTTCAATCACCTCAGTCAGTGTTCCGCCGTCTCCTGAGTCTTTCGGCTTAAAGGTGACTTTGAACTTCTTCGGCGCGTTGTCAGCCTTTTCTGCTTCTGCCGCCTTTTGAGCTGCTTCCTTTCTTACCTGTTCGAGCTTCTCTGCTGGAATCTCGCGTCGCTTTTTATCAATCCGCTTTTGCAGTTTCTTCTCTGACAACTTGGTAAGTTCAGCCTCGGAAGTTTCTTTTGCCAGTTCTCCAATGATAAAGGCTCTTTCGGCTCGATGCTCGGGCCCTTTCGCGTCTTCTCTTCCCTTAATCTTCGCGTCTGCTGCTGCTTCGGACTGCTCAACATCTGCCCAGGCATTTGCAGATACCATGGACATACCACCACCCATTAAAGCTGCTGGCCCAAGAACATTTAAGCTGTCCTTCATTGATTGAACTAAACGCTCCTGCGTGTCGCCATCCAGTTCCTTCCCTGTCACAAGCCTACCTAAGTCTTCAGCAATCACGCCAGCGGGTTCTTCAAGAGTCTCAGTGAATCCCTCTGCCCCGCCGTCGATAATGACTTTCAAAACCTTCTTTCGGAATGCAGGAGGCATTTTTCTACCGACGATAGTTCCAAGCCCAATAGTGTTTAAGACAGCAACAAACGCGAAGTTAATTTCGGCGGTTCGGGCTGCTAGTTCTTCGTCGCCAGTCTCTGCCAAGATTTGCTTATAAACAGAACCTGACTCCAAAATCCCTGAGCCTGCACCTGCGCCTAATACTCCACCTGCTTTTTCCAGAAACTTGAGTGCTTTGGGCGTCAACTGCATTAGTCTGCCGCCCCATCTTACGCCTTTAACGGCTATACCACCAGGAGCCATCATCTCTACAACCCCTGGGACCATCCGCGAGACATTACCAATCCACCATTTCGGATTGAAGATTAACCCAGGATCCTCAAAGACTTTCCCTTGAATGTCCCTGCCAAGTTGGTTGTTTTCTGCAACCTGCCCCCATACTTGAGATATTTGGTCTCCGAACTCAACCATCCCATCGGCTTCAAGACGATTACCAGCCCACTTGATTGATTGCCCGATAGAATCTGCTGCTTCTGCGTAACCGCCCTTTAGATTGGCCCACGCACTTCCACGCCACGTCCTGTTGCTACTGGGATCGACTTCACGAAGCTGCTTGGCGTCGTAGTCCTTTGTTAAGTCTGTGAAGGCGCGATTAATTTGCTGAAGCTGGCTTTGAGCATATTGAGCGGTTGAATCCGGAAGTTTCGCTGATCTTAGCAACTTCTCATAAGCGGCTCGTTCTTTCGCCAGCATTTTTGACTTTTGCTTCGGGTCTTCGATGGAATCAAGTCGATCTTGTAAAATGAACTTAGGCTCCTCTTGACTGGACTGCTCTCCTATTTGCAATGACTCCGACAAATATCCGTCTTCCTCTGCTGCAAGGTCGGAGTCTCTTTTCTCGTAAGCCCTTCTCCCACTCGAACCCTCTTTCGCTTTGCCGATCTTGACGCCCAGCTTTTCACGTTTTGCGCGAATGTCGTCAATGGATTTGCCTACCATCGGCCCCGCTTCTTCGAGCGGAACGTCCATCACCCGAACGCTGCCGTCCTTTTGCTCTTCAGCAAAACGGTGCATCCCTGCTTGCGGTGCGGGTGCTTCCTTTGGGTTGCGGTAAATTTGCCCCTCTGCCGCCGGTGCCTTCGCGCCTCCGACGAATCCGCCGTGCTTCTCAATGTTCTGATACCACTCAGGGGAACCCATTTCAACGGGTGCCGGTTCTTCGGGTGCTGCGAGTGGATCGACCTCCTCAGCCAATGGGTCGGCCTCAATCGGTGCTTGTCGTTGCCCTGGAGCGGTGATGCCGATTGGAGCTTTAAATGACTCTTCAGTCAACTGCCCGATTCGTTGTTTAATCTGCGAATAGGTAGAATCATAGTCTTCTAGCTCTTTACGCTGCCGCAGATAACGCTGATGGAGGGCTTTCTGGGCAAGGTCTTTATCGTCCAATGGCCCCAGATCTCTTGCCCCGGCTAGATCGTATTGTTCATAGAACTGGAAATCCTTACCCTCGCCGGCTAAAAACTCATCTTGCACTGCTTTCCGTCCAGCCCTAATCTTTCTAACATTGCTCTTAGCATCGACCAATGACTCCATCTCAAGTTCATCCTCGGTCGGTCCTGCCTTTTCTGGCTTCGGTGCATTAACCATACGCCCACGCATTGGCCGAATGACCGAACCAGCCGCCGTCATTACGCGCTGAGTCGGTCGTTCAGTGGGTTGCCGGAAAACCTGCGCTGTCGCTTGTTCAGGCAGTTCAGCGTCAGGATAAGGGTCAGAGTAATTCGTATCGCGGGGAAGATAAGACATGATGGTGTGGGATTATTTAGTAAGATTTTTTCGTATTGATTTCTAGCGACGGGAATCAATCTGTTTTTGAAAGTTCCTCCGGTAGTTTCTAAACTGCGCCATCGTTAAGTATTCTGGCTTTTCCCCAAAGCTGATGAGATTCCCCTTTCGAGTGAGTCCAAATTGTTTTAAATAATTGGCCTGTTTGTCAGCATCTTTCGGTAACTGCGAATACATCTTGTCGCTACTGGAATTTATCCCTGAAAGCGTATCAAAATTCCTAATGTGCCTTTCTCTACGTTGATTAACGCTGGTTTCATTTTTTGGTCTAAGCCAATCAGGTGAAAGTGTGTTCTCTTCGCGCTTACTATTGATTTTTGTGGTAGCTTCCTTAAATTCATTGGCGGCAAACTCTTTAGCTTTATTAAACCCAACTTTAGCTTTATCCGCTACCGTTTCTCTTGCTAATTCGTATGCTCCTTTAGCTTCTTTAATTCCTGCTTTAGTTTTGTTGAATCCTATTTTCATCAACTCAGGTGGATACATCTCTCGGTATTCTTCCTTATTAAATACTGGTTTACTTGCCTTCTGCAACTCCTTGCCCGTTGGAACAGGTAGTTCGTTCGGTTTATCCACTGGTATCGTATCTATATTGGTTATGTTCACCGTTGGTTCCGGCTGTTTCGTCGTCTTTTTAACAGGTCCGTCTTTATCATGGCCTCTTGGGAATCGTTCTTTGTATTCGGCGTCGAGGCCTGCCTTGTAGGCATCAAAGTCGTCACGCTGCTTGCCTGAGAGCGGAGATTCACCGCCCGCCTTTTCGACATTGTAGCCTCCATCTCCATCATTGCGCCACACATCTCCATTTTCTGACCTATAGGAATTACCTGCCTTAGCCCCGCGAGCCCTTCCTGCTACCGTATCAGGAAGCATTTCAAGGTCTTGCTTTTCAAATCCTTGCGTTTGTTCTGCTGGACCAGATGCCCTCGAAGCTTGTTTTCCCGGACTTTCTCCACTAGCACGGGAATTACTAGGAGGAGACCAAGTTAGTTTACCATCCTTTACTTCGATCATGTCTTCGACTTTCGGTCTTTTAGCAGTTTCGTGCATGGCTTTAACGCGCTCCTGCATCTCTTCTGGAACTTGGGTGTTTATTGCTTCTCCTTCTGCACGGGAATTTTTACGCGCATCCTTAACCACCTTCTTTGGTGATTGGCTCGCGTTAAATTCAGTAATACTCCCATCTGGCATTTTAAATGAAGCGGTGCCGTCTGTCCCTTCAGGGTCGCCTGTCCCGCCAGTAGTTGAATTGCCGCTTTTTTTGGGCATTGAGTAGCCCTTGTCTTTGTCAAAGTTCCAACCCTTCGACGCTGCAATCGCTTCAAATTGCTTGACCTTGGCGGTAGTGATTGTGCCGTCTTTCAACGCTTTGGAGAAATTGGCCTGTGCGTTCTGCTCGGGTGTTCCAAACGAGAGACCTTTGCGCCATTCATCGCTACCGACTTCAGGCTTTGCTTCGTCGGCTGCTGCGGGGGTGCCCGTGGGTGGTGGCTCAGCTTCACTAGACTGATCTACCAGCATATCGGCATTACGGGCCCCACCAGAACGACGCCCGCCTTGCGGTGGTTGATACATCGGCGGATTCACTCTAGCATCAGGCAATTCGCCCGCTTCTCCTGTATTTTGAGCAGTTTGAGCCTGCCCGGCGGTGCTACTCAGATAGCTCGCTAGGCGTCTCGCCTCACTTGGCGTATATCCTTGCTTCCGAAGCCCTGCAGCACGAACCGCGTGCGGGATAAACTTATTTGGCTTGGCATCCATGAAGGTTGACGGCGAAAGGCCAGCATTCTCGCGCCATTTGGCTTTCGCTCGACTTGCATTCGTGGGGTGGGTGCCGGTAGCATGATACCCTCCTTCTTTTCGTTCTTTCTTTTCAGACATGCTGGCATAAAGGCGACGCTACCTGCTTTCGACAATCGGTTGCAATCGACGGATAGCCTTAAAAGCATTAAATCAAGCATTCACAATTTTAAACCCTGCTGGCAAATCATCCTTCAGACGCTTAGGACGCCGTAAATTAGAATACTCCGTTGCCAGGTTCAGGTTAGCGTGTCCGATGCAGCACTGAAGAACCGCGTCGTCCTTTTCGCCTGGTAACGCCTCGGCCTTGCCTTTCGCGTTTGTCATAAAACGCTCAAACTGGTGATAAACTTCTGGGAAGCTAAATTCGACCTCTTTTTCACGGACAGGCTTTACCAGCGCGTCCACAATCCATTTACGGGTAGATACGGTCGTGCGCCATCCATGCGCCTCGATACGCTCGTTCAGCGTCTTGCGCATAATGTTTGGATCGGCCTTGCGCTTGAAAATCGGGATACGCTTGTCCAGCAATAGCTTAATTACGTGGTGTCCCGCTTCCCCGTTTACTTCAGGGACTACCATACATTTCCCGTAGTAAAAACACATCCCCGCAATGATTTCTACCAGCAAATCACTCTCAACTTTACTAGAGTGACGCGCAACCAAACGAGGAACCTTCATTGTAGAATCCGAATAATCGACATACCCGGCTCGCCATACACCGACATCGTGCAAATCGGGATCTGCACCTCGCCCGCCCATCTGCTGATCTTCGCCAGAGCACGTATCAACTGAGATTAAATACCGGCATCCTTCCTTCGGGTGCTCGCAAATCTCTATGTCACCGCCCTTCTGGTCAAGTATCCACTGTGACCGCTGCGCATGCTCCTGAAACACCAACAACCCGCGCTCAATGTCATGTCGTAGCACAGCCGCTTTTCGCATTTCAGCCAAACTCGACATTGAGTATTTCGGTCTAGCGGCCAAGTGAAAGCACGTAACGTCATCCGAGGGATACTCTCTCCGGAAACGGTCTATGTCGCCTTTGCATTTATTGTTGATGGTGTAACGCCTCCAATTCAAATGCTCTGGAGTTACTCGGTCGGCTCCAAAACGCGCCACTTCCTCAAGCTCGTCTGCGCTCAGTGATTCCATAAACGCATTACGAGCTTCCAAGCTATCAAACTTCCGAAGTGAGTCAGAAAACTCAAACCAAGCGGCAAATATCTTTTCCCACTCGTTTTTATCGTTGTTCCAGTCGTCGTAAAAAGCTCCAGATGGGCCGTTTGCAGTTGTGCATCGAATGCCTAGCGCAATCGGCTCTTCAATAGCAAAACAGTTCAAAGATGCCAGCATAGGATCACGCTCGCCTGTCCGAACATAGTATGCTTCCTCATCCCAAACGCCCAATTGAACAGTATTACTACGGCCAGCGTTTTTACTTCCTGCTGTCATTCGCTTCAATTTGCTATTAGAAACCAAGGTTGACGCCTTCACCTGATCGCCTTCTACCGCAAAATTAGTTCCTATCTCCCCGTCGTTAAATCCGTCAAGCCAAGGGAATGTATCTTCGCGGGCATAAGTCCGAAACAAATCCATCACGGTATCGGAAGTTTCCTCAACGTCGCCCATAATTAACCCCTTTAACCCAGGGTTTGTGCGAAGGTGGTAATAAGCTAGAGCCATAGCTATCGTCGAGGCTCCCTTTTGACGCGGCTTTAAAATCATTATCAAGCAAGGCTTTCCTGCCGCCCGGCACTTCCGGTAATGGCTAAAGATTCGCTCCTGCATAGAGTTTGGAGTCGGCCCTATGATTCGCTTCGAGTCCTTCGGGTCAATAACTCCAAAGTTGCTCCACCAATACTCCGCGTCCATCTGCCCACTCTGCAACGCTAAGTCTTTATCGCTTATTGTTTCTTCCTGATCGTCTCCCATGCAGGGCCACGAAAAGAACCGATAGTCTTACACGCAAGCGGTTGCAAACAAGGTGTTTTACTTAAACACGGTCCGCATAGTCATAATCATGAAAACGCAAACCAACAGCGTCATCACGATACTCAATATGAAATCAATTTCCATAAGTCTTAATCTTCCCCTTTCGGCTTACCCCACACGGGCTTAAAATCACGCGCAGACTTTCTATCGGCCTTACACATACGCATCGTCTCTGCATGGTTATACGCTGGCGGGCCGACGTGGATCACATAACCGAATACGGAAGCGAGTATGAAGGCTACCGTGCGTATCATAGTGTCGATCCTTTCGGTGCCGGGGGCTGCTTGCGCCATTGGTCGCCTAAGTCGATGTCGTTGAATGTGCATTCCAGCCAGGTCGCGTCGCCTCTAGAAAAACACAGCACTGACGATTTCCTATTCAGACCATACCGCTCCGCATCCTCCCCGTCATAGATTCGGGTCGTCGGGTCGCCGTAGCGTGCAGTGAGTGCTGCGTTGAGGTCGTCGCCAAACGATTCGCCGTCGGTTGACCAGTCGTAAGGCTTCGGTGCGGGCGGGTCGTAATCCTGTATGAATTCCATAAGATGGTGCACCTCTACAGTCCCTGAGCTAGTTAAAATCGAAGGTGGCGCGGTGCTGCTGCAAAAAACGCTGTGTGCCATACACCCGATATCTTGGCGAGTCCGCCGTGTTCTAGTCTCGTGTTTTTATCTATCATTGCCCCTTACCAAACACTCCTTTAAATCATACGCAAGCACTTAATGTAACCCAGCATACTTTTTCCAAATTTTTTTTCATTTTTTTTTCACATTTTTACAGTTTTTCTTCAAAGAGTATAGGGGGAGGAAAGGGCAGGAACCTATATATACTTAATAGTCTGACCTATCCAATCATCCGGGCATCGCTTGGGTGTGGCGGGGGTCGGCGGGATACCCTGGGGGGTGGCAGGTTGAAGGCAGCCGGCCGGTCGGTCGGTCGTGCTCATACTCATGCTCAATCACCTACTCGATGACCGGATTACTACTATCATGCTCCGATGTAACGTAAGAATCCACGTAATAATCTGCACGACTGCCTATGATCCTAGCAAATACGGACATCTGAGCGTCTTTACCTGCTGATTAGGTATCAGGATCTGGCTTTTCCTGCTTATTCCGGCAGTCGGGGCAATGATGCCAGGCGATCCTCCAATATCCGGCGCTCTAGTGCTGGATCGATCTGAGGTAATGCCACTTTTTGCTGTTTGCTCGGCTCGCTCTCTGTCTCCACCTCAGTCTTGCTGCTCGTTTGGATGGACTCAGGCACCGCAATCGAGATCCAGAGGCGGCAGGCAGCTAACCTGGTCGAGTGGTCAGGCTCATCCCGGTAGGCATTACGACCATCTTTGACGGCCACAGTAGCAGACCGACACTCGCGGATTGTCTCTAAGACGCTCTGTAGCTCCTCGGCACCGCCACAGACGGCCAACGGGTCGGATAGACCCTTAACGACCTCTGTGAGTGTCCGAGATGCTCCCCGCTGCGATGATTTGGCCATAATGGAAACCCCTCCCCCTTAATCCCCCCATGGGACGGCGACGGTGAGTTGTAACTGGGGCGAAAAGTCACCT
>Ga0136604_1000890_pt1 | contig 14102 bp, 12 predicted proteins | sample AntRauFillE10628_FD_104928 | JGI IMG/M metagenome (GOLD analysis project Ga0136604, IMG submission 104928) | Saline lake microbial communities from Rauer Islands, Antarctica - Metagenome Filla E10 #628 | ecosystem: Environmental > Aquatic > Non-marine Saline and Alkaline > Saline | place... | reverse complement strand
TTTTGCTAATGAAAGCATGGCAAGCTTTAGGCAACATAGTAATTATAACTTTAGCCTTAACTTTGGCTATTTAGCTGAGATTAGCGATAAATTTAACTTTAGCTTAAATTATGAATTAGCTCGCAAAACTAATGCTAACTTGCAAGGAGTTAGTGCTACTTTTAGATATTTTTGGTAAGTTTTAATTTATTATCTATTTTGCAAGATTTATAATCTGCACTTTCAAGCGTGAAGTGCAACCAGAGCAGCTTTCCTTTTGCTAATAAAGGCTTCTCTTAATGTCATGTTCTAGTGCCTTACTTGGACAATCATTAAGTCTATTTTATATTCATTGTGTTTTTTCATCATAAAACTTAGTGAAATATATTTTCTTTAGGTGGTAGGTGAGGTAGTCCATTTGTGTGTTCATCAAGGCTACGCTTTTATAAATGATAAGGCTTAGCAAAATAGCAGCCTATCCTTAATAGGTTAGACATGGCTTTATGTTCTTAAAATTATTTCCCGTTATAAAGTTTTTTAATAGGATATTTGCTAGGCAATGGCTTTTTTCGCCTTTAGCTTGAGCTTTTTTTAGGCTTGTAACTTCTACCTTCTATGCTGTTTTAATCTATCGAATTGAATTGTCGTTGAAGGCGATTTATTTAGCTAAAAAGCTATTTCTATTAGATAAAATTCATTTAAGAGCGATGCTTAAATTTGAGATGGTTCACCATTGTAAGGAGCAGCATTTCATAAAACTTTGCCCTTTTAAGTTTTTCTAAAATCTAAGAGAATTCTGTTTATTGACCAGACCTTATACCCATAGTTAATTCTATTTATATTATTGAATTTCGCGCTTGAAAGGGCCTTTAATAAAAAAAATTAATTAAATAGCTTGATTGCGCTTTACTATTGAATCGATGATATAAATAAAGCCTCATTTGAGGCTTTATTTATTCTAGCTCGTAAACTCTACATTCCTAAGCTAGCAAAGCTTGCCTCTTCATTTTTTTTAAAAGAAGATTCTTCTTCGACTTTCCTTTCTGTTTCTGCAATAGCAGGATAAGCACTATATATTTCGGTAGAAGGAGAATAAGCTTCTACAGAAAAGGTTAGATTAACAGCCACTCTATCAGGATCAAAGCTAACACTAAAATCTGATGCAGCCGCTGATACTCTTAAAGTGCTCTCTTTTGAATGCTCTGCCATAGTATCTTCCTAATTTATACTTAACTATGTGAAGTAAAATTTAAATTACATACTTGGGGCAGGAGATGCTTCTTCTTCTAAAACTTCTTCAGGAGTTGCATCCATGTCTTTTTCAGCGTCGCCAGCAACTTCAACAGCTACTTCTACTTTTTCAGCATCGCCAGCAACTTCAACAGCTACTTTAGATTTTTCAGCATCTTCAGCAAAGGTAACATCTACTTTAGCTTTTTCAACATCTTCAGCAACTTCAACAGCTACTTTAGCTTCTTCAGAAAAACTTAATTCCATAATTAACTCCTAAAAATTTATACCTAATAAAACAATAGCATGAAAACTTTTTTTTAGTCCAGGCGCTTCTAGAAAAAAATAGGCTATTTTTTTAAGATAATGATAGTTAATAAATTAGCTTATAGTAAAATAATTATTTGTCTCGGCGTTTATGTAAAGCTACAAACTTACGTTCATTAGGGCCATTATATAATTGCCGTGGACGTGATATTTTTAAGCCAGGAGTTCGCATCATTTCTTTCCAATGTGAAATCCATCCAGAAGTCCTAGCTAGAGCAAAAATAACTGTAAACATGCTTTTTGGAATACCAAGAGCTTTTAATATAATTCCAGAATAAAAATCAACATTTGGATATAATTTCTTTTCAACAAAGTATGGGTCTTGTAAAGCTATCTCTTCTAGCCTAATCGCTAACTCAAATAGTGGCTCATTTTGAATACCTAAATGCTTTAAAACTTCATGACAAGTGTCGCGCATAACGGTAGCGCGGGGATCATAATTTTTATACACTCTATGACCAAATCCCATAAGCCTAAAAGAATCATCTTTATCTTTGGCACGTTTTACATAAACATCAATATTTTTTACCGAAGCTATTTCTTCTAACATATTTAACACAGCTTCATTGGCTCCCCCATGTGCTGGCCCCCATAGCGCCGTAATTCCTGCAGAAATACAAGCAAAAGGATTAGCCCCGGATGAGCCAGCAGTTCTGACTGTGGAAGTTGAAGCATTTTGCTCATGATCTGCATGTAAAATTAATATTTTATTCATAGCCCTTACCAATACTGGGTCAGGATGAGTTTCTAGGTCAGCAGGAATACTAAACATCATATGCAAAAAATTTTCAGCATATCCCATATAATTTTTAGGATATACAAAAGGATGTCCAATAGAATATTTATATGACATAGCAGCAAGCGTTGGCATTTTTGCTATCAAGCGCAGCGCAGCTTGCTCTTGATGTGCTTGATTGTTTGGGTCTAGATTATCATGATAAAAAGCTGACAAACCTCCTACAACACCACACATAATTGCCATAGGGTGAGAATTGCGCGGAAAGCCATAAAAAAAATCAATTAATTGTTCGTGCACCAAAGTGTGATGTTTCATGTCTTCTTCAAATTTTTGCTTTTGTTTTTTAGTAGGTAACTCATGGTTTAAGAGTAAATAACAAACCTCTAAGTAATCACATTTTTCAGCTAGGTCTGCTATTTTATAGCCACGATGTAATAAAATTCCTTGATCACCATCAATATAAGTTATGGACGACTCACAAGCTGCAGTTGACGTGAAACCTGGATCATAAGTTAAATAACCATTTTGAATAAGGCTCCCAATATCTATTACTGGATAGCCAATACTGCCTGTATATACTGGCAATTCAATTTCTTTATTGTCTATTATTATTTTAGCTGTCCGCTCGGTCATTTTATTCTCCACCAACATGACTAAGTTTAGTCTCTTAGATTTTTTTTTGGCTATTAATACTTGTATAATTCATTTTAAGAGACCAAAATAATAAGGTGCAGCTTTTGCTGTTGCCATTTTATTCTAGCTGCAGGGTAATATAATTAAAATGAATATTAAACAACAGATTTTGCTGCATACGCAAAATTTATACAAGTTATCTGTTGGCGACCAACAATTAAACTTTAGTGCAGCTAAGGGTCTGGTTATGGCAGCAAAGCTTGAGACACCTTTATTTATAACCATGTTACCAGCTATTACTAACATCACTAAAATACGTGATATTTTGCTTGAAATAAATTATTTGTGTGACAAGCATAAAGATAGTGCAAAAAATCTTATTCTTAGTCAGTTAATATTATTTAAAAATTTTCGCAGTAAAGTAGATGATGAATTATTAGAATTAGTAACTGATGAGTTAATTATTATAGTATTGCAAAATTCTAAGCTGTGGCAAAATGAAAAATCTTGGCTACTTAAAATGGCTATTGCTGGCACTGAATATGGATGTAGGCGCTGGCTAGATAAATTATGGTCACGCTTAGAGCAAGATGATATAGAAATTATACATGCCTTATATAATTTAAGTAAAATTGTAAAATTCTACCCTACAATTAAATTGAAAATAGAATTTTTTTTAGATAATAATTTTTCAGATGCCAGTAGTTCTTCTAGCTTAATGCCATTATTAGTTGAATTGCCGCACCCAGGATGGCGTCAGCACCCAATTTTACGCTTATCTTTAAAGTGTCAAATGGAGCTGCCATTGGTAACAACTAATAGCTTAAACCCTGAAATACAGCTAGAAATTTTGCGCAATGAAGCAAATTGGTTAAAAAATATAGATGAAAATTATTGTAATATTTTAAGTAAAATTGATGATTTGTTACGTCATGAATTTTCTGGTGAATCAAACGAAGGTATATCTATTGTGCGTGTGTTTGAACAGTTAAAACAAGAGGCTTCCCCATTGGTAGTTGTTAATTGTTTGATAAGCAGTTTAATACAACTTAATCTTGAACAAGATGTCGACATTTGTTTGGCATGCTTAAATAGCATAAATGTAGTTAAAAGTAATTTACAAGAGTTTATTTTAATAGAGAAAGAGCAGCGAAGGTATTGCTGATTATATTTAGCGATGCTAGTATTATAACAAATTTTGCAAGGATGCAACATGAATAATAGGCCTATGTTTTTAAACCTATTACAGATTAGTTTTCCCATAACTGCCATAGCCTCTATTTTACATCGCCTAAGCGGCATTTTGATTTTTTTACTATTACCTTTTTTACTATATGCTTTACAATTAACAGTATCTTCTGAACAAAGTTTTCAAAGCCTACAAAAATTTCTATCAATTAATTGGGTTAAGTTTACATTGTGGGGTAGCCTTAGTGCTATTTGCTATCATTTACTTGCCGGTATACGCCATATTTTAATGGATATAGGCTTAGGTGAGTCTAAATGCATGGCTAAAATTTCTGCAGCTATTACTATTTTATTTAGTATCTTGCTTGCAGTGCTTATAGGATACAAATTATGCTAAAAACTGCTACAGGACTTGGGCGCTCAGGGTTACAAGATTGGCTTTGGCAGCGAGTAAGCGCTGTAATTATAGGGTTTTATACTTTATATGTTTTACAGTTTTGGTGGCTAAGCTCTACACATAGCTATGAATCATGGTTGTCTTTTTTTACTTCTAGCTTTGGTAAAATTTTCACATTAACCACAATTGTTGCTATAGCTGTTCATGCGTGGATTGGCATGTGGACTATTACTACCGATTATATTAAATGCTTAGCTATAAGATTATCTGCTCAGCTATGCATAATATTTTCTTTATTTTTTTATATTGGTTGGGGCATTGTAATCTTATGGCACTAGTACAACGAACTTTTGATGTGATAGTAATAGGCGCAGGTGGAGCTGGTATGCGTTGTGCCTTGCAATTGACCCAAGCGGGAAAAAAAGTGGCACTAGTTTCTAAGGTTTTTCCAACACGTTCGCATACTGTCGCAGCTCAAGGCGGCATAACGGCAGCGCTTGGTAATATGGATGAGGATAATTGGCACTGGCATATGTTTGATACGGTAAAAGGCTCAGACTATTTGGGAGATCAAGATGCCATTGAATATATGTGTAGAGTTGGACCAGAAATTGTCTATGAATTAGAACATATGGGTTTGCCATTTTCTAGAACTAAAGCCGGTAAAATTTATCAACGACCTTTTGGGGGGCAATCCAAAGGTTTTGGTAAGCAAGGACAAGCTACGCGTACATCAGCTGCTGCAGATAGAACTGGGCATGCTTTGTTGCATACTTTATATCAGCAAAATCTTGCACTTGATACTAGTTTTTATAATGAATGGTTTGCAATTGATTTAATTAAAGCTGATAACCACACCATAACCGGGGTTGTGGCTATGTGCATTGAAACTGGTGAATTGCTTTATTTGCATGCCAAAGCTGTAGTACTAGCTACAGGTGGAGCGGGTCAAATATATGAATCAACCACCAATGCACATATTAATACCGGTGATGGTATTGGCATGGCCTTGCGTGCAGGCTTTCCTGTGCAAGATATGGAAATGTGGCAATTTCATCCAACAGGAATTGCAGGCGCTGGCGCTTTAGTTACAGAGGGTTGTCGTGGTGAAGGAGGTTATTTAATAAATAAAGATGGTGAGCGCTTTATGGAGCGTTATGCGCCTAATGCTAAAGACCTAGCTTCAAGAGATGTGGTCTCCCGGTCAATGGCAATTGAAATTCGTGAAGGCCGAGCTATTGCTGGTAACCCTGCACATTTATTATTAAAACTAGATCATTTAGGTGAAGATATAATAAGTACTAGATTGCCAGAAATTCGTGAATTAGCTAAAACTTTTGCAAATGTTGACCCTATTAAAGACCCTATTCCGGTAGTGCCAACTTGTCACTATATGATGGGAGGAATACCTACCAATAAATACGGCCAAGTAATATCTTTAGAGCCCACAACGAATGAAGATAAAATAGTTAAAGGTTTATATGCAGTAGGTGAGTGCGCTTGTGTCTCAGTGCACGGTGCAAATCGTTTAGGTGGTAACTCTTTGTTAGATTTAGTCGTTTTTGGGCGCGCTGCTGGGTTGCATTTAATTGAAGAGCTTGCTCATTTAGATTTACGCGCTGCAGATAAAGACGTTATAGAAGCACCCTTTGCTAAAGTTACAAAGCTTGTTAGCAATTTAGGAACCGAAAAAGTGCATGATTTGCGCTCCCAAATGAAGGCTATTATGCAAAACGATTTTGCTGTATTTCGCAGCGGCAAAAGTATGGATACAGCTATTAAACAATTAGAAGATCTTAAACAAAGATTTAGCAATATCAACATTAGTGATAAGTCTAAAGTTTTTAATACTGAATTACTTGAAGCTTTAGAGTTAGAAAACTTATTAGATGTGGCTTATACTACAGCCTTAGGTGCTATAACTCGTACTGAATCTAGAGGAGCACATAGTCGAGAAGATTATCCAGAGCGTAATGATAAAGAATGGATAAAGCATATGCTTATTTTTAACTCTAAAGTTATTCAATATCGTGCGGTCAATATGGAGCCTGAAACTGTGCCTGCTTTCCCCCCAGTAGAGAGAACATATTAATGATTAAACTTGCAATTTATCGCTTTAACCCAGAACAAGATGCCAAGCCGTATATGCAAGATTTTGCTGTGCCTGAAGGTAGTATGTCTGGAGTTATGTTATTAGATGCTCTAAATGCAATTAAAAATACTATTGATGGTAGTTTTACTTACCGCCACAGTTGTGCTCAAGGAGTTTGTGGTTCTGATGCTATGAACATAAATGGTAAAAATGGCTTAGCTTGTACTACGCCTTTAGCGCAATTTAAAGGCAGTAAAATAATTATCCGGCCACTACCGGGTATGTCAGTAATTAAAGACTTGGTGGTAGATTTATCAAATTTTTATAAACAATATAAAAAAGTAAAACCTTTTTTACAAAATAGCGGCGCTGTGCCTGCAGGTGAGTATATTCAATTTCCAGAACAACGTAATCAGCTTGATGGTTTATACGAATGCATTTTATGTGCTTGTTGTACTAGCTCTTGTCCGTCTTATTGGTGGAATCCAGAAAAATTTATTGGTCCAGCAGCAGCTTTACAAGCTGCTAGATTTATTTTAGATAGTCGGGATGATGCAACTCAAAGCCGTTTAACCGAGCTAGAGGATGCATATAGCATATATCGCTGTCGCAGCATTATGAATTGTGTAGATGTTTGCCCTAAAGGCTTAAATCCCACCAAGGCTATTAGCCATATTAGGCATTCAATGCTTAAAAGTGGAACTTAGTTCAAGGAAAATTAAAAGTATATAATATGTCTTGCTTAATAAAATATCCTATAATATTTTCAGTAACTTATAAGCTAATGGATTAACCATGACAAACCAAATGCAGGCATGGTGGAAAAACTCATTGTTTGATGCAGGTAGTCAAGCCTATCTAGAAGATATATATGAGCAATATTTACAATCTGCAGAAAGTGTTAGTCCGCAATGGCGTAATTTTTTTGAAAAATTAGATGATAATAAATCCCAAATATCACATTTACAAATTAAAGAAAAATTTAAAAATATTAGCTCCCAACCTTGTGTCAGCCCTAATGAATCTAAAAACCTAGATAGTGAGCATGAAGCTATTCAGTCAGCAGTGCACGATTTAATTAATGCTTATAGATTACTAGGACATTTAAAGGCTGATATTAATCCTCTTGGACGTGAGATTTATAAAGTTCCAGAACTAGAACTTAGTTATTATAATCTACATGATATTTCTAATGAACAAATATTTAATGTAAAAGATATGCCACAATCTTCGGCCAATTTTACGGAAATACTCCAATCTTTAGAAAAAATTTATTGTGATAAAATAGCCTCTGAATTTATGCATATCCCAGATGCACAAGAACGTATTTGGTTGCAACAACAAATTGAAACTAGATTTATTAATAAAGAATTAACTACTAGAGAAAAAAATCATATTTTTGATAGAGTTGTTGCAGCTGATGGTTTAGAAAAATACTTGGCTGCTAAATATCCAGGTGCTAAACGTTTTGGTTTAGAAGGTTGTGACACCTTAATGGTAGCGCTTGACACCCTGGTTAAAAATAGTGGCTCCAATTCGAATTCTATAGAAGAAATTGTAATATCAATGGCCCATCGGGGTCGTTTAAATGTGTTAGTTAATCTTTTAGGTAAATCTCCTGGTGAACTATTTGATGAGTTTGAAGGTAAAATAAATGAGGCCCTAGAGTCTGGAGATGTTAAATATCATCAAGGTTTTTCTGCAGATGTAGAAACCGAGCATGGTCATATTCATTTATCCTTAGCCTTTAATCCATCTCATTTAGAGATTGTAAATCCAGTTGCTTCAGGCTCTGTCCGTGCCCGTCAAGAAAGACGAAAAGATTTAGCACGCAAGCAAGTATTAGCAGTTGCCATTCATGGAGATGCAGCTTTTAGCGGCCAAGGCGTGGTTATGGAAACTATGAATATGGCGCAAACCAATGGCTATTGCATAGGTGGCACTATTCATATAATCGTTAATAATCAAATAGGCTTCACTACAAGTGAAGCTCAAGAACAACGCTCTACTTTATATTGCTCAGATATTGGTAAAATGTTAATGATCCCTATATTTCATGTTAACGCTGATTGTCCTGAATCGGTATATTTTGCCACTAAGCTAGCGATAGATTATAAAAATAAGTTTCAAAAAGATGTGATTATAGATTTAATTGGTTATAGAAGACTTGGCCATAATGAAGCAGATGAGCCTGCTGCCACTCAACCATTAATGTATCAAGCGATTAAAAAACATCCTAAAGTTGTTGATATATTTGCTACTAAACTAATTATGCAAAAAGATTTAACTGATGAATCATATGCTGACAAAGTTAAAAAATACAGAGATTTATTAGAGCAACGTTCTGACATAGTAGCTAAATATATTACCGATAAAAAACATTTAACTGCGGCTGATTGGCAGCCATACTTAGTTAAAGATTATACTAATGAAGTCTCTACTAAGCTTGAGCTACAAACTTTAGTTGATTTAGCAAATAAACGAGATTTTATTCCAGAAGATTTTGCGTTGCATTCGCGTGTACAAAAAATTATAGAAGATAGAGTGAAAATGACTAAAGGTGATTTAGCTATAGACTGGGGCTATGCTGAAACTCTAGCCTATGCAAGTTTGTTAGCAGAAGGTTATGCTGTTAGAGTCTCCGGACAAGATTGTGCTCGAGGAACTTTTTTTCACCGCCATGCAGTTTGGCATAATCAGCAAGATGGTACAACTTATACTTCTTTAGCTAATTTAAGCGACACACAAGGGCAATTTACCATTATTAATTCATTGTTGTCAGAAGAGGCTGTATTAGGTTTTGAATACGGTTTTTCTACTAGTGAACCTAAGGCTCTGGTTATTTGGGAAGGTCAGTTTGGGGATTTTGTAAATGGAGCCCAAGTAATTATTGATCAATTTATAACATCAGGTGAGCAAAAATGGGGGCGTCTAAGTGCTTTGACTTTGTTATTGCCTCACGGGCAAGAAGGTCAAGGTCCAGAACACTCCTCTGCCAGACTTGAACGTTTTTTACAAGCATGTGCAAATAATAATATTCAAGTTTGTGTGCCCACAACTCCTGCACAAGTTTATCACATGTTGCGTCGTCAAATTAAACGTCCATTACGTAAACCTTTAGTAGTTATGACTCCTAAAAGTTTATTACGCCATAAAAAAGCCGTGTCTAATTTAGAAATACTAGCTAAGGGTAGTTTCCAGCTAGTTATAGCCGATAGAAATGCTGTACATGATAAAGTTCAACGGGTAGTTTTATGCAGTGGGAAAGTTTATTATGATTTAGATGAGTACCGACAAGAGCATAAACATGATACAGTGGCCATAATTAGAATAGAACAGCTTTATCCTTTTCCACAAAAAGAAGTAGTTGATATTCTAGCTAGATATGTTAATGCAAGGGAGGTGGTTTGGTGTCAGGAAGAGCCAAAAAATCAAGGAGCTTGGAATACTATGCTACATTATCTAAACGAGTGTATCCAAGCTGAGCAAGTATTAATATATGTTGGGCGTGCTGCAAGTGCATCTCCAGCGGTTGGGTATAATAAATTACATAATACACAACAACAGCAGTTAATAATTGACGCAATAGGGAAGAATGAGTCATGAGCTTAGATATTAAAGTTCCAGTATTACCTGAGTCGGTAAGTGATGCCGTAATAGCTAAGTGGCACAAGCAAGCAGGAGAGCGCGTTAGTCGCGATGAAAACTTAGTTGATATTGAAACTGACAAAGTAGTATTGGAAGTCGTAGCTCCTGAAGATGGTGCTTTAGAAGAAATTCTTCAAATAGAAGGCAGCACTGTTACCACAGAACAGGTAATAGCTAAATTTGCTACAGGTGCCAAAAAAGAAAGTAGTGAGGCCATAGAAAAAGCTCCGATTACTCCTTCACCAGAAAGTCCAATCAACCAAGAACCTGCAAAGCCTGAAAAGCCTGAAAAGCCTGAAAAGCCTGAAAAGCCTGAAAAGCCTGAAAAGCCTGAAAAAATTGAACAAGAGCAAACTATCACACCAGCTGCGTCTGTAGCATCTAATGCAGATGCGCATGCTACGCCTTCTGCAAGGCGGGCTATGAGTGAGCAAGGCATACAGCAACAAGCAGTTAATGGTAGCGGTAAAGATGGTAAAATCTTAAAAGAAGATATAGATAACTTTAAGCCAGTAGCCGCTACATCAGTAGCAAGTGATGCGCGCTCAAAAGAGCGAGTGCCTATGACTAGATTGCGGTTGCGCATAGCCGAAAGACTATTAAGCGCACAACAAAATGCTGCAATATTAACTACTTTCAATGAAATAAATATGCAGCCTATTATGGCTTTACGTAAAAAATATCAAGACGAGTTTGAAAAAAAATACGGCGTACGCTTAGGCTTTATGTCTTTTTTTGTAGCCGCAACAGTTGCAGCATTAAAACGTTTTCCAGCTATTAATGCTTCAATTGATGGTAATGATATAGTTTATCATGGTTACTTTGATGTAGGAGTGGCAGTGTCTTCGCCCCGGGGATTAGTGGTTCCCATAATTCGCAACGTAGATACAATGAGTCTTGCAGAAATTGAGAAAAACATTCGTGATTATGGGCAACGAGCCCAAGATGGCCAAATATCTATAGAAGAAATGACTGGGGGAACATTCACCATATCTAATGGTGGTGTGTTTGGGTCTTTAATGTCAACTCCAATTATCAATCCACCGCAAAGTGGTATACTTGGTATGCATAAAATAGAAGAAAGAGCGGTTGTTATTGAGGGTAAGATAGAAATTAGGCCTATGATGTATGTAGCTTTATCTTATGATCATAGAATTGTTGATGGTGCGGAGTCTGTGCAATTTTTAGTTACAATTAAAAATATGCTAGAAGATCCTGCACGCTTAATTATTGGAGTTTAATAAAGGAGCATGCATGAATTTACATGAATATCAGGCAAAACAGATTTTTAAAGACTACGGCTTGCCTGTACCTTTTGGTATGGTAGTCAATTCTAAAGATGAAGTTGCAAAAGTGTTACCTAAAATTTCTACCGAAAAATACGTGGTGAAAGCCCAAGTGCATGCAGGTGGGCGTGGTAAAGCTGGTGGAGTTAAGATTTTATCAGATACAGCAGCTGTAGAGCAGTTTGTAGCTGAAATTTTAACAACACATTTAGTAACATATCAAACCACTAGTGCCGGACAGCCAGTAAATTCTATGTTAATTGAAGAAACTTGTGAATATAGCAAGGAATTGTATTTAGGTGCGGTCTTAGATAGAACCTCGCAAAGAGTTGTTATTATGGCCTCAAGTGAGGGTGGGGTTGATATTGAAGAAATTGCAAGTAAAACTCCAGAAAAAATATTAAAAGCTGAAATACATCCAATGCTTGGAATGTTACCTTATCAATGTCGTGAGCTAGCTTTTGGTTTAGGATTAGAAGGCCAGCAAATAAAGCAATTTACCAAAATTGCTATGGGTATTGGTAAAATGTTTACTGATAAAGATTTAGCTTTGCTAGAAATAAATCCTTTAGTTATTACTAATGACGGTAATCTTTTATGCTTAGATGGTAAAATTAACGTTGATGATAATGCTTTATATCGTTTAGCTGATATCCGGCAAATGTGGGACCCTACTCAAGATGATGAGCGTGAAATTATAGCTAAAGAGTGGGAATTAAATTATATTCCTTTGGATGGCAATATTGGCTGTATGGTAAATGGTGCCGGCTTAGCTATGGCTACTATGGATCTTATAAAACTTTGCGGCGGTGAGCCGGCAAATTTTTTAGATGTCGGGGGCGGTGCAACTAAAGAGCGAGTTAAAGAGGCTTTTAAAATTATTTTATCTTCAGCTGAAGTTAAAGCTGTATTAATTAATATATTTGGTGGAATTGTACGTTGTGATTTGATAGCTGAGGGCATAATTGCGGCGGTTGATGAAGTTGGCATTACAGTTCCGGTAGTGGTGCGTCTTGAAGGCAATCGTGCCCAACTAGCAGCAGAAACTTTAGAAAAAAGTAAGCTAAATATTATAGCAGCGCAATCTTTACAAGATGCAGCTGAACAAGTAGTCGCAGCAGCTGGGGGTGTTAAATGAGTGTATTAATAGATAGACATACTAAAGTTATTTGCCAAGGTTTTACCGGCCAGCAAGGCACGCTACATTCAGAGCAGTCTATAGCTTATGGTACCAAAATGGTTGGCGGAGTTACTCCAGGCAAAGGTGGCCAAAAGCATTTAGGTTTACCAGTATTTAATACGGTACGCGAGGCCGTAAACGCTACTAATCCTGATGCAAGTGTAATTTATGTGCCAGCACCTTTTTGTAAAGATTCAATTATTGAGGCTGCTGAAGCTGGAATTAAACTTGTTGTTTGTATTACTGAAGGAATCCCAGCTTTAGACATGCTAGAAATTAAAATGTATTTAAAAAATAAAACTACACGTCTAATAGGACCTAATTGTCCAGGGATAATTACTCCTGGGGAATGTAAGATTGGTATAATGCCAGGTAATATACACTTGGCAGGTAGAGTTGGGATAGTTTCGCGCTCTGGCACTTTAACTTATGAAGCTGTTAAACAAACTACAGATTTAGGTTTAGGCCAAAGTACTTGCATTGGAATTGGAGGAGACCCTATTCCTGGTACTAATTTTATTGATGCGTTAAATATGTTTCAAACAGACCCTAAAACTGATGCCATTATTATGGTTGGTGAAATAGGTGGAACTGCTGAAGATGAGGCTGCTGAGTTTATTAAGAAAAATGTGAACAAACCAGTAGTTGCATATATTGCTGGGGTGACAGCGCCTGCTGGTAAACGCATGGGGCATGCTGGAGCTATAATTTCCGGAGGTAAAGGTACTGCTGCAGAAAAATTTAAAGCATTAGAACATGCAGGTGCAATTACGGTTAAATCCCCTACTGAGATAGGTAGAGCAATTGCATCTTGCCTAGCCTAAATTTTAATGTAATAAATTTAAAGCAATATATTTAAATTTATTACATTAAACACTGTGAAAAGGAGCTATAGTTATGCTCCTTTTTACATAAATCATCAAATCATAAGCCACAACTTATCTGATAAATTTTAATTAATAGTTTATAGAAATTATTAAGGTTTAAATTTGATTACACTTAAAATTTACCATAAAAGCTAGATTTATTTGAGTATATACAAAACTTATAATTAATAGCATCTAATATTTTTTCTGATAAACTTAAAGCTGATTCGTAATCAATATGGATTTAAGTTATTTGAAATCTTACAAGTTAATTATAATCTCATTTATTTTTTTAACAGCGGCAAATTATGCATTTGCCGCAGACTCTGTCTACTTAGCTGATTTTAATTTGGGTGACACCCTAGGTCAAACTGGAAACTTTGTAGGAAGTAGCGATACTTTTACCTTTAACAATGATGCCAGCATTAATGGCATAGTAGTAATCACAGCTCACACCAGTGATAAAACCATTATTATATCTTCTGGCATTAGCGTCACAGGTAATCATGTAGATGGTGCTATTCAAGTAAATGCTCC
>Ga0136604_1000889_pt1 | contig 14112 bp, 3 predicted proteins | sample AntRauFillE10628_FD_104928 | JGI IMG/M metagenome (GOLD analysis project Ga0136604, IMG submission 104928) | Saline lake microbial communities from Rauer Islands, Antarctica - Metagenome Filla E10 #628 | ecosystem: Environmental > Aquatic > Non-marine Saline and Alkaline > Saline | place... | reverse complement strand
GGGCAGGCCGGTTCCGTCGAGGTCGGCGGGGCCACCGTCGACGTCGGTGACGGACAGCGTCACGGTCTCGGTGTCACCGGTGGTGATGGTCCGGTCGGTGATCGGCTGGAGGACCGGCGCGTCGTCGACGGGCTGCACGGTGACGGTGACGGTGGCCGTGCTCGACGTGGCTCCGCCTGCGTCGACGACGTAGGTGAACGTGTCGGTGCCGTTGGTGTCGGGGTCGGGGACGTAGACCAGGTCGGGCGCGGTGCCGCTCAGCGTTCCGCTCTCGGGTGCGGTGACGATGCGGTAGGCGAGCGGGTCGCCGTCGACGTCGCCGCCGGCCAGGGTGGCGGCGACCGGGACGTCCTCGTCCGTCGTGACGGTGAGGTCGTCGGCGGTCGGCGCGGTGTCACCGCCGGTGACGGTCACGGTCACGGTCGCCGGGTCGGAGGAGAGGAAGTTCGTCCAGTCGACCACCCTGTAGGTGAACGTCGTGGTTCCCACGAACCCGGCTGCCGGGGTGAAGCTCCGCGTGTCGCCGGTGAATCCGGTCAGGGTTCCCGTGCTCGGGTCCGGTCGGGTCACGACCTGGTACTCGGCGGTCGCCGGGTCCACGTTCGACGAGAAGGTGACCTGGACCGGCGTGTCGACACTCGTCCCCACCTCCACGTCGTCGGCGACGGGCGTCACCGCGTCGCTGAGGACGGTGACGATGATGTCGCGGAAGACCTCCGTCGTGCCGTCGGCGGCGAACACTCGCACGCCGTAGTCGCCGGCCGGGACCGACAGGTCGGCGGAGAGCCTCAGCGTCGCCGACATGTCGGAGGTGTCAGCGTCGAAGACGAAGGCGTTGAGGCCGAGGATCGGCTCCGCGGTCACCGAGAACGACAGGCGGGTGTCGTCGATGTCGGTCCCCGAGATCGGCACGTCCAGTTGCGGCAGGACGCCGGCCTCGATCGTCTGGTCGGCGATCGGGTCGAGCACGGGGGGGTCGTCGACGGGTACGACCACGAAGTTGCCGACCGTCGCCTCGTTCGAGACGAGACCACCGGGGTCCTCGACGACGTAGGCGAAGCTCTCGACACCCGACGCGTTCGGGTCCGGCGTGTAGGTCGCCGTGAGCCCGTCGAGCGTGACCGCCCCGAGACTCGGTGGTCTCGTGATCGTCACCGCGAGCACGTCGTCGTCGGGGTCGGACGCCGGCAGCAGGATCCGTGTCGGGCCCGAGTCCTCCTCGATGTTCGGTGGGTCGATGTCGAAGGCGACCGGTGCGCGGTTGGGGTAGGGCTGGGCGAGGACGATGTCCGCCACACCGGGCGTGGTCGCCGTCACGGTCGCGTCGGCGGAGCCGCGCAGGTCGCCGTCGAGCGCCGTGACGGTCCAGGTCCGGGCGCCGCCGTCGGCGCCGAGCGGTGCGTCGGTCAACTCGTACGTGCCGTCCGCCAGCGTGGTCGTCGAGCCGCCGTACTCGGCGCCCACGAACGCGCCGGAGACCGGCGCGCCGGCGCCGTCGGTGACCGTGCCCGTGATCGTGCCGACCTGCGTGCTGCCCTCGCCGAACGGGATGAACAGCTGCGCGCCGCAGAACACCGTCACCGACCGCGTCAGGGTGATGAACCCGTCCTTGGAGGCGACGACGTCGACGGTTCGCGGGCTGTTGTCCGGCCCCGGCTCGATGCGGGACAGCACGAAGGAGCCGTCCGCCCCGCTGAGAGTGACCACACCGCCTGCGACGACGCTGACGCCCTCCAGCGGCTCGCCCGTCTCGGCGTTGACGACGGTGCCGCGGATCGTGGCGCCGTCGCAGATGCGGACCACCTGGAAGTCGACCACCGTCGGGTCCGGTGAGGCCGTCACGGAGGTCTGCTCGACGTAGTAGCCCGCCTGGGTCGCGGTCCGGTCGCGGTAGGCGCAGATCGAGTAGGGGCGCGGCTCGTTGTCGATCAGCAGCAGGTCGTCGATCAGGTACGTGCCGTCGGCCGCAGTCAGGGCACCGAACCCCTGGCACGGTCCGGTCGCGATCGCGACGTCGGGAACCGGCTCACCCGTGTCTGCATCGGTCACCGTCCCGAGGACGACGCCGAACTCCTGACGATCGACCTCGATGTCGACACGGCTCACCGTGTCGGACGTCAACACCGCCCTGACGCCCTCGGCGATGTAGTCCGACGCTCGTGCGACGACGGAGACCTCGCGCTGGAACGGTGCGGGGTCGCGGGTGAACCCGAGGGAGACGCCCTCGAGCAGGTAGCGGCCACTGGCGTCCGTGATGTCACGGCTGTTGACCGAGGTCACCTCCGCACCCTCGACGGGAAGTCCCGTGTCGACGTCGGTGACCGTGCCCACGACGTCGGCGAAGTACTCGACCAGCGGGTCCTCGACGGTGACCTGGATGACGACGTCGACGCGCCTGACGGCCCCGCAGACGTCCACCTGGACGAAGGCCGTGCCCTTCGCGCTGCCGATTGGCGAACCCGAGGGCGGGAATGCCTCGATCGGGATGCCGCGCGGGGCGTTGAGCGGTCCGAGGAGGAGGTCGGTGGCAGGCAAGGAGACCGTGCCGTCGTCGCCGGTCGTGGCGCGGACGACGCCATCGTCGAGCCTGACGTTCGAGTTCGCGACCCGATCGCCGTTCTGATCGATGACGGTCACGTCGGCTGCCACGCTGGCGGTGCACTGGCGGACCATGGTGAACCGCACGCCGGCGGTCTCGAGCGGTCGGACCATCGGGTTGGCCTCCAACGGCCAGTAGCCGTCCAGCGCGGCGCCGAAGCGGTAGGAGCGCGGGGCGTTGTCCTGGTTCAGCCCCAGGTCGTCGAAGCGGAACGAGCCGTCGGCAGCGGTCGTGGTCACGCCGCCGGCGGCGGAGATCCCGCGCACCTCGACGCCGGCCAGGCCGCCACCGATCGGGGTGATGCTCCCGTCGGGATTCCGGACGCCCTCCACGGCCCGTCCGGCCACCGAGCCGGTGAGCTCCGGGACCAGCTCCGCGTCGCCGTCGACCGTGGTGTCGCAGAGAAGCTTGCGATAGCTGATGTCGCCCCAGTAGTCGGTCGCTGCTACGCGGAGCTCGCGCGACTGCGTGACGAATGCCGGGACATCCAGGATCGACCAGGAGCCATCCGCAGCCGTGCTCGTCGTGCCGAGCGTCTGGCCCACCGTCAGGTCGGTGAGCACGATCTCCGCGCCACCGATGGGCATGCCGGTGTACGCGTCGGTGACCACGCCCGCGATGGAGCCGGCGCACTCGGGGATGAGGCCGAAGACGACCTGCGTGTCGACCGAGCTCGACCGGACCAGCGTTCCGCTCGTACCGGTCACGCTGATCGTCTCGACAACACCCTCGGCCGCGTCCGAGGGAGGCGTGACCCGCAGCGTCGTCGAGCGGGGAGGGAACACGGTCCGCGTCGTCCGGCCCGATTCGAAGGTCGCGACCCAGCCGGCAGGGAGCGGATCGATGGTCAGCGTCACGTCGTCGTCGAACGCGCCGACTGCGCCGACGGACACGACGTACTCGACCGTGTCGCCGGCGTTGATGGGCTGTGACGTCGGTTGCACGGTGATGGAGAAGTCCTCGGTCACCACCTCGACAGCAATGGTGACGTCCGCGTCGGTGACGCCGCCGCGACCGTCGTCGACCCTCAGGCTGACGACGACCGGACCGCTCGCGGTGCAGTCACCCCCGCAGAGGAAGGACTCGAGCTCGGCGTAGCCGAGCGTGAGGATCGCGCCCGCTCGCTCCCCATAGCTGCCGTCGAGGTTGAGGTCCCACGCGAACGACAGTGGGTCGCCGTCGGGGTCGGACGACGAGGACGCGTCCAGCAGGAGACCGTTGCCGGTCCGCAGCGTGTACGGGCCGCCGCCGTCGACGATGGGTGACTGGTTGGTCGGTCCCGGGTCGATCACGGTGACGTCGAGCGGGGCCGAGACGGCGACGTCGGTCGTCGCGCTGATCGTCAGGGTGGCCGGTCCGCTCGTATCGGGGGTCCAGGTGGTCACGCCCGACGCAGCGAGCGCAAGCGTCGTGCCGGCGAGTTCGATGCTCGCGGCGATCGGGGCGCCGGTGCCGTCGACCGAGCGGTTGACGACGGTGACGTCGGCCCCCACCTCCGGAGCCGTGTCGGACACCGTCATCGCGGCGATCGGCGGCGCGGCGGTCGTCGAGGCCGTCGTCGTGGTCGAGCTCGTCGCGGTCGATGCGAGTCCCCGCGATGCGGAGGTCGTGTCCGACGCCAGCGCGAACGACGTCGCCGTGGCCTCGGTGGTCGTGGTCGTGCTCGACTCCAGCACGGCCGTCGCACGGACGATGCGCTCGACGCCGGTGTCGGTCCGCTCCCACCAGACGACGCGGTGGTCGCCGGGCTCGCCGGTCGGGCCGACCGCGATCGCCTCGTGCGTCTCGATGGCGACCACGGACCCGTCGTCGGTCGGGTCGCCGACCTGCACGAGGGGCGTGACCTCGGCGAGCGCCAGCGACCCGGAGTCCTCGACGCGGAACGGCAGGACGAACAGGCCCTGCTCGGCGGACAGCCCGGTGGCCGGGTCCGAGAGGTTCGGCGTCCCCTCGAACACCGCGACGGCGCTGCCCGCCAGCCCGCCCGGGGTGTCCGGCTGGTGGATCACGTCGACGTCCGCGTCACGCGCCACGTCGGCGACGAACCGCACGACGCCGTCCTCGGACCCGAACTCGTCGGTCGGCGTGCCGCCGGCGGCACCGGCGAGCGGCACGGGTGTCGCCCACGCCCCGGCGTCGTTCCGCACGCTGAGGTAGAGGCCGGGGCCGGTGCCCCGATCACCGACGAACACCAGCGCGCGGCCGGTGTCGCTGATGCCCACCTGCCGGCCCAGCGTCGACGTGCCGTCGACCGCCCAGCCCTCGGACGCCCGCGCGACCGACTGCGCTGCGATCGTGGTCGGGCTGCCGAGCACGTCGGCCCCGACCAGCACCTCCTCGTCGAGGATCGGCAGGCCACGGTCGTCGACGCCGAGGACGGTCGTCCCGTTGATCGCGGTGGTTCCGTCCTCGGCGCGGTCCGGCCTGGACGCGTCCGGGCGCTCGTTGTTCGCCGAGGCCACCGGGGCGCCCTCGACCACACCGTCGACCGACGAGCGGTCGGGCCGCACGAGCGACGCGATCGAGGAGCCCGTCTGCCGCCGGGCGCCGAGGACCGTGCTCCCGTCGGGGCCGACGTCCGGCAGGCCCAGCTCCGCGAACGGCTCCGCCGGGGTCCCGGACAGGTCGATCACCGAGCGCAGCTGCTCGAACTCGGCGCCCGTCTCCCGGTCGATCGCCAGCAGCTCGGTGACCTGGCGGAACGACGACGTGCTGCTCTCGATCTCGGTGCGCAGGCCGACGAGCCCGCCGACCTCGTCGATGCCGAGGCTGGCGCCGATCCACGCAGGACCGTCGTCCGGGCTCAGCGGTGCGGACGAACCGGGGACGGGTTCGGGACGCCCACCGGGCACGGCGCTCAGGATCTGCGCGGAGGTGCCGTCGGACCGCAGCCAGGCGACGCGGCCGTCGTCGGCGATGACCGGCGTCGGCGCGAGGGCGCCCTCCGGGCCGGTGTCGACGATCTCGAGCGTGTGCGTCGCGGCGACCAGGACGTCGGTGCTGCCCGAGAGGACGATCGGACGCCCGGCCGGGTCGAGGACCGCGTCGACCTCGACCGTGAACCGGCCGGTCCCGTCACCCGCGGTGAGGGTCGTGGTGAAGCTCCCGAACTCGTCGAGGACCCCGGTCGTCGCGGCCAGTGTCGGAGCCGTGCTCCCGGCCGGGGTGACGGAGAGGGCGACGTCGGCGCCGGCCGCGTCGACGGTGCTGCACGGGACCGCGACGACGATCTCGGACGCGCCGCCGGGACGCACCCGTCCGGGTGTCGCGTCGACTCGCAGGGGGGGGCACAGCTCGAGCAACTGGTCCTCGCCGACACCGACCGACAGTGGATCGGAGGACGCGAGCGTCCGGAGCTCCCCGTCGACGACCGCCTCGAGCCGGAGTTCGACCAGCTGATCCGCCGGGAGGGTGACAACGGCCCTCTCCGCACTCACGGGCACCCGCGTCACCTCACGCGTACCACTCCGTGCGACCAGTTCCGCCGAGGTGACGTCCGGAGTCAGCGACCCAGCGACGGACACGGTGACGTCCCCCGACTCGACGAGGGAGATCAGGTCCTCAGGTCCCCATCCGGCGTCCGGGCCGGCGGTCCACGCCCGGGCGAGGACCTCGAGGTCGGTGAGTTCCGCGCTCGTGCCGAGACCGGTCGGAACCGTCGCGACGGCGGTCAGCGACAGCCTCCCGTCGCCGTTGAGGTCGCCCCGCGCGAACAGGTCCTCCGGCTCGCACCAGGACGGTGCACCGGCCGTGTTGAAGACGCAACCGTCGCCGTTCAGGTCGAAGTGTGGGTTGTCCGGGGAACCGTCCAGACGGACGTCGTAGGACGGGCAGTCGCCGGCGTCGCGGCAGGCCTGGAGCAGTCCGTCCCGAAGTCGACGGAAGTCGCGCATGTCGACCTCGCCGTCCGGTGCCGTCCGTGCCAGCGGATCCCCAATGACGAGCTCACGGTCCTCGACCGCCGGCTCGGCGGTCAGGTCCAACCGCCGGTTGCCGTCAAGGGAGTTGTCGTTGAGGTCGGCGAGCAGTGGCTCGACGTCACCCAACGAGACGAAGGCGGCCCAGACGTCGAGGACGGGCGCCAGCGGCGGCGGAGTGCCGCCGGGGCTCGTCGCGCCGAGGATCCTCGGCTCCGAGATGGGGCGAGCGGTACTGAGCAGCGCCGTTCGGATCCGGTCGATGCCGGGTCGTGACGGGTGGGCGGAGAGCAGGCTGACTGCGCCTGCCAGCTGCGGTGCCGCCTGAGAAGTGCCGGCCAGCCGACAGGTGATGTTCGGCGTCCCGCACGGTCCGATCACCACTGCGGGGCTGGACAGGTCGCCCCCGTACAGGGACTGGTCGGCGATCGTGAGCGTCGTCGTCACGACGGGCGATCCGGGCGTTGACGCGAGGAGCGACCCCCAGTCGTAGATCGACTCGGCGACCAGGATCGGGTTCGGCCGCACAGCAGAGTCGGGGTCCTCCTCCCAGATCGACGCCAGCATCGCTAGTTCGCTGTTCGAGGACGACGACCACGTGAGCCGCGAGCAGGACACCGTTGGATCGGGCAGCGTGAGCACACCGTCGGCCACGCACAGGTCGCCCCCGTCGTTTCCGGCGCTGACCGTCAGCATCACACCTGCGTCGGAGGCGCGGTTGGCCATGTCGCGGAAGGCGTCGGCGTACTCCATGACGTCCTGCACCTCCTCGTCGAGGGTGCTCGGGACGCACCAGAGGCTTCCCGTTCCGTCGTCGTCCGGTCCTGGCCCGCAGTCCTTGCGGTCGCCGTACAGCGCGATCCACTTGAGCCAGGCCTCATCGTCGCGGTCGATGCCGGAGCTGTAATTGATCGCTCGGATGCTGGCACCACGATCGACGAGGTCCAGTGTCCGGTTGAACAGCTCCAGGCGGCTCAGCCCACCGCCCCACGGCACGAGATCCAGTCCCGCCTCGGGGTCGACGCCACGGAAGCCCCAGCGGCCGTCGCTCGTCGACGACCCGTCCCACGCGGCTCCCACGATGGCGGCGTCAAGCGTCCCGTGGTTCGGCTTGTCGCCGTCGGCGTTGCAGCCGGGACGCAGGATGGACGAGTTGCAGAATTCGCGCTCGATCGACTGCTGCCGCAGACTGGGGTGCCCTTCGTCGAAGGCTCGGTCGATGATCGCGACCCTTCTCGACGGATCATCCAGGACCTCCAGCAGGTTCCACGTCTGGGGCGCGCGGATCGTCTCCAGCCACCAGTTGGATCCCGTCCCGGGTGCCTCGGTCTCGTCCCACCGCCACTCGGTGTCCGTCGAGAAACCTTGGCCCATGCCCTCGGGCAGCTCGTTGACGGTGGTGATGGTCTCCAACGCGGCGGCGGCGAGCGCAGGCTCGCTGCGGAGCGAGTCGAGCACCGGGTCCAGCACCGAGAAGTCGCCCGGGTCCGCGACCCCCAGGCTCACCACGGCACCCGGCTGGAGCGAACCGAGCAGGGCAAGCCCGTACCGCTCGAGGACCGCCCGCGCGTCCGCGACAGTGGCGGTGCGTTCGAACCGGGCAATGATCCGGCCGGGGCGGACCGGCTTGATCAGTGTCGGATGTTCGACGACATCCTCGGTCGGCACGAAGCCGGTGTCCGGCAGCACGTCCACCAGCAGGTCGGCGTCGGCGCCCTCCACGAGTGCACTGACGGTGACGGTGCCGACGCTGGCGCCATCGATGCTCCATGGGAGCACCGCTGCCTGTGCTGGGGCGACGACGTGAGCGCCGCCGGGGGCGATCTGCCCGGAGGTGACCAGACCGCCGATGTCCGTGGCGATCGGGGCCGACGAGTCGTTGCGGATCGTCAACGTCTGGCCCGCCGTGATGACGAGGTCGGTGATGTCGGGCCCGCCGTCACCGACCGTGATCGTGGCGCCGCCGTCGACCGTGACGTCGGCCGGGGCGGCCTGCGCCTGGGCCGGGCTGGACGGCAGGGCGACCAGGGGCGCGACCAGCAGCGACGACAGCAGAGCGACGAGCAACGGACGACGGCCGGTCATGAGGGTCCCGGGTCGGGGGCGAGGGCGGGGGCGAGGCAGCTGACGCTTGGCGGTCGTCGCAGGCCAGCACTGGTTGCGACGTCAGGTGGGACGAAGCCGACATTGCACCCGACCGACTCGGCACTCCGCGTGAGTAATCGACTACTCGAAGTGACTGGCTCCTGGGTGCAGCGGGCGTCCGCGCGAGGTCACGGTCCTGCGGAAGGATCGACCAAGGGCCCTGGTGCCCCGACCTCGGAGCCGCCGTCGGCCGGAGCTGGACACTCGCCCCTCTCGCGGTCCCGCGGGGCCGGGCGGCCGAGCCGGGGGGCGGCGACGTGCCCACGGCCGCAGCCCCGAGGACCTCAGCGCTCGGCGAGCTCGTTGTTGGCAGACTCGTAGTGGGTCATCGTGTGGAATCTCTTCGTGTGGAAGCTTGGAGATTCGCACGGTGGCCCGCCTACTCGGTGGACCTGCTCCTACACCAACTGGTGGGACTCACACCGGAGGGACGGCCGACAAGACAGTGATGGGCGCCTGTAGGGCAGGCTCCTATGAGGTCACTCCGCCCGACAACCGTGCCGGGACGGCCCCGCGCCGCACCGATCGACAAATCCCTTGCAGGACATCACGTCCATCAGGCGTAGGGTCAGATCGGGAAGCGCGGGGCCGTCCCCACTATCACTGTCAGGCGTCCTGGTCGACGAAGGCGGACTCCGCCTCGACGGCCGGCTGGAAGCCCTCGTGCGCGCTGAGCTTCTGCGCGATGATCGCCAGCATGATCCCGTACACGGCCTTGGACGCGATGTCCGCGAAGCTGTAGATCAGGTTGCGGATCACCACGCCGTCGGCGGTCGCCGAGATCTGCGGCATCAGGTAGGCCAACGGGTAGATCGTCCACGAGACCAGGAACAGGATCCACACCTTGGAGAACAGGCTCCGGGTGGCGTCGGTCGGCGCACTCGCCTTGGCGTCCTCGACGGTCTGGTACGCGACGTACAGCAGCCACAGGTAGAACACGGTGCTGATCGCGCCCCAGGCCCAGAAGCTCGCCCCGCCGTCGATCTCGTCGAACTGCCCGACGTAGCCGGTGATGATCATGCCGAGACCAGCGACGACGAACGAGGCCCAGCGCTTGCGGAAGGCGGCGCCAGTGATGCCGGCGACGATGAGCAGCTGGGTGAGGAGCACCGGGACGTCGATGCTCCAGTTCATGTAGCGGAAGCCGTTGGAGAACAGCTCGTCGCCGAGGGCGTACACCGAGCCGTTCCAGTCGAACGCCCCGTTCCAGCGCAGGGCCAGCAGCCCGAGCTCGATGGTCGCCGAGACCATGACGACGCCGGTCAGGTAGGAGGTCAGGCGGTAGCGGGGTGCGATGCTGCCGGCGGTCACCAAGGAGTAGACGAGCACGGCGGCGAAGACGGCTGCCGTGAGCGTGAACACGCTCAGCACGACCTCGAACTGGATCGCGGAGTAGTCGAACAGGTTCTCGAATGACATGATGGCCCTTCCGGTCGCTCGACGGCGTCCTGTGCAGGACGGCATCGAGGGCATGTCGGCGTTGCCGAGGAGTGTCAACCTTTCGATGCCGCGGCCGTGGTGGACTGCCACGATCGGGGTGCCCAGCCAGGCCCCGTCGCCCGAACCACCCGGTGCGCCCGACTGCGTGCACCCCACCGTGGGGTCCGGGTGGCACCTTGCCCCGGCTCGTCATGCCGAGCCCCAGCCCCTCGTCGAACTCGAGCACCACGGCGGTTGGTTGCGACGGGAGGCATCGCACCCAGCGAACGTGGCGCGAACCGAGGCCAAACCGCGCACGAACCCCGCTCCTCGACAGTGCTCCACAGCACCCGCCGCACACGGTGGCGGACACCACCCCGGAGCTCACAATGTCGAAGATCACCACCATCGCCCGCACCGCCGCAACGACCCTCGTGGTCCTCGGCCTCAGCAGCGGCATCGCCGTCGCCAACCCCTGCGAGACCGACGTTGCCTTCGCCGAGGCCAACGGCTGCACCCTGGCCGCCATCGAGTCCGCCCAGTTGGTGTCCGCCAGCGCCATCTCGCCGAGCACCGCCTACACCATGGTCCCCGGGCTCGGCCTGAGGGTCCGCTGAGTGACTGCCCCGATCGACCCACGTCGCCCCGGACCCGCCCCGGCCACAACTAGCGTGGCCGCGGTCGGCGGTAGGGGCGGCGTGGGTCTGCGCATCAGGTGCTTCGGCGCGATGGTCGTCACCATCGACGGCGCCGAGCACGCGGTGACAGCGCCCCGGCAGCGCGCCGTCCTGAGCCGACTCGCGGAACGCCCCGGTGTGTCGGTCTCCGCCGATCGCCTCCTGACCGACATCTGGGGCGACGACCAGCCGTCCAACGGCGTCAAGGCCGTCGCCTACCAGGTGAACCGCCTGCGAGACCTGCTCGAACCCGAGCGCGACGGACCGGGCCGCCACGTCGTCACCGATGCCGCCGGCTACCGGCTCGCGGTCGAGGACGTGGCCGTCGACCTGCTGCGGTTCGAACGGCTCGTCGATGATGCCCGCGCGGCAACGGACGACCCGGACAAGGCCGTCGCACTGTGCGAGGACGCGCTCGCGCTCTGGCGCGGTGAGCCGCTCGCCGACGTCGACGAGCGGGTCTGGGTGACCGAGACCAAGCGACGCCTGTACGACCTCCGGCAGCAGGCGGAGCGGACCCTGGTGATGGCCCGAGTGGCCAACGGAGACCACCGCCGTGCGCTGCCGGACCTGCAGCGGCTCGTGCGCTCCCACCCCACGCAGGAGGGGCTGGTCGCCGACCTCATGCGCACGCTGCGAGCACTCGGCCGCACCGCCGACGCCCTCCAGGCGTACGCGGACCTCCGTCGCCACCTCGCCGAGGAGCTGGGGCTCGACCCCTCACACGAGCTGCAGGAGCTGCAGGCCGCGCTGCTAGCCGACGAGGCGCCCGCGGCCGAACGCTCCGAACCGGCGGCGAGTGGTGCGGTGCCGTCGACAGGCACGACCGCGACGACACCACCGAAGGACAACATCCCACCCGCCGTGGACACCTTCGTCGGGCGGGAGGCGGAGGCGCAGCGGGTCTCGGCAGCGCTCGCGTCGGGGGACCTCGTGACCGTGGCCGGGCCCGGCGGGTCCGGCAAGACCCGGCTGGCACTCGAGACTGCACGCGGCCACCGCGACACCTTCGACCACGGCGCGTGGTTCGTCCAGTTCGCGCCGCTGTCCGACCCCGGGCTCGTGATGACCGCGATCGCTGACACCTTTGGCCTCCGGGCCGGCGAGGGCGCCCCGATCGAGCAGGTCGTCACCCGGTGGTTGGCCACCCGCCGGATGTTGTTGGTGCTCGACAACGCGGAGCACCTGGTCGACGCGGTCGCCGACGCCGCGGCCACGATCCGACGTGCGGCGCCCGACGTGCGGCTGCTCGTCACCTCCCGCGAATCACTGGGACTGCCCGGCGAGACGGTCGTCCGGCTGGATCCACTGCCGGCCGGCGGGGATGACACGCCCGCCGAGGTGTTGCTGCTCGACCGCGCGCGAGCGGTCCGCCCGGAGCTGCCGCGCGACGACACCGACCGCGCCGCGCTCGCGAGCATCTGCGAGCGGGTGGACGCGATGCCACTCGGGCTCGAGCTGGCGGCCGCGCGGCTGCGCACCTTCGAGCCGAGCGAGCTGGCTGAGCAGCTCGCCACGTCCCTGCGCGCGGTCGGCTCGACCGGACGGCGCGGCGAGCCCCGGCACCGGACGTTGCACGCCACCGTCGACTGGTCCGTCTCGCTGCTCAGTTCGGGGGAGCGGCGGCTCTACCGACGCCTGTCGGTGTTCCCCGCACCCTTCGACCTCGAGGCCGCGGTGGCAGTGGCGGACGAGGGATCGGACAGGTGGGACGTGCTGGACCGCCTCGACGCCCTGGTCGACAAGTCCCTCGTGCTGCGCTCGGAGGACGCCGTCGGCACGCGCTTCCGGATGCTCGTACCGGTGAAGGAGCACGCCAACGCCGCACTCCGGGCCGAGGGAGCCGCCGACGAGACACGCCTCCGTCACGCGCTGCACTACCTCGACCGTGCCCGCGAGCTGGCACCAGCGACCCGCGGGCCCGGCCAGGTGAGCGCGGACCAGGCCTTCGACGCCGACCTGCACCACCTCCGTCGGGCGGCCTCGGTGCTGCTGGACGTGGGCCGCGGGGACGACCTGCTCGACCTCGGGTTCGAGATGTACGTCTACGTCAACCATGTCGGACTGCAGGTCGAGACCCGCGACCTGCTCCTGCACGCCCTCGAAACGTTCCCCGACGCCGATCCGGTGCGCCGGGTCAAGTCGTACTTCGTGGTCGGCAGCCTCGGTGCCGAGGTGACCGACCCGAGGGCCGTCGAGCACGCCGAGCGTGGGCTCGACGAAGCGCGGATGCTCGCCGACCCCGCGCTCGAGGCGCGCATGGAGCTGATCCTGGCGGCCACGATCCGGCACAGCACGCTCGACGAGACCTACGCAGACCACCTCGAGCGGGCCCGCGCGAGCCTCGCGGCGGATCTCGGCGCACCGTGGTGGGAGCCGGAGTGGGACCGCGGGCTGCTCCACTACCTGCTCGCCTTCTACGCCCCACTGGGGAGCGAGCGGAGGCTCGTGGACGCCGAGGTCGCCGTCGACGGCTTCGCCGAAGCTGGCGACGCGGCGATGCATGCGATCGCACTGGTCCTCGGCGTGGACGAACGCTTCCGGGCCGACCCCGAGGACGCGATCGAGGCCGTCGCACGGAGCGCTGCGATCCTCGAGGGACTCCACGTCCCGTACTGGCACGCGCACGCCCTCCTGCAACTGGGCCTGTTGCGCAGCATGCTCGGCCAGCACACCGAAGCGGCCGACGCCTACGAACAGGCCGCCCCGATCCTCGACGAGTGCGGCGACCTCAACTGCTGGGCACAGTCGGTACGACTGGCAGCCAAGGGTGCGCAGACGGAGGGCCGCCTTGCCGAGGCGCACCAGGCCCTGCTCGAGGTGGTCGACGTCCTGCCGGTGCTCCCGCTCGGGGACGTCCACCGGGCACTGCTGCTCGACCAGGGCGCGAGCCTGCTGCTCCGCAGCGGACGGCCGGAGGCAGCCGCCCGCTTGCTGGGCGCCGGTAGCGCGATCGCCTGGGACTCCGAGCGGTACCCGAGGGCGGACGACCGCGTCCTCGTCCACGAGGAGTTGCGCCAGACGCTCGGGCCAGACCGCACGGAACGTCTGCTGCAGGCCGGCCACGACGCCGGCGCCGACGCCGCGATCGCACTGCTGGTCGAGGAGTTCGACCAACGGTGACCACGACACGAAGGCCTTCGTGTTGCGGTGGGTCTCCCCCGCCACCCCTTCTTTCAACGAACGGTGCGCAGGCCTTTCAACGAAGACCCCGTGGTGGGCGAGGGGACTTGAACGCCCACGGTGGGGGCATTGCAAAGGCTCCGGTGTCCCTGGGGGACGAACCGGAGCCTTGTGGTGGGCGAGGGGGGACTTGAACCCCCATGTCCATAAGGACACACGGACCTGAACCGTG
>Ga0136604_1000885_pt1 | contig 14126 bp, 8 predicted proteins | sample AntRauFillE10628_FD_104928 | JGI IMG/M metagenome (GOLD analysis project Ga0136604, IMG submission 104928) | Saline lake microbial communities from Rauer Islands, Antarctica - Metagenome Filla E10 #628 | ecosystem: Environmental > Aquatic > Non-marine Saline and Alkaline > Saline | place... | reverse complement strand
TGCCGGGGGTTGCGCCGGTATGTTCACCATCTTTCAGTACTTGTACACCATTTACAATTACATGGGAAACACCAGTGGCATATTGGTGCGGTTTTTGAAACGTAGCGTGGTCGGTAACTTTTTCTGGATCAAAAATCACCACATCTGCAAAATTACCCCTTTTGAGTAGTCCGCGCTTTTTGATGTTTAGATTTTTTGCCGGTAATGCTGCCAAACGATGTACCGCTTTCTGCAGTGTAATCAGGTCTTCCTCCCGAGAATATTTTCCCAAAACGCGAATGAAAGAACCATAAGCCCGAGGATGTGTACTTTGTTTTAAGAAAACGCCCTCGGCCGAGTAGGAACCGGCATCCGAACAAAAACTCATCCAGGGCTGCTGTATTTTCTTGGCAATATTCTCTTCTGACATGGAAAAATAGACGACCTGAATACGGCTGTCATCCTCTACAATAAGATGTATCATGGTTTCTTCCGGCGATTTTCCCAGTTCCTCAGCTACCTCCGATAAGTATTTGCCAATATATTTTCTGAGGTCCGGGTTTTTAAATCCGACCAGCAAAATTTTATCGGGAGTGTGCTCAAACTCAATGTCGTTAAGAATACGCTCGCGAAGATCGGGATTCGACAATCGTTTAATAGTCGCTTCAACGCCCCCTTCGCGCACCCAATCAGGTAGCTGTACGTGCAGGCCCGTAGAACTTGCAGGATAGGTGTACATGTCAGCGGTAATGGCCAACCCCCTGTCGCGTGCATCTTCAATCATCCTGAAAACCGTGTCCAATTTGTGCCAATTTTGCTCACCCGATGCTTTCAGGTGATATATTTCAGCGGCAATATCTGCTTCTTCAGCAATTTGCAGGAGTTCCTCAACCGAAGGAATCAGCTTGTTGCCCTCATCCCGGATATGGGAGATATACATCCCATTATATTTGCTTGCAACTTTAGCTAACTCAATCAGTTCCCCGGTATTGGCATATCCGCTGGGTGCATACAACAGGGATGAGGAGATTCCCACTGCGCCCTGCTGCATGGCTTCATCCACCAGGGTTTTCATTTCTTCAAGTTCCTGCCCGGTTGCTTCACGATTCTCGTAACCGATTACATGCCGACGGATGGTTCCATTACCCACAAAGGAGGCAACATTGGTGGAAACCCCTTTATCTTCAAGGTGTTGCAAGTATTCACCGAGGGTATTCCAGGTGACATCAAATTTTATGTCTCCCTGATCTTCTGCCATCTCCTTTTTCATTTCTTCGTTTAACGGCCCCATAGAGCTGCCCTCACCCATAACTTCCAGTGTAACTCCCTGGCGTATGTCGCTTTGCGAACGCCCGTCATGAAGCAGGGAAACATTGGCCCAGCTCAGCATATTGATGAATCCCGGCGCCACTGCTTTTCCCGAAGCATCAATGGTGATTTTTCCGGAACCTTCAAATTCACCAAGGGCTGCTACTTTTTCATCTTTAATACCGACTTTGCCCACATAAGGCTCTTCGCCGGAACCGTCATAAATAGTACCGCCTTCAATGACAATGTCATATTTTGGCACTGACTGAGAAGTGAACATGGCCAGTGAAAAAAAGATAAGAGCAGCTACTTTTCTAAGCATAGTAATTAATTTATTGATTAACTTTTGAAACGCTTCTTTATGACACTCTTATGATTATACAATCACTTTGGCATTTGTAAAAGGTATTTAAAAAATATTTTTTTTGGTATTGGTCTCTGTGATTATATCTAAAAACTTTCTTTTAGCTACCTTTGCAAACCATTTCTTATTTCTTCCCGAACCATTTTTTAAGAGTCTGCTCGGCCGGCTTTCCTTTCGGCGAATAGTTGTAGGTGGGAATGCCGCGGTTCAGTTCGCCGGGCGGTGACCATCGCCAAACAAATACGCCGGCAAACCACGGCTCGTTCCAGAATGCCTGAAAAGTTGCTTCGTATAAATTTACTTGTGCACCGTTATTCAAGTGTTGGTTATTCTCGGGCCGGCCATTTTCCATTTCTCTCCCATCAGCATTCCACGGCGTTTCGGCGGCGTAGTTCTCGTTTTCGTAGCCCCATTCAGTAAACAGAACAGGCTTATCATACTTTTTCGCAAGATTTTTGATAGTCGTTTTGTAGGGCTGCCATCGTTTTAAGAGAGAAGTTATATCCGGACTTGGTTCATCACCAAGCGGGAAGTACGCATCTATACCAATGTAATCTAATTTATCCCAGAATTGAATCTTATCGTAGCTGTCCCAATTGGCGGCGTAGGTAAGTTTGCCGCTGTAAACATCTCTGACCTGCTTGATAAGTTCATCCCAGTAGCGGGGTTTTTTCAGGGCCATAGCTTTCATTTCCGTACCGATGCAGAAGATTTCCACATTCAGCGAGTCGGCCAGGCGGGCGTAGTCCATGATAAAATTGGTATAGTTTTTTGAGAGGGTATCCCAATCCGAATCGTTCTTAGTCATCACTGAACCGCGCCAGTTATCATCATTTATAAGCTTATTGGGCTGATTCTGTATATACTGCCGGTACTTTTTCCTGTACGCCGCCCGCCCGGCTGAATCCCTTGCAGTCGACCAATTCACTTCAAAGCCCGAGCGGTCATATCCCACGGCAAGGTGCGGCTTAATCATAATTTTCAACCCGTTTTTTCGCGCAAGTTCGATACCCTGCATGGTAGCCTCCATGCTTTCTCCAAACCAGCCGCCGGTACGGTTATAGGAAACCGCGAGGTTTTGCCGGTATAGTGTTGCCTCCGGCACTAAAGCTATGTAGTTCCCATTTATTTCTTTGATAGATGATATCATCTCGGGCGGCACAGGTCCGCGTGGAGGCCCGGTATAGTTGAGGCCTTTAATCTTTTCATCAACATTAGCCGAATTGGTATGTTGCGAGCCTGCACTACAGGAAATGAGCGCAAACGGAAGCAATAACCAAAGCTTAATTTTTATCATTGACGGGTAATTTAAGGTTGGTATCTAACTCATTTGTTAAAGATATAATCACCGCCGTATATTTTACATTTGGAAATGCTGTGGCTGAAAAATAAACCTTGAGCATAATTGGATTAAACTGGTGACTCAAAACTCATGACTCAAAACTCAACCTTTCCAAATCCGTTTCTGCCGCAATGTATCCAAAGGCGTTCCAGTGCTTACCGTCGTATACTTTTTGGAATAAGTCTTTCGCCCGGCCTTCACGGCCATTGATATAGTGCCAGTTGCCAAGACCATAACCAATGGTGGCATTATCCAGCGGTGTTTCCGTATCGTTCAGAAGTGTTTTCTCTTCAAAAGTGCCCTTGAAAACCATCAGTAATTTGTGATAGGATTCATTTTCAATGATGTCCATATTTTTTTCGATAGGCTCCAGCGTCTTACCTGCTTGCAGATCCATACCCGCCCGTCGCAGGCTCATGTACAGCCAGTAGGTGGCAGCCACTTTCATATCATCATTGGTTGATGCATCCAGGCAGTTTTGGAATGACGATGCGGTTTCCTCGAAATCACCAGTCAGATATTGCGCCAGCCCCAGGTGATACCAAATGTTGGTATGCAGGGTACTGCGCGGATCGTTCTGTTCGTTAGGCAGGCCGTCAGGTTCAACCTGATCTTCGGATCCCTCAATGAGCGAAGCTGCTTTTTTGAGATCGGAAACCGCCTTATCAAACTGCCGTGTAGTGATGTAGCGATGCCCGCGATGCCGATAAAATCGAGCATCTTTGGGATGTTTTTTAATGCCTTCCGTGTAGAGGTCAATGGCTTCGCGGTAGTCGCCCATATAGGCGGTGCGACGTCCGTACCAGATTATAGCATCGGCGTTGTTGGGGCCGGACTGATACGCTGCCTCGGCTGAATCAAGGTTGGATTGATATTTTGCCTGCACTTTTTCCCCAAGGGGTGGGGCGTACAGCGTATCACCCATAGCAGAAATAGCCTGGTAAGCTTTCTCATCTTTTGGTGATTGTTCAGGATTATTTTCAGAAGTACAACCGCTAAAAATTAAAGCTGATAAAAGAATTAATAAGCCTGAATATTTCATCTGGGAATGTATTTTAATGATTAAAGTGTGATTGTAAATGTTTGTTCTGCATCGTTACGCTGGACAGTTACCGTCGTTTGCTCACCTTCATTTAGCGTATTCAGTACGTCCATGTATTCATAAATATCCTTGAGTTCTTTTCCATTGAGCTGCACAATAATATCCCCGCTTTCCAGTCCGGCTTCATCAGCCGGTCCGCCCGATCGTACACCGGTGATGCGCATGCCACCGCCTTCAAAACCGTAATCGGGAGTGACGCCTAAAGTAGGTCCTTCCATAACAACATTCCGATCTTGGGTAACGGGAGCTTGGGTGTACGTTAATTGCCCGGCATCGAGTGTATCTATTGTAATGATAAGTCGCTTTAGGTGTTCCAATACTTTGTCTTGCCCCTCAAAGTTGATGTATTCGGCATCGTCAGAGGGACGGTGATAATCGGCGTGGGTGTCGGTAAAATAATGGAGCACGGGAATCTGCTTGTTGTAGAATGAGGTGTGGTCGCTGGCCCCGGTACCGTCCGGTACGGTTTTGATCGAAAGTGAATCGCTGTTTACTTTGGTGATTAGCGTATCCCAATTTTTTGAGGTACCCGTGCCAAAAATGAGAAGTTTATTATCATTCAAACGACCGATCATATCGAGATTTATCATCGCCTGCATTTGTTTCAGTGGAGCCGTGGGATTTTGGACAAAGTGCTGCGAGCCTAACAGTCCCATCTCCTCACCCGAAAACGTTATAAAGAGCAGGCTTTTTTTCGGGGTATGATTGCTAAAATAGTGGGCCAGTTCCAGTATGCCGCTTGTTCCCGAAGCATTGTCATCAGCGCCGTTATGAATTTGAGAATCATCCCTGTTATAAAGTGAGCCGAATTTACCGGTCCCCAAATGATCGTAATGGGCGCCGATTACAATATACGTACCCGGTTGATCACTCCCTTTCACGAGACCAACCACATTACGGGCAATGCGGTCTTCATCGGGGAAGCTGGTGGTATCGGCGTTGTGGGGATTATTTATGGCCGACATATTCACCGTAAATTGCTGGTAATAGGTGCTGTCATCACCCACAGGCTGCAGCCCAAATTGCTTAAAATGATCGGCAATATAGCGGGCGGCCACGGCTTCTCCGGCGGTACCGGTTTCGCGCCCCTTCAGGCTATCATCAGCCAAAAAGGCTATATGTGATTGAATATCTTCAGGTGTAATATCAGCAGAAAGGGCTGCATTAGAATCATTCTTTACAGGCTGGCTACAGCTAATAAGTACACTTGAAATGAATAAAAGTAAAAAAATACGCATGGCTATCAACCGCATGAACATTAATTGGTTGGCTTAAAATCGTGAATCTAACTGAAAAGGCGAAACGGATTTTATGTCGATTTTTTTAAATTCGGGGTGATCGGGATTAAGCAGTATGTTCCATTCATTCGGTACAACCACAGAGGGCACCTTTATAGCTACACTTTCTTGACTTTTTATCCAATGCGTACCCATTTCAGCCAGCGAATCCGGGGCCGGGTACTGTTGCCAGTTGGCAGCCAAATTTTCTATTTCCAGCGTTCGAATCTCAAGCTCATCGGGGATAAAAAGGGTAAGTAGGCTTATGTTGGTCGGGAGCAGGGTGTGAGGAGTATGAACAAGAAGTTCGAGTATGGCAAGTGAAGTATGTTCTGAGCTGTAGAGGAGGGGCGTCCCCTTGCGGTTCCACCGTCCGCCGTACAAACGTGCCCCGGTTCCGGAGAGGTCGCGAATATATTTTTCTTTTGCCAGCCGATATACCAGCATAAATTACGAATACACCCCGTACTCTAATTTGCCCAGCTCTTCGCTTACAAGTTGCACGCCTATGGAGGTATCGAGCAGGTCGAGAGGGCGGTGCCCGCCTAATGCCGTGTTCTTTTCTTTGAGCCACTTTCTAAAGGGAGCTATGCCGCCAAATACCTTACTGCCGGTTTCTGTTATTTCGGCAATAAGGATAATTTGTTCGGATACGGAGGTACTTAGCAGGCTGCCGGCCTTGCGGCGCTGTAGGGTGCGCTCGGTAACGGGCAACAGTGCGGACAGTTCTTTGATGCTGATATTTAGAGTTTTGCCTAAGTTTAGTAATGCTTGTTTTTGGACGCCTTTGCGAGAAAGGGTAACCAGATCGAGGCGGCTGCCGGTGGTGGCATAGGCAGTTGCAGGCTCTTCTAAGATATTTTGGATGGATGGGTTAGACATAGCGGCGATTTTTACTTTATAGACATTTGTCTTTTATTACTACGACAATTTACAAATCTGTTTTCGGTTTAACAATTATTAAATAATTTATTTTTTGAATTCAAAATGCATTCACCCTATCTTTGCCGCACATAACTAACCTAAGGTTAGGGGTGCTTGCAAAAGCGGGCTGAGATCATACCCTAAGAACCTGAACCGGTTAACGCCGGCGTAGGGAAACCTGATGCATTTCTCGTATCAGCATTTTGAGCAAGTGTCCCTCCTTTTAAAAATTTAAAGGAGGAACCAATGTATTCCACAATTAAAATAATTTTATTAGCGTCGTTAATGGCGTTCTCATTTTCCATTCAACAATCTGCAGCTCAAACCATAAGCGGTACAGTAAATAACGCTGAGACGGGAGAGCCTCTTGCCGGGGCAAATATTCTCCAGGTTGATAGCCGAAATGGCACATCAACCCAAGCAAACGGTACCTTTTTACTTTCGCTGATTGATGAAGGGGCAATGGCAATAAAAATTTCGTATGTAGGCTATAAATCAAAGACGGTTCAAATCAATAGTTCGTCAAATAACCTTGAAATAGTACTGCAGCCCAACATAAAGACCAGTCTCAGAGAATTGGTGGTGTCGGGTACCCGTGCGGGAAAAAATGATCCCATCACCCAAACCACGGTTAGCCAGCAAGAGATCGAGCAGTTTTACATCGGCCAAAGTCCGTCTGCTGTGCTGGAACGGGTATCCCCCTCCATAGTCTCCTTCTCGGATGCCGGAGCCAACATTGGTAACTACGTGCAGTTTCGCCTGCGCGGGATCGATCAAACCCGCATTAATACAACCTTAAATGGGGTACCGCTTAACGACATGATCGACCAAGGCGTGTTCTTTTCAAACTTCTCCGATTTTACCAACAGCGTTGAGTCGGTACAGATACAGCGCGGGGTGGGAACTACCGCTAACGGGACAGCCTCGTATGCAGGTTCGGTAAATTTTGAATCGGAAGACCTTACGGCAGAACCCGCATTTGAAGCGCAATTAACGGGCGGTTCGTTTAATACGTACCGGGCGGTGGGCGAAGCGCAATCGGGTGAGTTTTCCAACAATCTGGCATTTTATACAAGACTATCGCGCACGCTTTCTGAAGGATACAAAGATCACTCCGGTTCTGATTCCTATTCGCTTTTTTTCTCGGGAGGTTACCTGGGAGAAAATGATATTTTGAAAGTCACAGCCTTTGCGGGCAAAAGTCAGCGGGACCAATCCTACCTTCCGGTGCTTTTAGATGATATTGAGGACAATCCAAGAACGAATAATAACAGCCCCAACAGCACGGATGATTTTGAGCAGGAGCTGGTCCAGCTACAGTATTCGCGAACGGTAAGCGATGAGCTGTCATTTAATTCGTCACTTTATTATGGCGGCGCCCGGGGGATTTTCCCATTTGGGTTGTCACCGACAGATCAGCTGCTTTTTGGTCTGATAAATAACCACTACGGTTTTTTCTCCAATATTGATTATCAGCAGTCCGGCTTAAATTTAAAGGCCGGCGTGCACGGCTACCTGTTTCGCCGACAAAATGAAAACAGTATCGCACCGAACACGGCCAATCCAACCTACCAAGATGAGACCGACAAGGACGAAATAAGCTTTTTCACCAAAGGGAATATCAGGGCAGGTAACTTTAACTTCTTTGCTGATGTGCAGTTTCGGTACGTAGATCTGAGGTTCCGTTCTGACCAAGTCATTTCATTTGGAGGGGAGGTACCTGACCAGATAAATACCAGTAGAGACTGGTTGTTTATTAATCCAAAAGTGGGCGTGAATTACTCATTCAACCGCCGCTCTTCGGCCTATATCTCATTTGGGCGTACCGGTCGCGAACCCACGCGTACCGACATCCTTCAGGGAGATGGTTCTGCTATAACGGAGGCAAATCTGGCCTCTGTGCGAAATGAAAATATTGTAGAAGAAGAGCATGTTAATGATTTGGAGGCAGGATATCGCTACCGGGGGAACACAGTGTCGTTTACCGCGAACTATTTTTACATGGATTTTGAAAATGAAATATCGCTGGTGGGCGCACTGGCTGAAAACTCTTACGTGCCGCTCCGGCAGAATGTGCCTGATAGCTACCGCACGGGATTTGAGTTTGTCGGTGATGCTCAGTTAAGTCAGAAATGGCAGGCCAGACTGAACGCAGCTTACCTGAATACCAATGTAAACCGCTTCGAGAATGCATCCGGACAAGTTTTTCGCGATGTGGAACATATCTTTGCTCCGGAATGGACGGTAAGTCCCGGCGTTCGTTTTGATGCCTCCGATACGTTTACCTTTAGTCTAAATGGACGGTATGTTTCTGAGTCCTTCATCGAACTGTCCAACGATCCCGATTTTACCCTGCCCGAGCATTTTGTACTCGACGGACACGTTGATGTGAACGTATCAGAATCGGTCACCTTTTCGCTGTTTGTCAACAACATTTTTGATGAGCTCTATTTTAACGAAGGTTCCCCCGTTGATGAAGATTTCGACGGCACAGTAGAAGGACCGGGCTATCGGGTACAGCCACCCCTCAATGCCTACGGCCAGCTGAAATTGAAGTTTTAGTATAATCAATAAGCTATAAGGGAGCTCTGCTCCCCCTGTAAAAAGTTACTTCTTGTCACATCGCTCTGCGATGTGACAGTAGCTGGACGCTCCTGCGTCCTTAATGGTCGGACTCGCTCGTGGCTGGTATTGTTGGGATAAGGATTTATTCCAGCGGCTGCAACTCTTCAAGCATGGTGGGTATCAGTTCACTTACCGTGGGATGAATATGCACGGCATCCCGGATGATGGTGTAAGGCGTATCTGCATACATCATGTCAATGATGGCATGGATGTATTCATCAGCCCCGGTGCCCAGAAAGGTGGCGCCCAGGATTTTATCCGTTTCGGCTTCAATGATAATTTTTAACAAACCCTGCGTTTCGCCCATCTCTTTGGCGCGGGCAATACGGCTCATCGGACGGGTAGCCATTTTAGCTTTAATCCCTTTTTCTTTTACCTTTTTTTCATTGAGCCCGACGCGGGCCACAGGCGGGTCCATAAACGCAGCATAGCAGGTAAAGCGGTCGGAAAGGGTTCGGTTGCCATTATCAAACAGATAGGATGACATAATTTGGTAATCGTTATAAGCGGTGTGAGTAAAAGCCCCTTCGCCATTACAATCACCAAGGGCAAACACGTTTTTTATATTTGTTTCAAGATGTTCAGTCACATTGATATATCCCTGATCGTTGGTTTTTATCCCGGCTTCGGCAAGGCCCAGGGCATCCGTAGCCGGGATGCGTCCCGCCGCAATGAGCACATGACTCCCGGTTACGGTATTTTCATCTTCTTCACAATCCAGGTCAACCACTATTTCACCCTTCTTCTTTTTACTGCTGATACATTCGGCACCAAGTCGAACGGTAATACCCTCTTTTTGTATGATGTCGGTGATGGCATTTGCAATGTCAGCGTCCTCATTGTGCAATAGCATATCATTTCTGTCGATGATGGTAACCTCGCTACCGAACCGTTTAAACATCTGCCCAAATTCCAATCCTATGTATCCGCCGCCCACAATAATCAGGTGCTCAGGGATTTCTTCGAGTTCTAAAATAGATGCATTGGTCAGGTAGTCAACATTTTCAAAACCCTCCGGGATGCGCGGCTTGGTGCCTACATTGATAAATATTTGTTCTGCTTCTAATTTTTCACCATCCACTTCTACTGTTTTGGGGCCGGTAAAAGAGGCATCGCCGTTATAAACGGTGAGGTTATCTCTATTTTCTAAAAAATCCTTCAATCCGTTGCGGGATTCTTTGACGAGATCATCTTTTCGGCTTTTAATTTTCCCGAGATCGACCGTTACATTTCCCTCAATTGATATTCCAAGGTCGGCGCTGTTTTTCGCAACCCAGGCCCGCCGTGCACTTGCTACATAGGCTTTGGTGGGCGTACAGCCCACATTTACGCAGGTGCCGCCATATTGGTCTTTTTCAATGATGGCGGTCTTGTATCCATTGCCCGCAAGCTTTCCGGCCAGGGGCGGCCCGGCTTGTCCCGTTCCTATGATAATTGCGTCGTATTTCATGATGAAGAAGGTTTAGAGAGTAAAAATTAGTATTCTATCAGACTTGCCGTAACAATAATTTCTTACCTGCCACCCTTAGATGAGTTGATAAAAAATTGATTGTATCTGGCCTTGAAAGTCCCCCTTAGAAGGGGGAAAGATTCGTCGAAGACGAATAAGGGGGATTACTTTTTGAATACCGGCATTAACATGAAATTGCAAGTATTTTCAAAACACCTGTCAAAAATCACCCTTCCGAATCCGGACGTTTTACACGTACAGGATCTTCGGGCTGAGGCTTAACCATATCCGGTGTTTCTTTAAGCAGCTTCATGGCTTCTTGTACGGCACGCTGCAATTGCGGGTCGTTGCCGTTAATGACTTCCTTCGGCGTCATTTCTACACGAATGTCCGGTTCAACGCCTTCATTTTCTACCGCCCATTCACCATCCAGATCATAGAAGCCGCCGCGGGGTGCCGTAATACCGCCGCCATCAATGAGGGGAGGGGTGTCCCAGATGCCGACCAGTCCGCCCCAGGTAGTACGGCCTACCAGCGGACCAATATTTTCCTGTTTGAACATATACGGCAGGTAATCGCCGCCGGAGCCGGCTGATTCATTAATGAGCATCACTTTAGGCCCCCAGATACCGGCACCGGGAGAGGTAAACGGTTTGTTATCACCTACCGGGTTGTTAAAGAAGCCGTGCAGTTCGCGGCTCAGAATGTCAATCATATAGTCAGCCGCGGAGCCGCCGCCGTTGAAGCGTTCGTCTATGATGGCGCCTTTCTTATCTTGCTGGGCAAAATAGTAGCGATTGAAATAATCGTAGCCGCCCTGGCCGGTATTCGGCAGCCACACGTAGGCCAATTGGCCGTCCGACATTTCGCTCACCTTGCGTCGGTTGTTTTCCACCCAGGCGCGGGACCGCAGCGCTGTTTCACTGCCTACCGGGACCACGGTTACCTGGTGTGCACCTTCCATCGATGGCTCGTCATTTACGGTGATAACGGTTTGCCGTTCAGCTTGCCCGCCAAAGAGGCTGTAGGGATTCATATCAGAAGTAAGTCCCTTGCCATTTACCGCCAGCAGGTAATCACCTTCCTCCACATCGAGGCCGGGTGCCCGAAGCGGGGCGCGCAGATTGGGGTTCCAGTTTTCCCCGTTATAAATGCGCTTGAAGCGGTACCGGCCATTGGTAATCTCAAGATCGGCGCCGAGCAGGCCGATGGAGATCTCATCCACGTCTGGTTCATCACCGCCGCCGGTAAAGGAGTGGCCTACCGAGAGCTCGCCACCCATGATGTCAAGCAGGTAGGTGAGGTCCGAGCGGTGTCGCACATAGTCAACCCAGGGAGAATATTTTTCATAGACGGCATCCCAGTCGGCCCCGTGCAGGTTATCCACGTAAAAATAATCACGCTCAAATCGCCAGGCTTCATCAAAAATTTGCCGCCACTCTTTTTGGGGATCCAGCTTCATGCGCAGGTTGGTATTGAGTTTGCCAACGCCAACATCAGCGGGTGTTTTGGTGGGCACCACGCCCCATGTATCGCCGGAATTGTAGAGCAGTTTTTTACCGTCATGTGAGAGCGTATAATACTGCAGGGGTGCTACGAAGTTCTCAGCTTTTCGCTCGCTAAGCGTGTACTTATGTAGGGTCATTCCCGGTTTATTCTCAACCAGTTCACCGTAAAAAAGTATTCCTTTTTCACCGGACTTTAGTTCTGCATAATTGCGCTGGGGCACATCAAGAGAGAGGATGCGCTGGTCGATGCCGTCGAAGTCAATTGTTACTTCATTATTCCCCGCTTCTTCTTCCTTGTTTTCATTGTCTTTTTCTTCTTTATCGGTTGTAACTTTTTCTTCATCGCTTTCGGGCAGCAGGGGAGATGGTTGTTGATCTTGGAGCACCGCGAAATAAATGCCGCGCTCCACGGGGCGATCATACGAGCTCATATCAAGCCAGCCTGTGTTGAGCGCAAAGTTGGTGCTGGCCAGGAAAAAGAGGTAGTCGCCGCTGGCATCCCAGGCGGGCGAAATGGCATCGGAGAGGCCGTCGGTGATCTGATAGCTTTTGTCCTCTTGCACGGAGTAGGCTTTAATAACATGAAACTGGTTTTCCATCCGCTTGGAATAGGCAATCCATTTGGAATCGGGTGACCATTCGGGATCCAGCGTGCGCTCGGGGTGTGCGTAGGTGTCATTGTCAATTTTTGTGAGGTCGCCAGATTCTACATCCACAAAATATAGATTCAGCTCTTCATCGGTGAACAGGATTTTTTCGGAGTCGGGCGACCACGCGGTGCGGTAGAAAAAGGTTGGGTTCGGAATTTCAATTTCACGCGGCTCCTCAAGGCCTTCTTGCGTGCCAATCATCAACCGGTATTCATCACTTTTATCAGAGAACCAGGCGATATGCTCGCCGTCCGGGCTCCACGAGGGGTGCCGGTCGGCAGCCCCGGAACTATTGGTGAGGTTGCGGTAATCACCCTTCTCGGTAGGAATGGTGAATATTTCACCTCGCGCCTGAACCACGGCCCGCACCCCGGTGGGCGAAAGCTCGGCATTGGTGATTTGATCACCGACATCCTCCCAGTGGGGCCGCGCCCAGGGGAAGTCGCCGTTTACAGTAATGGAAACTTTTTGCGGTGAGTCGTCTGCAGGTTCAAGGGTATAAATGCTGCCGCCCAGTTCATAAACCAGCATGCCGTCCCCGCCGCTTAGCTCTTTTACATCATATTCGGCGTGATTGGTTAGTTGGCTCAGTTCCTGGGAGGAGCGTTCATAGGCGTACACATTCATCGCATAATCGCGGTCGCTCATAAAGTAAATGGTATCGTCAATCCAGACCGGATTTTGGTCATTACTATTTTCCCACGGGAGTTTCTCAATGGTGTAATCGCTCATATTCATTACCCAGATGGGGCGATTCTGACCGCCGCGGTAGTTGCGCCACTCCTCATCGCTCTGGTCAATCTGCTGGTAGGCAAAGTGGCTGCCGTCGGGTGAGAAATCACCCCGGTGCCCGCGCGGAATAGGCAACGCTTCCGGGAAGGTGCCGTCCGTAGAAACCTTCAAGAATTTGCCATAAGGGACAGGCGCACCGGTTCGTCCTGATTCGAAAATTACAGTTTCACCGTTGGGTGTCCATCCGCGTACCACATCATTGCCGGGGTGCCAGGTGAGGCGTTTCGGCTCGCCGCCCTCAACCGGAACCACGTACACATCAGTGTTTCCGTCATACTGACCGGTAAAGGCCACCATGCTGCCATCCGGCGAAAAGTTGGGGTGGGTCTCGGAGCCCTGGAACGAAGTAAGGCGCGTGGCTTCGCCGCCGTTGCGGTCAACAAGCCAAAGATCATTGCCGTAGGTAAACACAATATGGCTTTCGCTGATGTCGGGCTGGCGCACCAGTTTAGTTTCTTGAGCGTACAGGCTTTGAACAATAAAAAGAAGGGTGAATGTGAGGATGATTGAACGTATTTTCATGGCGATTTTCACTGGTTACGATTTGCGGAAAAAAGATCAGCTGTATCATACTAAAACAAGCGATAATATCTAACCGCTTTTAAAAGATTTAAATAAATAAAGCGGATTTATTGGCGGGGTGGTATTGACAAGCGAGGGAATGCCACGAAGGGGTAGCTTTCTCATCATATCGCTCGGCGGTATGATGTTGTTTGGACGCTCCTGGGACCTTGAATAAATTCTGGTCAACTCAAAAGTGTCTGGCATCTTACTAAACACCTTGTTCAGGAGCAGAACTCCTTCA
>Ga0136604_1000871_pt1 | contig 14239 bp, 8 predicted proteins | sample AntRauFillE10628_FD_104928 | JGI IMG/M metagenome (GOLD analysis project Ga0136604, IMG submission 104928) | Saline lake microbial communities from Rauer Islands, Antarctica - Metagenome Filla E10 #628 | ecosystem: Environmental > Aquatic > Non-marine Saline and Alkaline > Saline | place... | reverse complement strand
GAGAGTTGCTTCAGCAAACGCCCAAGTCAGTTACGCCTTGCCGTAAGAAAGTAGGACGTCAGCTTATGGGCATGAAATCGCTTAGCTCGCTCATCAGCTTATTTCTATTTTTATCAGGTATAGCCCACGCGGAGTGGCAGCCGTTATGGCCGGAGGGCGCACCGGGTTCTCCGAATCCACCAGTGGTGAAGGAAGTCATTAACAAGAGGGGCAGCTTCACCGATACCTCGGTGCCCGCCTACTGGTATTACCCGGCTGCTCCGGCCAAGCGCAACGGGGCCGCAGTGGTCATTTTCCCAGGTGGAGGCTATGGCATGCTAGCGATGAATCACGAAGGGCACGATTACGCCAAGTGGCTCAACGAGCGCGGCATTGCGGCAGTGCTGGTCAAATACCGTGTGAGTCGAAAGGACGAGGCCGGCTTTCAATACCCGGCCCCGTATCTGGATGCACGCCGGGCGATCCGCCTGACACGTGAGAAGGCCGACGAATGGGAGATCGACCCGAACAAGATCGGGGTGATGGGTTCATCCGCCGGTGGTCATCTTGCCTCGATGTGTGTGACTTTATTCGACGAGACCTATGATTTAGAGTCTGCAGAGCAGCCCATTTCCTGCCGCCCGGATTTTGGCATTCTAGTCTATCCCGTAATTGGGATGGATCAGCCCTGGGGCCACGCGGGCTCGCGACGAAACTTGCTGGGGCCGGAAAATCCGGATGGTCTGGCCAAGCAACTCGCTACCTACCGCCGGGTCACGGAGAACACCCCACCCTGCTTCCTGGTTCATGCTGCGGATGATAGGGTCGTTCCGGTTCGTAACTCGCTAGAATTTGTCGCCAGTTGTGCGAAAAACAAGGTGCCTGTCGTTTGCCATGTGGTTTCTCAGGGCGGGCACGGCTTCGGTCTCTCCGGTCGGGGCGACGCAGCAAACTGGACAGAATTACTTGAGCGCTGGTTGGACAGGGAGCCCTGGGCGCCGAGCAAGTAATCATTTATTTTCAGGTTCGTCAATTTGCCGAACGCTAGTGACTCTGTTTCGACACCAATGAAAATAGCGCACCTCAGCTTCTTTCTAATAAGCACACTTTCTTTATTCGGCGCAGAAAAACCGAATATTCTACTGATCCTGACCGACGACCTCGGCTACTCCGATATCGGTAGCTACGGTGCGGAGATCGAGACGCCGGTGCTCGATCGTTCTCCGACAACGGTGCCTGCCCCTACGACCGGCATAATATCCGTCCGGACCTCATGCCCTGGGATTCACGCACCCGCTGGACAGACAGCACCGGTTGGGCTTGGGCGCGCAACACGCCCTTCCGCTTCTACAAGCAAAACCAATACGAGGGCGGTGCCTCGACCCCGGCAATCGTCCACTGGCCTGCCGGCTTGAAGACGCAGCCCGGGCAGATTGTCGACACGCCCGCCCACTTGGTGGATGTGCTCCCGACGCTCGCCGAAATCGCGGGCGCGGACATCCCCTTAAACTGGCCCGGCCGCGAGCCCACCCCGCTGGCGGGTGTCTCTCTCAAACCCGTCTTCGACGGCAAGCATTTCACCCGGCGGGCGATCCACCTGCTGCATGACAAAGATCGCGGCCTGCGCGACGGTGACTGGAAACTCGTCAGCTTCCGCTCCAAGGCCTGGGAACTCTACAATCTCGCTGAAGACCGCTCGGAGACCAACAACCTTGCCGACAAGCACCCCGAGATCGTCGAGCGCATGGCCAAAGAATGGCACCGCATGGTCAAGGAGGAAGTTCTCGCCACCGAAAAAGAGCAGCGCCCGGTTTCCAACGAAGGTCCGCCCCACCTTCATCCCCAATGGACGGATTTTTCCTCTAACGAAAAGTAGTGATCGAAAAGACGTCACTCTGAGGGAGAGCTCACGTTTTACTGTGCAACGGTGATGCCCTGATCTAGTCGGGATTCTACCCACTCAGGCGGGTAGCAAATTACGATTTAGCTGCCCGCCCTGCTCAGCGTTGACCTGGTAGGTGACCATGCGGTGCTCCTCGTCGATCTCGACGATACGGTAACCTTTAGCGGCGCCCCAGCTACCGCCGGCGTGGCTGTCGAAGAAATAGCGGCGCTCGCCGGAAATCCACATCCCCGTTTCGTGGTGATTGTGGCCGTGAAACACGCCGCGCAAGTTGGGAGTGGAATCGAGCAAATCCATGACTGCTTCGGCTCCACCCACTTGATCAGGCGCATAAACTCCATGCTTGGGCCAACCTTTTACGCCATACTTGCGCTGGGGAATGTGGATCAGGGCAAAGACCGCCGGGGCGTTGGCATGCTGCTCCAATTGAGCCTCCAGCCACTTGCGGTCGGCAGCGAGGTAAGTTCCGGCGTTGTGCGGTGCCGAAGTGTCGGCCATCACGAAGGCAAAGTCCTTGAGAGTAATGCTATGGTTGGCGGGGTAGCCCCAAATAGCCTGCCAGGACTCGGTCGGCGAGCCGGGGTTCCCATCGACGAAGTCGTGGTTGCCCTTGATCGTGTGATAGGGCATTTCGAGTTTGGACAGGTGCTTATCGCGCAAGTCGAGCAGCGCCTGCGTCGAATCGTTGGTCAGGTCGCCGTTGAGAAAAAGCATGTCCAGCCCCCTGCCCTGCTTCTCCTGGTTGATCCAGCCGACTAGATCGTCGGCCATCCGCTGGTAGGGCGTATTCTTCTGCCCGTAGTGCAGGTCAGAGGCGATGGCGAACCGGAGCTTAAGCTTGCGACCGGTGGGCAACTCATCGGCCCGGGACCAACGCGCAGCCAGTATGCCGGATGCGCTCAAGAGGGCAGACTTTTTTAGGAATTGGCGACGTGAAGACTTCATAAGGGAACTTCTGAAAAAGGGTCTTTGACTTACCTCTTGCTAGGAACCAATGAATAGGTCCAGTTGTCAAAGCGTAAATCGGCATATTCAGACCGACCCCCCAAATGGCTAAAAACGAAAAAAAATGAATTTCCATCCATTGAAACAAAATTTTGCCGCTCTTCTAGCGCTCTTCTTTTTATTGGCAACCTCTGCTTTCGCCAAAACTTCGGACCCGCTGGCAACACTCAAGCCGACGCATCCGCGCTTGTTAATCGAACCCAACCACTGGTCCGCAATCAAGGCGCAGGCCGTGACTGATCCATTGCTGGCGCAGCTGACCGGGCAGCTGTTGATCGAAGCCGATTACCTCATGGAGCAGCCACCGCTCGAACGCATCCAGGAAGGGCGGCGCATCCTGTCCATCTCGCGCGAGGCGTTCCGCCGGATCACGATTTGGGCGATGGCCCGTCATCTTGCCGATGACCCGGGCTACGCCAAGCGCGCCGAAGAAGAGATGCGCCAGCTCGTCCGTTTTCGCGACTGGAATCCATCGCACTTTCTCGACGTGGCCGAAATGACGGCAGCGGTGGCGATCGGCTACGATTGGCTCTACGATGATTTGGATGCAGACGCGCGGGAAACAATCCGCCAGGGCATCCTGCGTCATGGGCTCGAACCCGGGCTCAAAGCCATCCGCCGGGGCACTTGGTGGGCCGCTTACCGCAACAACTGGAACCAGGTCTGCTTTGGCGGCCTGACCCTCGGTGCCCTGGCCGTAGCTGACGAATCGCCGGAAATCGCCCGCGAGATATTGAAAGCGGCACGAGAAGGTATTGCCAACGGTTTGGGTGTGTATGCGCCCGATGGCATCTATCCGGAGGGACCCGGCTACTGGGGCTATGGCACGCTTTATCAATGCCTGATGATCGATGCCCTGCGTTCCGCACTGGACACCAGTTGGGACTTGGAAGAGACGCCCGGATTCTTGCAAAGCGCACGGGCTCAAGTGCAACTAACGGGCCCCACCGGGCGCTTCTTCAATTTTGCTGATGGTGGGGCCGGCCCCAGCCTGCAGTCCGCCTTATTCTGGTTTGCTCGTGAGTTGAACGAGCCGGAACTCTTGCAGGGTAAAAGAACGATTCTGGCGAACAGGCTGGCTCAGCAGGAGGATGCGCGTCGTGGAAAAGGCCTCGGCATTCTGCCGGTTTTGTGGTGGCCGGAAAGTCCAGCCGTGGCAGCCTCACCATCGCTCCCGCTGGCGTGGAAAGGGGAAGGCTCGCACCCAGTTGCGGTCTTTAGAAGCTCCTGGTCAGACCCGGACGCGCTCTATCTCGCCTGCAAAGGCGGGCAAGTCGACCACGGACATGCCCACCTCGATGCCGGCTCCTTCGTGCTTGATGCCAATGGCGTGCGTTGGGCCGTGGACCTGGGGGCACAGAGCTACCATAGTCTGGAAAGCAAAGGCATCGAGCTCTGGGACCGGGGCCAGAACGCCGATCGGTGGGATGTATTTCGACTCAATAACCGGAGCCACAACACACTCACCATCGATGACGCGCTCCATCGCGTCGACGGCGTGGCCGGATTCACTCATTTCGATTCCAGCCGGGCTGAGCTGGACCTGTCCCCTGTCTTCCAAGGCCAGGCGGACAAAGTCACGCGCCGCTTCGACGTCTCGGGCCATAAGGTCACGATAACCGATCACCTGCAAGGTCTCGAGCCAGGCGCGAAAGTGCGATGGACCATGGCCACCCGGGCAAAGGTTGAGGTCGAAGACAGCAAGGCCACCCTACGCCAGGAGGGCGAAAGCCTCGAAATCACCATGCAGCAACCCGGCGGCGGCCAGCTTCGGGTCATCCCTGCGGACCCGCCCGACGATGGCTTCAACGCCCCCAACCCCGACACCTACCTGCTGATTGTCGATGCCATCGCACCAGCCTCGGGAGTGCTGAATATCGAGATGCTCTTCGAGCCCAAAAAGAAATAAGGCCCATAGCCGTGGTTTTTAGGATAAAAACGTGGGCCTGTCCCCTCATGTGGCGTGTCCGCTCGCGGACGCCCCGACCCGGTTCAATACCAATTGCACGTCCGATACCGCTACGGCGCTCGACAAGCGAGCACGCCACATAACTGCATAATATGCGTCGATGGCACTAGCTAGCTTACCTGGACTGTAGCTCAACCGGAAATTCGCAGCACATCTCCTGCGCGCATGAGAACGGGTTTATCCGTAGTCATACTTCCGTTTTTCAAGTTACTGCTAACTGAGCGGTTATTGCGCGTGATGCGAGCTCCGAGAGCTAGCCACGGCAGTTGGATCTCTTGTAGCTTGAGCGAGCCGTGGGCCAGCTCGATCTCGGCCTTCCATTTTCCATCGCTGTGTTTCTGGCTAAAAGTGCCCCATCCTTCCGCGGCAGTGAAGGCGGCCTTAAAGTTGCTGGGATTGAGCTTTGGCGCGAAGCCTATTCGGGCGGCAGGGCCGTTATACTCAAATCCGCAAAGCGCGAGAAAGGCCGAGTAGCTGGCACCGGCCCGTGCGTAGTGATCCGAGCACTCAATCTCGTTGTAGGGGTTGCGCTTGGCCGGATGATAGCGGTCGTGGATGGCGCGCCCAATGGCGAGGCCCCGCAGGGTCAGCGCCTTTCTGCTGTCGGTTTCGAGGAGCTCGCCAGCTTTCTCGAAATCAGCATCCTCGATGATCTCACCTTCCTGAATCATATGCGCAGCGACTTGCCACTCGAAGCCAGTCATGCACTCGTTGAAATAGCCGTATTGCCAGTGCTTTTTAAAGTCGTCGCGCAGGCCGCCCTTGGGCCAGGTGCACATGACTAGTCCTGCCTCATCGTCCAGCGCATAGAATCGACCTTGGTTGAAACTCTGGCGGAAGGTGCCGACGTGTGGCACGAAGTTGTATTTCCAAAGGCTGTGAAGCGCCGAGCGGATATGCTCCTCATTATAGATTCGGCCTAGGCCGGTCTGGTGTGCCCACCATTGGCCAATGACTTGATCGATGTAGCAGCCTTTGCCGACTCCAATCGCCTCAGCATGAGCGGGGTCTTCTACTTGTTCATAGAACTCGCCGTTGAAGAGTGTGCTGATCTTTTTGCCGCCTTTCTGGAGGACCGTCGCGCATTGTTTGGCAAACGCTTCGTCATTTTTGACCAGAGCCATTTCGCGACCGGCGGCGAGCGCGGCGAGATAGAGCGAGCAGAGGCAGTGGACTTTGCCATACCAATCGGCGTCCAATGTGTTATGCTGTTTCCCATCAAGCAGGCCGTCGAGGCCGTCGGCGTCGTTACGGTCGAACTCGACCAGCCACTCCAGAGCTTTACGCGCTTCAGGCCAGACGCGGCCAAGAAATGCGCTATCCACAGAGACCAGATGCTCACGCCATGTGCGAAGAATAACACCTGCCTGAGAATCGATAGCGACCGCCTTACTACATTCTGCGCGAAAACGGACGGAGCCGTCTTCGTTCATAGCGATACCGTAGTCTGTGACCTCACGTAAGTTACGCTCTAGTGAAGGAAAGAGTCGCGCCACTCCTTGCGCATAGTGCCAGACGTGACCGCAAGTGCCGGGGCAGCAGCCGATGCCCTCCCAAGCCCAAAATCGGCCCTCAGGGTATTCCTTACCTCCGAGAATCTGAGAGGTGGTCGTCTGCAAGGTATTGGTCGTCAGAATACTACGATCCAGCAACCACTGAGGCAGGGTCGAGTCATTCCAAGTGTGGACCCACTTCATGGTGCCTTCCCGCAGTTCCCTAAAGCACGACGCAATATAAAGTGCGGCCTCGCTAGCATCCTCAAAACGCGTAGTGTAGTAAGGCGTTTTTGGTCCGAGGGGCTTGTGCAGTTTCTGAAGGTTCGGAAAATGCCAGGTGAGCAGGAAGGTAAAGGTGCGGCTTTCCCCCGGCTTGAGTTTGTATTCGCAGACCAGACCATCCTTCTTGGCGGTCGGGGTCGATTCGCTAAGCGTGGCGAGTGCCACCGTCCCCCAGTCGGTCACTTCGGGCATGGGCTGACTACTAGCCGGTTGGTGACGGATCAGAGTGACTCCGGACTCGCGCTCCACGATACTGGACACGTCGTGCTCTTGTTTCTGGCGGGAGTGTATCAAGACCGGGTTCTCCCAAATACCGGTGAAGCTCCCTTTGACCGTCTGTTTACCGGTATTGGTAAGCGTGTATTCCATCACCGTGACTGGCAGCGAAGAGTCTTCAGTTTGCAGCGGGATGAAGGGCGTCCATGCATTGAGCTGAGCGCGAATGGGGTAGTCCGGCTCGTTGTAGTCGATGGTGCCCAGTGGCCATTGACCAGTGAATGCAATCTCGCTCCAGCCCTTAGCATCCATCGATCGAGCTTCACCATGCCCTTCCACTTCCAGCAGAAACTCCTGACGGAAGGGATTTGGAAACGTGTCAGGCGTAGGGGGCTTGATGTAGTTGCTGCCATCGCGCTCGCGAACGATTTTTTGGTGACCGCCGAGCACATCAAGACCCTTAGGTATCTCCTTCAATCTTTGCGCCACCACGCCCTCATGCGGGCGATGGAAGATATCCCAGACGTAAAGCCGACCGTCGCCCGACAGGTAAACTGTGCCGCAACCGATGCCTCCAACCGTCATGCCGATGTGGCGGAGCTCATCCTTACTGCTGGAGCGTATTGGGGCTCGAAGAGTAGCGTCCTGCTTGGCCAATGAGGTGGCCCATTCCGGGTCAAGATTCTTTCGCCAGGGGATGACCTTTTTATAAAGCACCTCCGGAGGCGACCCGAAGAGTCGGCTGCCAGGCCCAAAGGCAGGGAGAAAAACGCTGGCACCTGTTAATTTAAGGAATTTGCGGCGGTCTAAGTTCGGTGGCATTATAACACTTAGGTATGCAACTGGTTGAGAGTCTAGCAAGTATGATACCTCTTTTTTAAAACAGTATCGTTTGCCCGAACCACGGCCGACTTATTGAAATCAATAACTAAGAAATATCGACTGCGGTGCCCTGACTAATTTGAAACTTTCTTGAAAATGCTTGAAAGACACATGGCCCACGCCACTACTGCTTCATGTGTTGCTTCGATAAAGCTAAGCAAAGCTCTATTTAACCTGTGAGCTGCGGCACAATTATAATGATTCCAGTTTTTATCCTAGCCATCGCCTTTACCATAGGCGTATCCGCCCTCTGCTCGATTCTCGAGGCGATGATCCTCAGTACCACGACGGCAGAGACCGAAAGCCTGAAGAAGTCCCACCCGGAGCGTGGGGAAAAACTCGACAAAGCCAGACAGGATATTGAAGAGACCAGTTCTGCCATCCTCAGCCTGAACACCATCGCAAATACCCTCGGGGCAACCATCGTCGGCGGGCTCGCCGTGCAGATTTGGGCCGATCACACCAATGTCCTACTCAAAGTCTCACTTGCGATGACGGTGGCGATTCTTTTCTTTTCTGAGATCATCCCAAAGAACGTCGGGATCCTTTACCGCTCTAGCCTACAGCCAATCCTGATCTTTCCGCTCATCTGGATCTGCAAAATTATGACGCCGATCTCAAAGGTTGTTGGCCTTTTCGTGAGGTTTCTTCTCAAGGGCCAGGAGTCCGAGACAGATAACGACGAGGAGATTATGCTACTAGCCGAAAAGAGTGAAAAAGAAGGCACGCTGAGCTCGAATGAGCGCGAGGTCATCAATAACGCCCTCAGCCTCGATGAGATCCTCGTCGATGCGATCATGACACCGCGTACCGTTGTTTACACCATTAATGGCGCAGAAACCATCGGCTCTCTCTTCGAAAAAGTGCGCAATATTCCTTTTGCCCGTATCCCGGTCTTCGAAGGCCAGCCTGATAACATTCAGGGTATCGTCCGGCGCAGAGACATCCTGACCGCCAAGGCCGAAGACCGCGACGACCTGCGCATCTCCGACATCGCAGGCGATGTGATCTTTGTTCCGGATACCGCCACCGCAGACGATGCCCTACAAACTTTCCTCAAACACCAACAGCAACTCGCCATCACGGTCGATGAGTTCGGCAATATGTCCGGCGTCATTACGATGGAAGACGTCATCGAGTATATCATAGGACAGGAGATCTTTGAAGCAGACGATCCCGCCGTGGACATGCGCGAGTTCGCCCGAAAGAGGCAATTTGCAGAAAAGCACCGAGCGCGAAAAAGGACGAATAGTTGAGTGGGATTTACTTTTTCCTAAGCAAGGCTCTGCGCGACATCCTTTGCGAAATACGAAAGGATCATATCCGCCCCCGCACGACGAATAGCCAGCAGTGACTCGTCGCGGCAGCGTTCTAAATCGAGCCATCCCCTTTCCGCAGCGGCCATGATCTGCGCGTATTCGCCCGATACTTGATAGGCCGCGAGCGGCAGGTCGGTTTCTTCGCGCACTTCGCGGATAATGTCGAGGTAAGGCCCGGCCGGCTTAACCATCAGGATGTCGGCACCCTCTTCCTCGTCGAGTGCGATCTCCGTCAGCGCCTCCCGGCGATTGCCGGGGTTGAGCTGGTAGGTGCGCTTGTCAAGATGCGGCGTTCCCGCGCTGGCGGAACTGCCGACGGCATCACGAAAAGGACCATAGTAAGCCGAGGCAAATTTCGCCGAATAAGCCATGATGGTTGTCTTTTCCTGGCCATTCCCATCAAGCGTCTGACGAATCGCGCCAATACGCCCGTCCATCATATCCGAGGGTGCCACAATATCCACGCCTGCCTCCGCAGCCAGCACCGCCATCTCAGCCAGCACCTCGACGGTGGGGTCGTTGGCCAGATCCTTCGCGCCCGCATCCCAGAGCCCGTCATGCCCGTGGGTGGTATAGGGGTCCAGGGCTAGATCAGTAATGACGGCGAGTTCCGGCAACGCTTCCTTGAGCGCACGGATCGCCCGCAGAACCAGCGTTGCCGGGTTGAGCGCCTCGCGCCCATCGTCCGATTTGAGCGATGGATCGAGATTCGGAAACAAGGCCACCGCCGGCAGCCCCAGCCCGGCAAGCACCCGACACTCCTCAACCAGGTCGGCAATCGAACGTCGGAACTGCCCTGGCATCGACTTGATCGGCTCGGGCGAGCCGTCTCCGTCGATCACGAAAAGTGGCTGAATCAGGTGACCAACCTGTAGCGAGGTTTCGTTCATCAGCGCACGCAGCGAAGCGGTCCGCCGCATGCGACGCGGACGCCGGATGAGATCAAGTTTGTAACTTTCTGCCATGCCTGAAAGAGTGACGAGTGAGAGTGAGAGTGAAAGTGAAAAATTCACACTTCACCTTTTCCACCTACACCTTTTACCTCTTGACCCAGCGTAGCTCAAAAGCGAAGCCGGTTCCCACCTTCAAACCTTCCCACCTTCCCACCTTCCCACCTTCCCACCTTCCCACCTTCCCACCTTCCCACCTTCCCACCTACATGTCCGTTCAACTCTACGACACACACAGCCGGTCCATCAAAATACTCGCCCCCGAACCGGGCGAGCCGCTGCGCTTCTATTGCTGCGGCCCTACCGTTTACGGCCCGGCTCATATCGGCAACTTCCGGACCTTCCTGATTCAGGACGTGCTGCGCCGCGTCCTTGAAGTCGACGGCACCGAGGTCAAGCACGTGCGCAACATCACCGATGTGGACGACAAGACCATCCGCCAGTCCCAGTCCGAAGGTCTCGCCCTCAGCGATTTCACCAGCAAGTGGACCGAAAAATTCCACACCGACTGTGATGCCCTCAACATGCGGGCACCGATGATCGAGCCCAGCGCGGTTGAGCACCTCCCGCAGCAAATCGCCTTGATCGAAACATTAATCGAGAAAGGGCACGCCTATGCCACCGCAGACGGCTCCGTTTACTTCCGTGTCAGCTCCTTCGAAAACTACGGCAGCCTTTCCCGCCTCAAACAACGCGAGATCCGCACCCAGGACAAAAACTCCGCCGGCGAGTTGAACGATGCCGACGAGTATGACCGCGAGTCCGTGACCGACTTCGCCCTCTGGAAGGCCCGCAAGCCGGAGGACGGCGATAACTACTGGGCCAGTCCATGGGGCGAGGGCCGCCCCGGATGGCACCTGGAGTGCTCCGCCATGGTCGACAGCGCCTTCGACGGCCAGACCATCGACCTGCATGGCGGCGGCATCGACCTTTGCTTCCCCCACCACGAAAACGAGATCGCCCAGTCCGAATGTGCCCACGGGCACGATTTCTGCCGCCACTGGTTCCACAGCGCCCACCTCATGGTCGAGGGAGCCAAAATGTCCAAGAGCCTCGGCAACCTCTACACCCTCGAGGACCTCCGCGAAAAGGGCTTCAGCCCGATGGTGGTCCGCTACAACTTGATCGCCGGCAGCTACCGACAGCAGCTCAACTTCACTTTTGACGGCCTCCACGCCTCACAAAGCGCACTCGCCAAGCTTGAACGCTTCGCCGACTCACTGCTCGAAAAGAGCGGCGAGGACCGCGCTGCTCTCGCGAGCTATATCAGCGCCGAGGCGCCGGGCGACTTCGGTCGCTTCGCCAAGGCCTGGGACGCCCTTCGCAACAACCTCAATACCGCCGCCTGCCTCGGTGCGATCTTCGGTGTGCTCGGGTCCAACCCGGCCGCCACCCTCGACGCCGAGGGTGCCCGCGCCATGCTCCGCGCCTTCGGTAGCCTACTCTACGCCCTCGGCATCGAACTCTTCACGGTCGAGGAGAAGCAATCCAACGCGCCGGAAAATATTCAAACCCTCGCCCAACAACGCTGGGAGGCCAAGAAAGCTAAAGACTTCGCCCAAGCCGACGCCCTCCGCCACGAACTCCTCGAAAAAGGCTGGCTGGTCAAAGACGGCAAGGACGGTTTCGAACTGGAGCCGAAATAAGCGCAATGCCCTCCATCGCCTCTAACTTGATTCGTGCACTCATACCGTTCCTGGCTATCATAGTTCTGTAGCTTTTCGCGGCGTGATCATCCAGCTCACACTGGATGCTACACCTCATTAAAAGTAGCATCAGCGGTGACGCCGATGATCAACCAACGCTGAATTGCTTCTACGCTGTTCACGAGTGCAAAAAAACACCATTTCGTGTATCTCCGTGTAAGTGCAGCGTTGAGATGATCTTTTGCCGGAGATTACGGGTGGATGAGTTCGACCCTGGGGAAGTAAGTCCGGTACCGATCCGTGTCCCGTGTGAGAATAGAAATTCCAAGTGATGTTGCATGGGCACCGATGAAAAAATCTGGCAGTGGTGAGGTTTTTAATCCACCTCGTTGGCGATATAGTCTGAAGGCCTGAGAAGCTAAATACAAAGCATCGCGGGATATTTCGGAATATTTGATATCGAGTTGAGCTAGGATCTGATCCAGTTCATCCGACGAGGTATTTTGGTAGCAGAGTTCTGCATAAATGATCGGGTTAATCACCGTGTTGTTGTATCGAGCGAGTTGGTCGAGTGACCAAGTCGCCCAGGTTCGATCATTCTGGAAGATGTCGATGAGTACATTGCTATCGACTAGGATGACTGAGCTTTCATCCATCGCCTCGGAGTTCTGCCATCACCTCGTCGGTTGATTTACCTTGGTAGCGATCCTGCCAAATTCCAAGACATGCTGCGATTCGCTCTCGACGTTCGGTTATGGCGGTCGCTTGGTCAGTGCCGTCATCCCCAGTCAGACTCTGCGCCAAAATCGCACGCGCCTCCGCCTCCATCGAGGTTTGGTGACTCGCTGCCTGGAGGCGCAGCTTTTGTTTGACCGTAGAGTCCAGATTCCGAATCGTCAAAGTAGTGCTCATAGCAGAAGATTGAATGCAGTGCTAGCATCGCTGTCAATGCTCAAGGGTGATTTCTATATCAGGCTGAACCTACAGCTCGGAGTGTTATAATAGCCTGTGTATTTAAAGCACAACTGATGAGAGTGTTATAATAGCCTGGAGTGTTATAATAGCCTGTGTATTTAAAACACAACTGGTGAGCGTCCGCCCAGGTTGATGATTTTTCGCCGCCCGAAAAGCTAACTTTTTTAAAAAAGGTATTAGTTTATAAAATTCATCTGGCTACATGACATTTTAAGACAGTTAATGAAGTCGTATAAAAAAACACTAAAACTTCGAAGATAAAATTAGTTAAGAGAATCTATGCCAACCATAGGGTTGGGCATTTTGTAAACACGATTTTTTGAATATCGGAGGCGATGATTCTATCCGCCCCACATTGGCGAATCTGGAAGCGAAAGAAACGGTTCAACGGGTGCTCCGGGGCGACTACCCTCGAATGAATAAACTGATCGTAGATCCGATGGAGCCGGATCTCCGCAGGTAGCGCAAGCGTTGGCGCGTAAATCGGGCTGGCGCATCCAGCCTTCAGGAAATGCGTCACTGAATATTCTGGGGCTCTCAACCTAGGTTCGGGTGCAGGCAGTCTATCTTTCTGAAAATGGCACACTCTCTGCGCTGAACGATCTCCGGCTCGATGCGTCCACGATCCTTCCCGCTCAAAACCCCAACGGGCAAACTATAACTACCCAATTTTTAATACCCTGCGTATTTTAATCGAATTTTAATACCCTGAGTAATTTAAGAAAAAAGTGCGTTCTGAACCTGAGAGGCCTTGCTCGAGAGAGAGCGGGGATGAGGCGGTTCAAATCCCCTACCCTGCGCGACCACTCCAAAAACAGAGTTTTGAGGCTACGTGGCCTCGCTTGTAAGAGCGGGGTCGAGGCAGTTCGATCCTCCTCTACCCCAAAACCTCAATTCGACCAACCCATGGCAGGAGAGTTTTGACAGCGTCCTGCGTAGCTCTTAGAGCGAAGTAGGAGGCTACATTCCAATTGGCCGCGCTCGTGAATAAATACCCATTTCCAAAAACAGCGGCCCGCGTTTTTCAGACGGTTGCCGATCCTCCGGCGCGAGACGCACCGGCTCCGGTGAAAGGAGGGCATCCCGCACTTCAGTATTCTGTATTGCGGGTTTATTTTGTAGTCGGTTCCTGAAAATCCCCTTGGTTAAGACGATGCAACCGGCTCAACCTGGAGATTTCTGAATGAACGCAAGTTACCCCACTCTCCGGAACGCATGGGATAGGCGTCCTTTTTTCGCTCGAGTCCATGGCGGGCCCTCATTTCCGCCCCGACTTCTTTCAAAAACGAGGACGACCCAATCGCTGTCCCCGCCGTGAAATAGCGAACACGCAATCGAAGGACATCGGAAAGCGGTAACTTGCCCTTGTTATCCAGCACACGCCGAACCGTCACCGGGTCGATGCGCCCGCGATCCTTTCCCTCAACGCCCTTACTGGAATAGCCCTTTCCATAGAGAATCAGATTGTAAGACGGCTGCACGCTCTTCCACCTTGCAGACAGGCAAAAGACACGCTCGTAACCACGCCGGGCCTCACCATTGCCGCCCACCGCCCGACCGTAGCTGCTAAAATGATAGTCCGCAGGATCGCCAACCAACTCCGCCCGCACCGGATTC
>Ga0136604_1000863_pt1 | contig 14281 bp, 13 predicted proteins | sample AntRauFillE10628_FD_104928 | JGI IMG/M metagenome (GOLD analysis project Ga0136604, IMG submission 104928) | Saline lake microbial communities from Rauer Islands, Antarctica - Metagenome Filla E10 #628 | ecosystem: Environmental > Aquatic > Non-marine Saline and Alkaline > Saline | place... | reverse complement strand
CTGGTTTGTAAATGTATCAAAAAGGAGTTTAAAAGAACCATTATTAAATTCTCGAATCGAATAATCTGCAATCGATTGTGTGCTAAAATTAAATACAAAAATAAGTTCCTGATTGTTTTCTACCCTTCTTAAAAAAGCAAAGACACCCTTTTCTTGCTCCGAAATATCTTTCCATTCAAAGCCATTTTCGGTGTGGTCGGATTGGTATAAAGCAGGCTCCGACCGGTAAAAGTGAAGCAAATAAGTCAGGAATTCTTGCACCTCTTTATTTTTTTTTCCCTCAAGCAGCGACCAGTTAAGTGCACGGCCCTCTGACCATTCCTCGGTTTCGGCCAGTTCGTTGCCCATAAATAAAAGTTTTTTTCCGGGATACGCTATCATATACAAAAATAATAACTTGAGCTGCGCATATTTTTGATCGGAAGAGCCGGGCATTTTAGACCATAGTGATTTTTTCAGATGTACCACCTCATCGTGAGAAAAAGGCAGAATAAACTGCTCACTAAAAGCAAACGTTATAGGAAAGGTGATGTAATGGTTATCCTGTATTCTATTATCAGGAGATTGTTCAAAGTAATGCAGCGTATCATTCATCCATCCCATATTCCATTTATAATTAAAGCCCAGCCCACCGTGGGATACTTCTTGGGTTACCCCTGCCCATGCGGTTGATTCTTCGGCGATGGTTAAAAATGAAGGATGATGCCGGCCCAGCAGCTCATTCATATCACGCATAAAAGTGATTGCCCCCAGATTTTCATTTCCTCCATACTCATTGGGCAGCCACTCCCCATCTGATTTTGAATAATCCAGATACAGCATGGACGCTACTGCATCTACCCGGAAACCGTCAATGTGGTACTTTTCGCACCAAAAGAAAGCATTGGATATTAAGAAATTTCGCACCTCCGGCTTTTCAAAATCAAAGTTGTGGGTACCCCAGTCGGCATGCTCGCAGCGGCGCTCATCTTCATGTTCAAAAAGCGGGGTACCGTCAAAATAAGCCAAGGCATATGCATCTTTTGGAAAATGACCGGGCACCCAATCTAAAATAACGCCAATATTATTTTGGTGGCAGGCATCCACAAAAGCCATAAACTCATCCGGCGTTCCGTACCGGCTGGTTGGCGCATAATAACCGGTAACCTGATATCCCCATGAAGGGTTATAGGGATGCTCCATAACAGGCATTAGCTCAATATGCGTAAACCCCATCTTTTTCACATATGGTATCAGTTTATCTGCCAATTCACCGTAGGATAAAACCTCCCCGGAAGGCTTTCGTTGCCAGGAACCTGCATGCACTTCATAAATAGATAAAGGCTGGTCGGGTTGATGAAAGCTGTGTCTTTGCTCCAGCCATTCGCTATCGCTCCATTTAAAATCGGCTAAAGAATATACTACTGAGGCATGATGTAAATTATTTTCGTTATAAAAACCACAAGGGTCTGCTTTGAGGAATGAAGCACCTTTGGCAGGGGTGATTTTAAATTTATAGCAATCATTTACTTTAGCGCTGGACACCTCTGTTTCCCATATGCCTGTTGATGCATCTTTTTCCATTGGGTGTGCCCGGTCGTTCCAATCGTTGAAATCGCCCACCACATCAACGTTTTGTGCATTGGGCGCCCAAACCCTAAAGACCACCCCATTTTCTGACGGATGTGCACCCAGCGTTTTGTAAGCATCAATGCAGGTACCTTTCTGCCAGGCTACCAATTGTTTGTCAGATAAAATTGACATTTATAAATATCTAAAGACTAAAGAAATGACTAAAAAGCAACTACGTGGGCATCAACAATAATTTTAATGTAATTACAGCCCCAAAGATACGGGAATTGTAGTTTACAAATATCGGAGAATACGTTTTATATATTGCCTGTGGGCATTTCTAAAAAAGCCGTGAACGGAACTTCGGGGCTTTTCTTTTGCCCATGGTATCAAGGGAAAATACCCATATGCTCATAGATAACGCCTATTTTTTCGATGGCGTTTAAAAAAGCGGCTTCCCTTAAGTCAATATCGTGCTTCTTGCGCAGTTCATTAATTTGCTGATAGGCTACAACCATTGTTTCTTCCAATCCCGAATCGACCAGTTCCTGTTCACCGGCACCGCTGGCAAGCTTCAGCATTTCTTCTTCGGTAAATGTACGGTCGGAGATGTTACCTATAACGTTTAATATTTTACGATAGCTGGTTTCTTCTGCTCGTTTTTCAAGCCGGCCAAACCGCACATGCGAAAGATTTTTAAGCCATTCAAAGTAGGAAACCGTAACACCGCCGGCGTTAAGGTAATTGTCCGGGATGATAAGCACTCCCTTTTCCTTTAACTGCTTGTGAGCATCTGCGGTAGTAGGTCCGTTGGCCGCTTCACCTATAATTTTGGCTTGTATATTTGAAGCATTTTTTTCGTTTATCTGATTTTCAAGCGCCGCCGGGATTAAAATATCGCACTCTTCTTCGAGCACCGCGATATTGCTTTTCATTTCTTTGGTATTTTTGAACCCTACAATAGAGCCGGATTCCTGGCGAAAGGCCACCAGTTCTTCAAGATCAATGCCATCGGCATCGTAAATAGAGCCCTCTAATTCGGCTACTCCTACCAACCGTGCGCCGCCTTCGGTCATATATTTGGCAGTGTGATATCCAACATTACCCAATCCCTGTACAATAAAGGTTTTATCCTCCAGGCCCAATTCAAGTCCCAGCATGTCCATATCTTCTTTATTTTGGCAGGCTTCCCTGATTCCAAAATAGACGCCGCGCCCCGTTGCTTCGGTTCGCCCCCTGATACCACCCATGGGAACCGGCTTGCCGGTAACGCACGCTTCGCTGTTAATGTCTGATGATAACTGACGATAGGTATCCAGAATCCAGCCCATTTCACGTGCGCCCGTGCCATAATCGGGAGCAGGAACGTCAGAACCGGGGCCAATAAAGTCTTTTTTGATGAGCTCAAAGGTATAGCGCCGCGTGATGCGTTCAAGCTCACGTTCGGAATATTTGGACTTATCTATTTTTATCCCCCCTTTGGCTCCGCCAAATGGAACATCCACAACCGCACACTTATAAGTCATAAGAGCGGCAAGGGCCATGGTTTCATCTTCATTTACTGCCATACTAAATCGAATACCTCCCTTGGTAGGCAGCTTATGGTGGCTATGTTCAACCCGCCAGCCATCTATAACCTCAATGGTTCCGTCATCCCGTTCCAGTGGAAATGTTATATGATATACATTATTGCATATTTTCATTTGACTAAGCAACCCCTTATCAAAACGGGAATATTCGGCGGCATTATCAAAGGCTTCATTTACCTGGTCGAAAAATTTATAGTCAGACATTGGATTATTTATAGTTAATGGGAAAGGAACGTTTTACGATATCTGTTGAGAACAATAAATAAGTACAAGTATTTATACTATTTTCCAAAAGAGGTGCCATTAAGTATGTTTAAATTCGGCGGAGTGAATTTTTTTCCAGTCTTCTACCTCGCCTTCGGTCTTTATCAGCAGCAAGCTGTGAACCGGGAACTGAAGGTCGAATGAAGGCTCCATCGTATTTAGCACCCGCTCTTTGTCGTCCTCGGGGATGTTGCCGTACATTAGGCTCAGATGGGGAAAGTATTCCTCATCGTGGTTAAAACCGAACAATTTTTCTGCCATTCGCTGTACGGTAATATACGGCTCGGTTTTTTCTACGTGGATAAAAAGGGATTGATAATAGTGATTTCTATACCCTGCTTTTGTTAACTCAATTGAGAAAGGAGTAAGTGAACTGGCAAGGGTATCCGTTAATTGTATTAGCTCGGTTTCACCCTGTCTTAAATCGCTCAGCACGGTTACATGAGGTTCAAAAACGGGGGTGTTGAATTGGGTGCTTAATTTTTTTATTCGTTCCTTTAGTTCAAAAGCGACATCTCCGAAAGGACGTAACCATAAAGCGTACTTAGTAGGTTCTGGCATATTCATGCATCGGTTGATTCAATAATTTTGCTACTATTTTACTTTTGGAAGCTAACAGGGATTTGCCAATCATTCAATAGCTGTTTGTTATTTATTTCCAATCTAATTAAAGTTACTCACCTCTGTTTTTGAATGATTTGTCTATTTAAAAAGCTTCGTTAAACTGTTTTCCCTTCGGTTTCGTGGGGATGTTCATTATCATCTTCCATGTAAAATACGTTGCCTAAGAATAGAATAGCCATCGCACCCATCAGCCCTAATAATAAGCTGCCCGGTACTTCTATTTGAATGGACAGTATACCCACAATTAAGGTACTCAGCATACCACCTACAATGTTGGTCATTATTCCCAGTCCCCGGTCGTTACCAAGAAAAAGTTTCATCAAACCGCCTGCTACCATTCCAAGGCTGAGCAGCCAAAAAATGGTGGCTCCGTTAATTTCTTCCATAATCTATTTAAGTTCTTGAATTATCCGCAAATTGTTTTCCTTATTATACGCAGAATGTTACACTTTTTGAATAGCTTATTCTTGATAACTTATTTTAAATGAAATCCCCGGAAACAGCAAAAATAATCCATATAGATATGGACGCTTTTTATGCGTCGGTAGAGCAACGTGATTTTCCGGAATATCGTGGCAAACCCCTGGTTGTGGGTGGCTCACCGGAGGGACGAGGGGTGGTTGCTGCAGCCAGCTATGAGGTGCGAAAATACGGCGTCCATTCGGCCATGCCGGCCGCCCGGGCGGTGCGGCTTTGTCCGCAAGCTATTTTTGTTAAACCCCGGTTTGAGGTCTATCGGGAAGTTTCCAATCAAATTCGTGAAATTTTTTTCCAGTTTACTGATCTTGTCGAACCGCTGTCATTAGATGAAGCCTACCTGGATGTGACGAAAAATCACCTCGATATGCCCTCCGCTACGCTCATTGCGCGCGAAATCCGTAAACGCATTAAACAAAAGACGGAGCTTACTGCATCGGCGGGAGTGGCCTATAATAAATTTTTGGCCAAAGTGGCATCGGATCTAAACAAGCCGGACGGGATAGCCATCATCACCCCGGACAAAGCGGAAGCTTTTTTAGAGCAACTGGATATCCGGGCCTTCCACGGCATTGGCAAAGCAACCGAAGCCAAAATGAAAGGAATGGCCATTGCCACCGGAAAAGATCTGAAAGCTTGGAATGAAATTGATTTAGTGGAGCAATTCGGCAAGGTAGGTCGCCACTACTATCGCATTGTTCGCGGCATTGACAATAGAAAAGTCAAACCGCACCGCATCCGAAAATCCATCGGTAAAGAGCGGACCTTTTCGAAGGATATTGACGATATGGGATGGATCCATAATTTTTTGGATGAGCTGGCTGAAAAAGTTGCGGCCTCCATGCAGAAGAAGAAGGTATCCGGCAAAACCGTTACTCTAAAGGTACGGTATGATGATTTTGAAACCATCAGCCGCAGTACCTCTTACAGCTATCATATTAATGATGCCGTTGAAATTTCTGAATCCGCCAAAATGCTGTTGGAACCAACTGAAGTCGGGGATCGCAAAGTGCGCCTGCTGGGAATCACCCTGTCCAATCTGAACCTGAGTGAGCGAGGCCATTTTAAGCAGTTAGAAATTCCGTTTGAATGAGCCACAGATAAACACAGATTTTAACGGATAAGAAATAACCATTTACTTATTTTATCATTAAAAAAAATCAGTTATAATCTGTGGCTTCAATGAATTACACCCTTTCCGATTTTGATTACGATTTACCCGACGAGCTCATTGCCCAAGAACCGGCGCATCCGCGCGACCATGCCCGGCTGCTGATATATGACAGGAAAACGGGACAAATAACCGATGAGGTTTTTTATAACCTGCTCAATTATCTGCCCAAAGAAACCACATTAGTTGCAAACAATAGCAAGGTTGAAAAATGCCGGCTGCTGTTTGATGAGGGGAAAATGGAAATATTTATTCTTAAAACAATAAATGATACTACCGTGAAGGCAATGGTTCGTCCGGGTAAAAAGTTTAAGAAAAATAAGAGTGTTAGCCTTACTGAAAAAATTTCTGCAAAAGTGCTCGACATTGATGATGAAGGACTGCGAACACTAAAAATTGATCCACCTTTGAGCAATGATATCTATGATCAATATAAACGCACACCTTTCCCTCCTTACATCAAGCAGAATGAAGCGCTATCGGAGCAGTATCAAACCATATATGCGCAACCGATAGGCAGTAAGGCGGCCCCCACCGCGGGACTTCATTTCACGGAAAAACTTTGGGAAAAAATTGCTCAATCCGCCATTACCCAACAAGAAGTAACCCTGCACGTAGGACTGGGCACTTTTGCACCCGTCAAGGATTCCATCGCTGAGCATACCATGCATTCAGAATGGTTCGAATTAGAAAAGCGTACGGCTCGGACTTTAAATGAGGCGACTCATATCACGGCTGTAGGAACTACAAGTATGCGCGTGCTTGAATCAAACCGGATGCATCATCCTTCATTCAAAGCTGAAAAAAGAGCGACCGATATTTTTATAAAGCCTGGGTATAAATTCGAGGCAGTTGATGCGCTCATCACCAACTTTCACTTGCCAAAAAGTACGTTGCTGATGCTGGTTTCTGCTTTTATGGGCTATGATGAAATGAAACAGGTATATAAACATGCCATCAGTGAAAAGTACCGCTTCTACTCATTTGGCGATGCCATGCTCATTTTGTGAATACTCATCGGGCATCTGGTCTTGATGTCCGATGAGTGACGTTTAAAATGTACTCTATTCCATTCGTCCGACGACAAAACCAGTGGCTGGACGAATGAAACTGCGAAATAAAAAAGCCCGCACCCAAAAAGAATGCAGGCTTCATTACAAAAGTAATTAACGCTTAGGCTTCGGGCATATCATCTTTCTTCTGTGCCATTTGTTGCTTCATCTTTTCCTGCATGTCCGCTTTATCAACCATTTGCACCTGGTTTTTGAGTGAAGTAGAAAGCTCTTCCACATCGTCGTCGGAAAGCACTTCGTCCAGATCTTCAACGCCCACTTTCTGCAGCAGGTTGTACATCATACGGTTTTGCAGCATTTGCTGGGCTGCCGAACTCAACTGCATCAATTGCTCTTGGGGAACCTGGGCACCGGAAAGCTGAATTTTGTTCATAACCGGTTCGAGCAATTTTTCAATCTTTTTGGACATCTGCTGCTCAAGCACTTTAGCATCTTCGTTTTCTTTGCTGGTTACTTCGTTTCCTGATGGATCGACTAATTTCATTTTTTTAATACTTTATTGAGTTTATCGTTAAAGGTGTTAACAAAAGTTTTGATCATATAGTTTAGCATACTTCTAAAGTTAAGAAGCAGGCAGCAAGAAGTGAAACGAGAATCTTTATGTTGCTTCCTGCATTTCTGTTTGAGAGGAATGTCCCTGCCAGATTCACCGTTATAAGTCATTCAATATTAAACTGAATTAAATAGTCACTTATGACTTCCATAGATACTGATACGAAAATAGCGCCGACCCAATATAATATTCATGCCCTTATCAAGAAACGGTGGAGCCCGCGGGCTTTTTCCGATAAGCGGGTTGATCCTGATCTTCTGCGCCAGCTTTTTGATGCTGCCCGATGGGCGCCGTCTTCTTTTAATGAACAGCCCTGGCGTTTTGTAATCGCTTCCAAGGATGAATCCGAGGAATATGAACGCCTTTCGCAGGTGTTGAATGATTTCAATAAAAAATGGGCCACCACGGCGCCCGTACTTATACTCACCTTAGCTAAGGATAACTTTGAACGCAACAGCAAACCCAACAAGCATGCATCTCACGATTTGGGGCAAGCCGTTTCGTATATGACCTTTGAAGCAACACGGCATGATTTATATTTGCACCAAATGGCAGGCATTTTACCGGAAAAAGCCATTGAGCTTTTCAATATTCCCGAACACTACACTCCTATGACCATGATTGCACTGGGCTACCTTGGCGATATTGACGTTTTGCCGGAGAGCCTGCAAGAGAAAGAAAAAGGTGAGCGCAGCCGCTTATCAATCGATGAAATTGTATTCCGGGGTACATGGGATAAAACAAAACCAATTTAGCAAAGTATCAAGCATGGACGCTTGACGCAGCCATTAAAAAAGTACTTAGTACCGGTAAATCATTCTTCAAACACCAGTCCGTCGGCATCGGCGCCCAGTTCCTTTAGGTGTGATTTTATGTCATCAACCATTTGGGGCGGGCCGCAAACGTAAAAATGCTGGTCGAAGTCGTCTACGTGCTTCTCAAGAAACTCCTTGTCGATTACGTCGGTATGAAATTCATCGCTGTGATCTTGTTCAGGCAGGGTATTCAGGAAATCGGGGCCAAGCATGGTTCTAAATTCATCTTTAAGAATGATATCTTTTTCACTTTTATTGGAAAATATCAGCCGGTTCCCCTTTAGAGTGCCATCTTTATAGAGCTTTCGCAAAATCGCAATAAAGGGAGTAAGGCCGGCACCGCCTGCCAGAAAAACGCCCTTCCCTTTGTATTGAATGGTTCCCCACGGATCATCAACAATAAATTCGTCCCCTTTTTGAAGCTTCCCGATTTGCTTGGTCACCCCGTTATGATCATCATATATTTTAATAGTAAATTGCAGTGCCGGGTCTTCATTGAGTGATGTAAACGTAAACGGGCGTTTCTCATCCTTCCATCCCTCTTTATTTATGGAAACTTCGGTAGCCTGCCCCGGCTCAAATTCATACCCTTCAGGTTTTTCAACCGTAAACTGTTTTACATCGTGCGTAATTTGCTGAATATCAGTAATGGGAACAGTGTAACTCATATTTCATCAGTTTATTAACAAGATATTGACACAATGTTATTATGGGATTTTCCATTCCTAAATCCTCCCTAAAAAATTACTGTCAATTCTTGAGGATTTTCTGCAGAAAAGCCTTGGTTTTCTGCCAAGCATCCTGCGCGGCCTTTTTATTAAAGCGCGTACCCGATGGATTCGCAAATGCGTGGCCGGCATCATCATAAATATAAATCTCAGCGTCTCTTTCCACCGTTTCTAAATTGTCCTGAAACTCTTTTACCGTCTTCGGCGGTATGCCCTGATCTTGCCCACCAAAGAACCCGATAATTGGCATATTTAGTGTGCGAAGCCGATCCATGTCGGTAACCAGTTGGCCGTAATAAATAACGGTAGCATCAATTTTATCAGGCATAGCCAGTGCGGTTTGCAGTGACCAACCGCCGCCAAAGCACCAGCCGATCACCCCTATCTTTTCTGCACTCTGCTGCTCGGTTAAATAAGTATATGCCTGATTGAGATTATCAATGGTGCCCTTCGGATTGGATTGCGCTATTTGCATGTATTGCCGTGCGCCGTCGGGTGATTCAGCCACCTTGCCGTTATACAGGTCCACCGCCAGCGCGTTATAGCCCAAGCCGGCCAGGCGCCTGGTCATCATGCGGATGTTATCATTCAGTCCCCACCATTCGTGGATCACAATAATGCCGGGCAAATCGCCCTCGGCATTCTGGGGTTTCGCAAAGAAGCCGCTAACCACCCCGCTGTCGGTTTGGGCGTAACTTACGGTCATGGTATCACTCTCGTGCTCTTCAGCCATTTGGTCGGTGTAGCTTTTATTTTCTTCCGATCCACAGGCTATTAGCATACAGCCCAAGACGGTTGCCAACGTAATATTTGCTGCTATTCTCATATATATACATCCATTATCTTAAAGTTCTCTGTGTAAAACCAAATGAAACAAAAAAAGTTGCATTATGAAACTGTCTCCCGGGGAATGGCAGTGGGCAGGCGGCTCACAAACTCATTATTGATAAACTTGGTAAACTCCGAAAAAGACCGGATTGTAATTTTTTCTTCGCCCTGCTGTCCTATCAGTACTACAACATCGCCTACCTGCACACCGGCTATGTCGGTAATATCAACCATAAATACATTCATATTGATGAGACCGACAATGGGCGCTTTCTTGCCCTTAATAAGCACATAGCCCAGATTGGACAACGCCTTGGCAAAGCCGTTGGAGTACCCGATAGGTACAACCGCCGTAATCATATCTTTCGGGGCCTGATAACTGGTCCCATATCCGATAAACTCATCTTTTTTGATCTGCTTGATATGCATCACATCTGTTTTCCAGGTCAGCAGCTGCTTCATCGATGAATCTTTCAGCTTATTGGTCTGCTTCAGGTGCATATTATAGATATCCGGGCTGGGCCACATACCGTACTGTGCCGTGCCAACGCGCACCATATCCATCACCGTATCCGGGAAGGCCAGCGCCGCGGCAGAGCATGCGGAATGACGAAGCTCGGGAAGATGACCAAATTCTTCAACACGGTTATACAGTTCGTCAAACTTTTGCTGCTGCCGGGCAATTCGAAACTGGTTGGCCAGCGTTTCGATACCGGCAAAGTGGGTACAAAATCCCTTAAACCGAAGGTGTTCTACATGTTTTTTTAAAAATTGAAGCGCCTCATCCAGTTTCTCTTCCGGCAGGCCGGTACGGTTACCGCCCGTTTCCACTTCCAGATGGATTAGCGCTTTTTTGTCAACGGCTTGCGCCACTTCCAACGCTTTTTTTAGCCGGGGCATATCAAACACAAAAAATTCCACCTCATGTTCAATCACCCAGTGCAAATCGTCGTCGTAAAGAATACCCATTATCGTAACTGCGGCATCGGTGGTGCGGGCATCGAGCACCTCGCTGGCTTCATGGCTTGAGGCAACGGCAAAGTGCCTGATGCCGCATTCTTCAGCCATGGGTACGAAGGTCTCAATACCGTGACCATAGGCATTGGCCTTTACCACGGATGATATAATCGCTTCACTTCCCACTTTTTTACGAATAAATGACAAGTTCTGCTCCAGCGCCGACTGGCTCAGCAGAATACGTGATGAGTGGTTAACCATTCTCTGATTCTGAATATCTTGTTTGATTGTATTTACGCTATCCATGTGTACGCTTCACCCCAGCTTTCTTTAGCCAGTTTTTCTACGCATTCTACCTCATTGGCATCTACGGCTTCGGGCTCACGCAAGTCGGATTCGTTGTAATGGAACGCATACAACCGCGAGGCGAACTTATGAAACAGAAGGGACGATTCCCCGCGCCGCTCGCCGTTGCCCGCTACGGTAGGCTGAATATTATGCTGCCAGCTTTGGCGGCCTTCATTGTTGGGGTTCAGAAAATAGACCCGTGTTTCTCCCTCATGATCGGCTACCCGTAAAATTGAGATCGCATGAAAACCAAGCAGCTTGCCCTGTGCCGACGTTATAAAAATACCCACGGGATTGGGATAGGCCAAATCATGCCCGCCATTGTATTTAGGGTGATGCGTGATATAAAAAGTGCGCACAAACTTCTCATAGTTGGATATTGTTTTCGTCTGTGCATTGTAGGCGGAAATAAATCCCGTGGGGATCCACTGCCCGTACATCGCGGGGTTTACCCATTTGTGGGCATCTTCCGGGCGCAAATTGCTCAACTGCATCATTCGATTGTAAATTTTATCGAGGTGCGGCACCAGCACAATCGAAACCACATCCAGATTAAAGTCTATCTCCGTCGCTACCCCCTTGATCAGCTCCCGGGAGTTGATAACTTTTTCCTCAAACCGAAACGACAAGTTATTCTCTTTGGCAGCCGTAATGATCATACGAAGCAGCTTACCCGGTGCGTGCTGGCTCCACAAACTGATGCCCCGCGCCGACTGGCAGGTGGGGTTCCAGCCCTGACCGATACCAAGCGGCTGCCCCAGCATACTGATGACATCCGCTTCGAGCAGGGTATTGGTATCGTCTATTTCATTAGCCAGAGAAGTCTTCAATATATTTTTTGATACTTCCGGATGGATATCCAGACTCATAATTCGCTTGAGGCCGCTGAGTACGGGCTGATGTGAGAGCAGGCTTCGTTCCAGCAGCCGGCCAAAACCGTAAATACAGCGGCGCGTTGCATGCCGAACCGTTTTATTAATGAGTTCTACCGCAAATTCGTGATGGGCAGCAAGCTCAGCAACCCCTGATTTATTCAAACCAAGGACCTTGCCAAGCAACGTTCTATTTTCTGCCACGTGTTGAACAAGGGGCACATGGTATTCACTCACCAGTCCGGTTTTGGCCATGGATCTGCTCATTTCGGTACACTCATCTTTCAACTGATCTGCCCCCAGGCTTTTCAGGGCTTTGCCGTATTTTTCGGCCGATCCGCACGTTTCGGCAAGCGTAGTAGGGTGATATTTTGCCTTGACATAGACTTGCAGCTTTTCATCAACGGTATCGCCGGAGTCGAGCGCTAATTTCTGATGTACCAACGCTACTATTTCAGCAACCCGGTCCATAATTATGGGCCGCTGTGCAGAAATCAGTTCCACCTCATCCAACAGCTCTTTTTTAATATCGTCCAGCGGAATGTAGTTTAAAATGAAATCAAACAGGGACGATATTTGCTTACGGGTATTTTTATCAAGCTTCTGAAATTCCTCGCGTCCCCCCGGAAATACCAGGTCCAGATTGTTTACGATGACCTCTCGTAAAAAACCTTGCGCTTCATCAGACGATATACGGCTGCTTTTAATATCATCGCGGAAAATGGCCAACATTCGCAGTTCACTCAGCAACTCATAAACGGTATTTTTACCCCCGCTTTTGAGTGTTCCTCCCACCAGCGTGGGAACCAGCGCATTCGCATCCTCCCAGACGGTCCCTTCAAAAAAATTGATTTCGTGCAGCTGCTCCATCCGGCTGTAAAGATATTCAATGCCTTCCGGGCTACCGCTCAATGCATCAGCGCTGCTTAATATTTTAGAGACGTACTTATTCTTCGCAAAGCCCGCCGATTCTTCAATATCCGCCAAGGCTTGATCAAACCGTTCCGTCTCTTTATTAAACACTGTGGTAGTGTTTTGCATAGATTAATTAGTTAAAGGATTTGCTCGAATTAAAAGCTTTATGACAGAAGACACAACGAATCGCATAACTGCTTGTCAACTACATTCGACGTTACTTTTTGTTGCGCTTAAACTGACGTCATATTATCCAAAGGACTTCTTAGGAGAGCGCAGCGAAGCAGAGTCAAAATTCATCAAAATTTTCAAAGCTCTCTAAAAATATTCTATTGTCATACATAGAAATCGACCGACTGGTAATGGCGTAGCAGTTCCGTCATTCGCTGCGGATCATCCCCGCGGAAGAAGATGGTGCCGTAGTGGTTGCCGAAGCCTTCGCGATCTTCTGAAACCTTGTGGGCAGAGGGCGGCACCAGGGTGTGATCTTCAAAGTAGGAATCCTCTTTCAACTCGTCAGAAATCTGAAGTTTGGTAACGTGTCCCGGTCGCGGATAAATCATTACGCTGCCGGCGTACTCTTCCGGCTTTTCTGCTTTGGCAGGAAACACATCATCCAACTCTTGCTGCGTGGTATCGGGGTCACTGCACATAATCAGCGCCCGGATCGCATCAAAGCCATACACCTTCGAGATCAGCTCAAAAATGTGTCCGCCCGGAATACGATTCGCCACTTCACCAAAGCTAATTTCGTCATCTTCGGTGAGGAACCACTCGGGGTGAATCACACCATACTCAATGCCAAACGCATCCACCAGTTTCTCCATCGACTCGCGGATAATCGGCCGCTTGGACTCGAGCTCCGGCCCGGCCGGCACAAAGTTGGAGAAACCGAGCTTTACATATTCAGTAATATTCATAAACTGTATTTCACCGTCGTGGATAAACGCCTCGCAGGAAAATTCGCGACCCGGCAGATGGCTCTCCACCATGCAGGGAAAGTCCTTATCAATCACACGTTCATCAATCTGATCATGGCTTCGCAACAGCTTATGCCCTACAGTTCCGGCCGCGCTAAACGGTTTCAGGTGAACCCAGGCATCTTCTTCATCTTCGATCTGAAGGTTCGCCTTATTGAGCCGGTCCATGAAGGTATGCACCTGCTCTTTGTTATAAACTTCCTCAAACAACCCGATGCGGAGACCGGCCAGCATGGCTTTGCGTTTCATCATGGCTTTGTTGCGAAACAGGTAGGCGCGGTTAAACAGGCGCGGGTCGTCGCGATATTTTGAGTTGAGCGCACCGGCCCATTCTACCGTTTCTTCATACAGCGGCACCGCCAGATCTACATTGAAGGGTTTCAACTTTTCAGCCAGGTGCAATGAATTCTCCGTTTCGCTCCAGCTGTTAAAATCCCAGCCTACAAAAGGGATATCGTGCTCTTTTGCATAATCTTCGAAATCAGGAAAGCTGACCACCACATACGGGCGATCCATTTTCTCGGCGCTTTCAATTG
>Ga0136604_1000862_pt1 | contig 14297 bp, 15 predicted proteins | sample AntRauFillE10628_FD_104928 | JGI IMG/M metagenome (GOLD analysis project Ga0136604, IMG submission 104928) | Saline lake microbial communities from Rauer Islands, Antarctica - Metagenome Filla E10 #628 | ecosystem: Environmental > Aquatic > Non-marine Saline and Alkaline > Saline | place... | reverse complement strand
TGGTCATTCTTACTGGCTTTGTTGTGCTATTCTCATAAAGTATGTGGCCTAAATTGATAATCTATAGTCTCTTAATCGCTTCACTAGTAACAGTAGCGATATTTCTACTGGCTCAGAAAGATAAGCCCGAAGAAATAGTCTATGGAATGTCTTTCAATACAATGTATGCTCGTGAATTGGGCCTAGATTGGAAAGAGACTTATGACGCCATACTTGACGATTTAGGGGTCAGAAATCTACGTTTAGCGGCTCATTGGCCAATGGTAGAGCCAGGTGAAGGCGCTTATAATTTTTCAGAACTAGATTACCAAATTGAAAGAGCGGAAGCGGTTGGAGCTGAGGTTATTTTTGCGGTAGGACGGAGATTACCTCGATGGCCTGAGTGTCACGTGCCAAACTGGGCTAGACAACTATCAGTCGAAGAAAGACAGACTGCTCAGCTTGAGTATATGGAACTGGTCATTGAGAGATACAAGGGCAACCCTTCCATAACTCTTTGGCAAGTAGAGAACGAGCCTTTTTTGGAGGTATTCGCTTTTGAGCATTGTGGTGAATTAGATAAAAAATTCTTGGACAAGGAAATTTCTTTAGTGAGAGAGCTTGACCCCACTAGACCAATTTTAATAACCGATAGTGGTAATCTTGGTTTATGGACCGGGGCTTACAGCCGGGGTGATGTGTTTGGGACTAGTGTTTATGTTCATTTCTGGAACCCGGAGCTGGGACAGTTCCGAACGGTCTTGCCAGCCTGGGCCTATAGAGTAAAGGATAACCTTATGTCAATAATGTATGGTGAGAAACCATCGTATTTAATTGAACTGTCAGCTGAACCGTGGCTTCTCGAGCCTATAGCTGAAGTGCCACTTGAAGTTCAGTTTACCCGAATGAATCTAGAGATGTTTGAAGATATTATTGAGTATGCGGAAGATACCCGATTCACAAAACAGTATTTATGGGGTGCAGAATGGTGGTATTGGTTGTATCTACAGGATCATCCAGAGATGTGGGAAAGAGGAAAAGAACTTTATCTGAAGGGAAATTAAGAATGACTACTTACTTTTTGAATAAGCTACAAACTAACTCCATACTTACGCTATAATAAAAACACCACAAGCTATGGATTATCGCCATTGTGGGGTGAGTGCTTTTACACTTACTGATACACTGTACAAAATATTAAACTATGGATTTTATAAAATTTGCATTTTCCTTTTTATATACAAGAAATTGGCATACCGGAAAAAGAGAACTGTCTAGGCCTAAAATGGCTGTATTTTGTGGAGCTCTATTTTTAATAATGTTGGCCCTAACTATTATCAGTGTATTGCAGGCTCCGGTTACATATGTAGCTCCATCATGAAAAAGTATTTAATAACCAGCGCAATATTTTTACTGATTTCGATAATCATGACCATAGTGGTTTATTGGCTGGTTCTAAAGACCCTCTAGTTATGACAAAAGTCGTTTACTTGATAGTTTAAACCAAGTATAATAAAAAAACTATGCCACTATTTGCAAGATTTAGAGCCTTGCCCGACAGGGACAAAGCTATCCTGATAAGGAAACTAGTCGAGAACGGAACACCAGATTTTGATTATTTTTATTTAATCGGCCTGTCTACTTTGATGGCTACTTTGGGATTGTTGCTAGACAGCGGTTCAATAGTAATTGGAAGTATGTTATTGGCACCTTTAATGTATCCCATATTAGGTGTGTCTATGGGATTGGTAATGATGGGCTCTAATATACATTTATTGCAGAGAGCAGTTACTACTCTAACAAAGTCATTAGGTATCGGTCTTTTATTGTCTATCACTGCCGCTTTTTTCTTTGGTAACGAAGCCACCTATCGGACTGCTGAAGTATTGTCGAGGACTGAACCAAGTCATCTATACCTGCTGGTCGCCCTGGTTGCTGGAGCAGCGGTAGCGTATGTATTGGCTCGGCCAGAATGGGGGGACGCCTTACCGGGAGTAGCTATTTCAGTAGCTCTAATTCCTCCTTTGGCTGCTGTCGGTATTGGTATTGCAGCTCTTGACCCGGATATTATTCGGGGAGCTTCAATGATATTGTTACTAAACTTGTTTGGTATTATTGCTATATCTGTAATGATTTTTCTCCTAATGAATCTATCTGAAAAAGAAAGCATTGCTGTTTCTACTGTTAAAAAAGAAGACGAAAAAAGAGAAACAGAGGAGAAAGTAATCCAAGAAGTGGCTCATCAAATCACCATTAAGAAAGAAGCCACAACACCTATAACCGAAGACATAAAAGCATAATTTATGATAAATACCACCACCTACAACAAAAGTTTCATTAAAACAGCTTTACTAGTCTTCTTGTTTTTGCTCACATCACAGGCTGTTTTTGCTAATACTGTAGTTCGCTCTGGTGAAAACGTGTCGGTGGCCGAAGACCAGTCAGTGTCAGGTGATTTTTACGCTGCAGCCGGTACGATTAATATCTCCGGCGTCCTCGAAGAGGACGCTTTGTTATTAGGGGGCCAGGTAACTGTAAATGGAAATATTATTGAAAATGCCTTTATTGTTGGAGGTAATGTAGATATTCACGGAGCAGTCGGAGATGATTTAAGAATTGTAGGGGGCGAAATCACTATCGCTGAGCCAGTAGAGGGTGACGTAGCGATTTTTGGTGGTTCGGTTAATATTCTTTCTTCAGCTAATATAAGTGGAGATCTTTTGTTGTACGCAGCTGATGTAGTGGTGGAAGGTTCTGTCGGAGGTGATCTTCTGGGTACGGTTAGTAGTTTACGTTTAGATTCATTTATTGGTGGTGACGTTGACGTACGGGTTACCAACTTAGTAGTAGGAGATAAGGCAAATATTTCCGGAAGCCTGACTTACGATAGTTTTAATACCCTAGACCGCTCCCTAAATGCTACCTTAACCAGTGAACCGGTCAGGAATGATCCCGTGGTCTCACTGCCTGAAGGTAACAGATTTGGATTTTTAGTACCAAGCTTAATGGGGCTTTTCTCCATCTTGTGTTGGTATCTAATATCTAGAAAGACGTTGAACTCGGTAGTTGATAAGGCTTTAGCTAAAAGTCCAAAGCCGGTGCTGATAGGGTTTGCTGTGTTGTTTTTTGCACCAGTAGCAGCTCTAATTTTAATTCTAAGCATGATTGGTTCTCTAATTGGCTTCATCATACTGTTTGCCTATCTGTTGATATTGCTTTTAGCATTAGTGGCCATGCCTGCCATCTTAGGTCAAATGTTAATGCTGGCGTTTACTAAAAACGACCGTCGAGTGACCTTGTTGTCTCTGGTTATAGGTGTGCTGGTTATAGCCATCTTGTCACAATTACCTCTATTGGGGGCAGTCTTTATGTTTGTTCTTGCCCTCATTGGTATAGGAGCTCTAGTAGTAGCTGTTTACAGTCTTAAATCTCAACCTAACCAGATATAAAGATGTCTGTTAAACTAGAGCAATGAAGCCAGTAGCCTTTTTTGACATAGATGGAACGGTGTTCAGGTCCAGTCTTTTAATTGAACTAGTGAATCAACTCATAAAAGAAGAAATTTTTCCTCAGTCTGCCAACGAGGTCTTTATCGATAAACACCACGGGTGGTTAACTAGACAAGGTACTTATGACGAATACATTGGTGCAGTTGTTGAAGCTTTTTTGCAGAATATAAAAGGTGTTCATTATGGAGATTTTGCTGATGTCGGACGTAGAGTGGTGGCGACTCAGAGTAAACATGTCTATCGTTACACCAGAGACTTAATCAAAACTCTTAAAAAGGAAGGTTTTTACCTGGTGGCAATATCACAGTCACCCAAGACTATTTTAGACGAATTTTGCGCCCAATATGGCTTTGATAAAGTATACGGACGAATTTATGAAATTGGCCCCCAGGATAAGTTTACTGGCGCAGTAAGTGAAGAGCACTTGATTAATAACAAGGCAAACATACTTAAAAGAATCATAGATAGACATCCCGAGTTTTCACTGAAGGATTCTATCGCCGTTGGCGATACAGAGGGAGACATAACTCTTTTAGAGCAAGTATCAAGACCTATTTGCTTCAATCCAAATAAACTACTGTTTGAGTATGCTAAAAGAAATGATTGGGAAATAGTTGTTGAAAGGAAGGATGTGATTTATCATTTAGATTAAATATGAAAAAGAAATTAAAAAGAGATCAAGAAAAAGCGGTGGTAGGAGGAGTGATGTATGGTTTGGCAGAATATTTTAACCAGGACCCAGTGCTATTTAGAATAGTAGCGATTGCTTTTTTGATTATTACCGGCATTTTTCCCGGAATACTCCTGTATTTAGCTGCTTGGATAGTGGTGCCAAAGAAGGATAGTTCAGATGTAGAATATACGATTGTTGAATAACGTTTTTTGTTACTTGGTGTCCACTATGCTAGAGGTAAAAAACATAGCTGGTATAAACATAGCTGCGAATATCAAGAACAGTAGGTTAAAAGGTAAGTAAAGGAGAGCCAGACTGGCAATAACGGCTCCTAGGACATATGACAGAGGTCTAGTGATACGGAAAAAGCTTATAACTTGCGCGTCACTGCTTTTTGTTTGTTTAAAAAAGTAGCTTTCGGTAGTCACCTCAACAAAACTTGCGCCGAATCTAGTCATAAACATAATCACTGACCAAATGACCACACTTGGTTCGGTTACAAAAGCCATAGATGATACCGCTATGATTATAATCATCCAGCCTAGAGCCATCATTTCTTTCTCGCCTATGTATTTATCAGCTATTATACCAATAGGATATTCAAATAGAACATAAGCCATTTGACCACAAAATATGGCGATACCAAACTCTGTCCACGTTAAGCCGATTTGGTTTGTTAGGTATAAAGGGGTATAAACCACCATAGAGACAAAGAAAATCTGGAGTGAGAAGTGTGAGAGAAAAACATTGCGAATATTAGATTGTTCCCAAAAAGTTCTGATTGCCGAGAAAAGATCTATCTCATCATATTCTGGATCAGAAAAATCACTAAAAAAGAAGAAAAGAATAATTATAATAGGAATTAGGGTCAAAGAGCTAATTAAGTAGACTGTAGTAAAATCTCCACTTGAACCAACTATTAAACTACTCAAGAAAGGGGAGACAGCACCGATCATACTAGCTAGAGTGAGTAGTAGACCTCTGTTACTGCCGGTTGAGCCTTCGTTATTGCCAATCTGCTCCTCCATAAACACATCTAAATTAAAAATAATTAAAGGTATAGAGATTAAGTGAACTAAAAACAGGGGAATAGCTTCACGTAACTCGTTGGCTATGGACATACCAGCTACCGCTATCATATTGATGAACAGAAGACCTAAAGTTAATTTGAAGTTTCCGACTCGATGAAGTACTCTTGATACAAATAAAAAGACTAAAACACTCAGGGCAGAACCGACAATATAAATACTTCCCACACTGGCTTCGTCAATAAATTGCCCTAAAAAAGAGGAGTTTATGTAAGCTACCATAAAGGTATGGAACGCCAGGAGTAAACTAGCAGCGTAAAGGGGAATCATTCTTCTTTTGGGTTTAGTATGGAGACTAAACCTCGTCGTTTGTTTTTCCATGTATTACATTATAGCCTTCATTTTAATGCTTATAAGAGGCTATAAACATTTAGACCGTCTCATTGAGACGGTCTAAAATATATGACTTAGTTAAGTCATGGGTCAATGATTACTTAGATTCCAATAAGGACGGGAATAACCATCGGGCTTTTTTGAGTTTTTTGCATTAAAAAGCCACTGACTACATCGGTCAATTCTTCTTTGACAATCTCCAGATCAAGAGGATTCATTCCCTCAGTTTGTTTTTCGACTGTTTTCTTAATCAATACTCTGGCTTCGGATAGTAGTTGCTGGTTTTCACGCAGATAAACAAAGCCTCGAGAAATGATATCAGGCGATTTTCTCAGTTTGCCGTTTTTGGGGTTAATGGTTGCAATAATTACAAACATTCCGTCTTCTGACAGTGATAGTCGGTCGCGTAACACCACCTCTTGTCTGGTGCCTACTGTAAAGCCGTCAACCATTACTAATTCGTTAGGAATCTTCATTGGTTGAACCACCATCTCGGTTCCGTTTTTGATGTCGATGATAGAACCATTGTCGGGTACGGTTATATTTTCTTTAGGAAAACCATTTTCGATTGCTGCGTGATAGTGGTTCTTTAGATGGAAATGGTGTCCGTGAACAGGCACCAAAAACTTAGGTTTAATGGTTTGGTGCACCCAAACTAACTCGCCAGCATTACCGTGTCCTGACGAGTGAACATGAGAACCTTGGTAATTAATGATTTTAACATTTTTACGATATATGTTGTCTTTCAAAATTTGGACGGCAATTTCATTACCAGGAATAACAGAAGAAGACAGCACGACGGTATCTCTCTCACTCAAGGTGACAAACTTGTGTTTGTCGGTAGCCATTCTCATTAGAGCTGCAAACTTCTCTCCTTGGGCGCCAGTGGTCAAAATTACCAACTTATCAGCAGGATAATCATTCATGTCTCCGGCATTGATTATAGTTCCTGGTCTCACCTCCAGCAATTTAGCTGTTAAGGCTATATCAATGTTGGTTTTGATACTTCTTCCTTCCAGAACCACCTTTTTGTTTTGTTCTTCACAAACCCGGATAATATTAGTTAGTCGATCAAATTGTGAGGCAAAAGTCCCTACAATAAGTCGACCCTTAACATTTCGTATAATGTTTTCTAGGGTTTCAAATACTAAACTTTCAGAAGCGGAAAATCCCGCTCGGTCTGCGTTGGTTGAGTCACAAAGTAAGGCTAGGTTATTATTGAGGCCAATTTTTTCCCACGATTCACGTTCTTCGACAACCACCTTACCACCCTCGTTTACTAACTTGATGTCTCCGGTGACGACCACATCCCCATGTTTAGTTTCAACACAAACACCCATTGCGTCTGGTATAGAGTGAGTTACACGAAAAGTTTTGATCCTGGTTTTACCTACAGTAAATGTTTCTCCTTCTTTTATCACGTTCATTTCAACCTTATCCATATGAGGAAATTCCTCTTGTCTCTTAAGTATCATTAGAGAGGTTAAGTATTGAGTGTATATGGGTGGATTACCAATTCTTTCCATGATGAACGGGATTCCTCCAATATGATCTAAGTGACCATGAGTAACCACCAAGGCACGAATTTTATGCTTTCTCTCTTCCAAGTATTGTGTGTTGGGTAGAATATAGTTAATTCCTGGAGCATTTGATTCTTCGTTCACAAATTGAAATCCAGCATCGACTATAATGATGTCATCTTTGGTTTCGATTATGTTCATGTTTCGGCCAATTTCTTCTACTCCTGAAACCGGAATAATTCGTACTGTGTCCTCGTCAGTGATTTCTGGGATAACCGGTGACTTATCGTCAGTGGTATTCAGTCGGTGAGCTAAAGCCGGTGAAGTATTCGAACGTCTTCGTTGATTATGTCGACGGTTACGATTATTTCTTCGAGGTGATTTACTCCCCGTTCCTGGCTTGTTTGAGAACCGTGACTGGTTACGGTTTCTGTGACCACTGTTGGGTCCTGCATTACTCCCTTCGGGTCTACGGTGTGGACGGTTACGTCTCGGTCGTGGATTCGGATTTGAGCTATTTACGGTTTTATTTTCTGTGTTGTTCATAAGTCATTTACTGTAATTTTTAATATTTAAAATTTCTATATATCATTTCTGAATATGGTCCATAATGAATCACTTTCGGTGTGCCAGTCAGCAATATTGCTAAATCTATCAGCTGGTCTACCCAAGTTGCTCATTGGAGCAGTATTTATATTATTATTAACAATATAAGTTAGGGTTGGCTGGGCAATGAAGTTAGCCGGTCTCTCTTCAGCAATAATTTCGCTAGCGGCTCGAAGCGCCTCCATCCTTTTTTCTGTCGATTGTTCTTCCCGCGCTGTTTCTAGATACTCATCTACCGTTACATTTGCATATTGAGCCACGTTTAAACCAGGGTCATCTTGTTGAGAAGAGTGCCATACTGGATACAAGTCATAAGATCTACTCATGTCATGTCCAAATAGCAGAGCTTCAAAGTCTCTAGGCCTGATAACTGACTGAACTAGACCAGTTTGTTCAAATTGTTCAGTAACGACCTCGATGTCTATGGCTCTCCACTCATCAGCCACTAGCTGGGAAAGTGAGTCGAACAGGGGGGCGTTGCTGGTTCTCAGGGTTATACTTAAAATAACGGTGTCCTCATCAAGTTCTTTTTCCCATAAGTTTAGCTCATTTTTCTTCCAGCCAGCCGTTTCCAGTATATCTATAGCTAACTCTGCTCTACTGCTACTGGCTACTTCTTCCTCGGTGTCTATTGATTCTAGCTCAGACCGAGTAAATATCATAGGCTTATCTATGGGGACACCATGTCCGAAAAAAGCTTCTTCCACGAGCTTGTCACGGTTCAAAACTATCGAAAGTGCCTCACGAACAGCCGGGTCGCGTAGAACCGACGATCGGTTTTGGTTGTAAAAAATACCGAAAGTTCTAGGTAGTGCGACTTCAATCTGGTTATAATTCTGGTTCATTACCTCTTCAATCCTTTCTGCAGATATATAAGCAGAAGCATTAACTTCAGCTTCTTCTAGAGCGGTGACAAGGTTATCCTCGCTTTGATAAAAAGCCAAATCAATAGAATCGATTTTTGGTTTTGATTCGTTTTCACGAAAGGCGGTTAGGGTATAGCTGTTAATGAGACCAGAAGCATCTCTTCGAGCATCTTCTATCGCAAATGGGCCAGAGCCGATCGGTTCAGTGTTGAGTTGACTAAACGGAAGCTGTTCTATTGGTAAGGAGCTCCAAGCGTGAGCTGGCATTATGCCTAGAGTAAAATTTTCTATAAAGGGAGCGTAGGCCTCTTCTAAAACAACGTTTAAAGAATACTGGTCTATTTCCTCTACCGTGACATCAGTCCAATTGCCTCTTAGTGGACTCTTGAGGTCAGGATCCTGGATTAAGCGAATGGTATAAATAATGTCACCAGCGTCTAGATTTTCACCGTCGTGAAATTTAACGTTATTTTTAAGTTTGATACTATAAGTTAGCCCGTCCTCAGACACTTGTATGCTTTCGGCTACATCATTTTCTAGGTTGCCGTCAGGACTAATTTTCATCAGACCGCTATAAACTAAAGCCACCATGTCCTGGTCTGCTCTAGTGATTGCTAAGGCCGGGTTCACGTATCTAGGAGTACCAATAATACCCTCAGTAAAAGAACCTCCCTCAGTAGGAGTCACTTCAGCATAATTGCTGTTAGCAGCGTAGAGTAGCCAGACACCGGAAAATATAATCGTGAAAAAAGCGATTCGAATAATCAGTCTATCACTAGCTGGTACAGACTCAATTTTGTCTATTAGTCTATCCAAAAAATTTAAAGGGGACTTACCTGGAGATGTCATATTTGATTTACAATGCAAAACAGTAACTACTGCCTACAAACAGATTCGGTTGTACTTTTCAGGTTATATAAGATTTAAGCTAAAACGTTAAGGAAGGTCGATAGTACAAACAAAACTGCAATACCGGTTGAAAACTTAAACAGGAAAAGCTCAGCGCCACGGCGCTTGTGAAAAGTAGAACTAAAGTTGTCGCCACCAAACGCTCCTCCCAAACTCGAGCCTCGTTGTTGCAAAAGAATCGCCGCAACTAGGAGAATGGAGAGAATTATCTGGATATAAGGCAGTACCGGAAGTACTGATTGGATAATATTCATGCCTGCAGATAGTAGCAGAAAGTAGGATTGTAGGCAAGAGTTCAGCTATTGATTGCACGATAAACAAAAACCGGGATTCCGATTGGAATCCCGATTAAAGAACGGTGTCTTAACGAAGTGGTTGGGTGACTGGTATTTCACCAGCTAAACTCATAAAGAGACTGGTCAACCATTTGTTTAGACGACTTCTGGTGGGCGGTTTTGGTGTGCAAGCTGAGAAGTAAGTGCAATTCGTTCCGGCTATTAATGCTAGGACAAAAATGATATTGGTTGGCCAAATTTGTAATAGGAACTGCAATAGAAAAACTATTATAACCAAAATGAGTATAAAAAGCCTAAGGTTGGGATTTTGATTGATGTCGTACTTCAATTCTCCAGTTTTTAAGAATACTCTCTCATTGTTTTCGATAGTGAGTATTACCGAGGGCATGCTTATTGCTATCCATACCATCAACAAAATTGCTATAAAATCGAAATAATTATTAAGTGCATCTAAAAGTACTACAAGAAAAAACAGAATAGACCATGCGATATAAGTCCACTTTTGCCAAAAGAATTTAGTTAATCCAATCCAATCCTGCGTCTGGTTAGAAAATTTTTGATGACCAGCTAATATTCTTTCATCAACGAGTTTCATCATCGGAGCCCTCCCGAGGTGATGTAAAAGTACTAAATAACTCTTTCTCTTATACTATTTATGGATAAAATTGCAATCAGATGAGACTGAAAGTATAATGATTTCGCGACAGGGATTATGATCAGTTTTAGGAGTCGCAACTGAAAAATATTAAAAAAGTTCTTAATTTATTATAGATATGAGTGAAAAATGTCCAATCAAGCCATTAGGTGACCGAGTTGTTGTTCGTCCATTGACTGATGAAGAGTTGGGAACTGTCTCCGCTTCAGGAATTATCATTCCTGACTCAGCGAAAAAAGAGAAGCCAGAACAAGGAATTGTAATTGCTGTCGGTCCAGGTAAGTGGGATGAGGATGGAGAAAAACGAATTCCTATGGAAATCAAAGAAGGAGACAGGGTAGTATTTACTAAATACGGCTACGACGAATTAAAATATGAAGACAAAGACTACTTTATTGTGTCTGAGTCAGGAGTATTGGGCATTATTGGTTAATTAAGTATTTAAATTATGGCAAAAGAGGTTATCTTCGGAGAAGACGTAAAGAAAAAGTTGCAAAAAGGTGTCGATACGGTAGCGAATGCAGTAAAAGTAACCCTGGGCCCTCGTGGTCGAAATGTTATTTTGGAAAAAAGCTACGGAACACCAACCATCACTAATGACGGTGTTTCTATCGCTAAGGAAATCACGCTCAAGGACAAGTTTGAAAACATGGGAGCGGAAATTATCAAAGAGGTGGCAACCAAAACCAACGAAATAGCTGGTGATGGTACTACTACAGCGACGGTACTAACTCAGGCTTTGGTAAACGAAGGTTTGCGACAGACAACCATGGGTATCAATTCAATGGCGGTGCGAACCGGCATGGAGCACGCCTCGATTGATGTGGTGGCCGCTCTTAAGAGTATGGCTACACAGATCAACTCATTGGATGAGATCAAACAAGTGGCCACTATCTCCGCCGAAAGCGCTGAGTTGGGTGAGAAGATTGCTGAAACTATCGACAAGGTTGGTAAAGACGGAGTTGTAACTGTAGAGGAGTCTCAGTCATTTGGTATTGAAACTGAACTAACTGAAGGTATGCAGTTTGATAAGGGTTACGTATCGCCGTATATGGTAACTAATCCAGAAAGAATGGAAGCTGAATTTAAGGATGCGCAGATTCTGATTACTGACAAGAAAGTAGCCAACGTCCAAGAAATCCTGCCTTTGCTAGAAAAAATTGCCCAAACCGGTAAAAAAGAACTAGTAATTATTGCTGATGATGTAGAGGGTGAAGCCCTCACTACCTTTGTGGTAAACAAGCTCAAAGGAGGATTTTCTGTGTTGGCGGTTAAAGCCCCCGGTTATGGTGACCGAAAGAAAGAAATATTGGCTGATATCGCTGTTACTACTGGTGGAACCCTTATTTCTGAAGAATTTGACCTTAAGCTAGAAAACGTAGAATTAGCTCAACTTGGTTCAGCCGAAAGAGTAATTGCTACCAAAGACAGCACAACCATCGTTGGTGGAGGTGGAGAAAAGTCAGCTATAGAAGATAGAGTGACCGCACTTAAGTCACAACTTGAACAAGCTTCCTCAAAGTTTGATAAAGAAAAGATTAGTGAAAGGATTGCCAAACTGGCCGGAGGAGTAGCAGTTATCCGAGTAGGAGCAGCTACTGAAACTGAAATGAAGTATCTGAAGTTGAAAATTGAAGACGCTGTAAATGCTACCAAAGCTGCTATTGAAGAAGGTATTGTGCCGGGAGGTGGTACTTCACTAGCTCGAGCAGCTAGTATTGTCGAAAAAGATCTTCTAAGTAAGAAAAACCTCGGTCGTGAAGAAATGATTGGTTACAATATTGTTTTAAAAGCCCTTGAGACACCGTTGAAGCAAATCGCTGACAACACCGGTAAACACGACGGAGCAGTAATAGTTCAAAAGGTTAAAGAAGCGGGCGGTAACGCTGGCTATGATGCCTTCAAGGGAGAGATGATTGATGACATGATAAAGGCGGGAATCATAGACCCAGTGAAAGTTGGGCGTTCTAGCGTGCAACACGCAGTGTCTGCTGCCGCTATCCTGCTAACATCTGAAGCTGCTATTGCAGAGGAGCCAGATGATGGAAAGGGAGGTGGAATGCCAGATATGTCCGGTATGGGCGGAGGCATGATGGGAATGTAAGCACCCCAGATAGATTATTAATAAAAACAAGCGATAAATCGCTTGTTTTTTGTTGGGTGATATTTATTAGACTTCACCACTACAGATAAATTGTAGGGGAGAGGTTTTAGGGTCTTCACCTTCAAAATAAGGCACTCGTTCATACCAGCCCGGCTTATGCTCCGTAAAGCAACAACCACAATCGTCTATTTGCATGAAGCCTTTGGGGAAATAAGAAATACCACAGGTACCTCTGGCTTGAACCGCCTTAACTTCTGGAGGAGTATCACCCAGGTCGTCGTCTGGTCCATAAAAAACTGATTCTTCAAACACAACCCATCTCCTGTAAGAACAAAAACCATTTTTAATATCTAGTTTTTTGTAGGAAAAGTCAATGATTATGGTAATATAGGCACATAATAAGATAATTATTTAATTATGGATTTAAGCTGGATTTTGATTATTGGAGCTGTAATTTTGGCAATTTATGTCATCGCTACCTACAATAAATTTGTAAAACTAACTCAACGAGCAAGAGAGGCTTGGGCTGATATTGATGTGCAACTAAAAAGACGTTATGACCTCATTCCTAACCTAATTGAGACCGTAAAGGGTTATGCGTCTCACGAAAAAGAAGCCTTGCAAGCGGTGACTGATGCTCGAGCTTCTGCTACTCAAACCCACGTTGACCCTTCAAACGTTACTCCAGAGCAAATCACAGCCATGGCCGGAGCCGAAAACGCACTGGGTGGAGCCCTGGGTAATCTTTTGGCTATTGCTGAGGCTTATCCAGACCTAAAAGCTAATACTAACTTCTTAGAGTTGCAAAGAGAACTTTCCGACACTGAAAACAAGATTCAAGCTTCACGACGTTTCTACAACACTAATGTTAGAGACCTTAATATTGCGCTTGAGTCATTTCCTTCTAACGTGGTTGGTAAGTCATTTAGCTTTAAAGCGGAGGAATTTTTCGAACTAGCTGAAAACTCAGTAGCCAAAGATCCGGTAAAGGTAAATTTCTAGTTTTATGTCTGAAATTAACCGGATTTACTACAACAAACTGATTCGGGATAATATCCCCGCTAAAATTGAAGCCAAACACCAGAAGTGCGATATTCGCAAGATAACTGACGTGCAGGAGTTTCAGCAAGAGTTGTTTAAAAAAATTCAAGAGGAAGCAGCTTCGCTTTCAATGAGTCGAACTAAGAAAGAATTTTTGGAAGAATACTGCGATTTGATGGTAGTAATAGATACCTTAGTCAAACAATTGGGAGTAGAAACGGAAGAGTTAATTACAGCTCGTAAAGAAAACCTTTTAACTAAAGGGGGATATAAACATGGTTATTACCTTCACTGGTCGGACGATGTCGATTATCGTTCTAATGAAAGCGTCCAAGGCATACCTTTGTAGTAAGTAAAAATGGCAACATTATATACGCAACAATCGAATAATATATTCAAGACTTTTGTCTTGATGACCGCTTTTGCCTTGATGGTGATAGCGGTTTGTTATGGAGTAGCTTGGTATTTCGGTAATCCCATAATCCTATACATTGGGGCCATCTTTGCCATGGCGACTAGTTTTGGTAGTTACTGGTATTCAGATAAGCTGGTTCTTAGAATGACCTCAGCTAAACCAGCTACTAGAGAAGAAGCTCCTGAACTCTATAATATCGTTGAGAATCTCTCTATCACGGCCGGGTTACCAATGCCTCGGGTTTATATAGTTCAAGATTCAGCTCCCAATGCCTTTGCGACCGGGCGTAACCCAGAGCATGCG
>Ga0136604_1000860_pt1 | contig 14324 bp, 12 predicted proteins | sample AntRauFillE10628_FD_104928 | JGI IMG/M metagenome (GOLD analysis project Ga0136604, IMG submission 104928) | Saline lake microbial communities from Rauer Islands, Antarctica - Metagenome Filla E10 #628 | ecosystem: Environmental > Aquatic > Non-marine Saline and Alkaline > Saline | place... | reverse complement strand
GCTCGTCGCCGCGCTCGTCGCGGCGCTGCCCGTCGTGCTGCTGCCGGGCCCTGCACCGGCCACCGTCGCACTGCCCGCGGCCGGGTCGCTGGTCGGTGACGTCGCGTCCGACGGCACGCCGGTGTGGGTGGGGCACCGCCGTGACGACGGATCCGCGGTCGCGGGCGACGTCTGGGTCGTCGACGCGACCGCGCCCTCCGGGTCCGGCCTGACGGCCCGCTGCGGGCCGACCGCCGAGCTGGTCGACCCGGTCACCGGCGACCGCTACGACCTGCGCGGCCGCAGCATCGACGCGACGACCGCCACGGGCCTCACCCCGCTGCGCCACACGCTCGACGGCGACGTGCTGGTGCTGGTCGACGACCTGCCCGCGTACCCGACGCTGCCGTACGGCGGCGCCGAGACCGCCCCCGGGCGCAACTGCCTCGGCCCCGACGGGCCGACCGGCGAGCTCGAGCGCCACCCCGCCGACCAACGCGGCTGACCGCCGGCCCCGGCGGGCGCGATCAGGAGCACCAGCCACCACGGGTGTGTGCAGGGCTCACGGCAGGCGCAGCTCGAGGATCGCGGTGGCGCACTCGACCGGACGGTCCTCCTGCAGGAAGTGCCCGCCGCCCTCGATCGTGCGGTGCGGCTGCCCAGCTGCACCCGGCACGAGCTTGTGGAACACCCGCTCGCCCCCGGCCGTGATCGGGTCGCCGTCAGAGAACGCGGTGAGCAGCGGTCGCTCGAAGCGCTGCAGCGCCTCCCACGCGGCACGCTGTGCCGGTGCCTCCGGGTCGTCGGGCGCCGTCGGGACCAGGCTCGGCATGACCTTCGGGCCGGCCTGGTGCGCGCTGGAGGGGAACGGCGCGTCGTACGCGGCGACCTCGGTGTCGTCCAGCGTGCGCGCGCTGGCGCCCTGGACGAAGCTGCCCACCGGGAACGGGTCGGCCTGCGCGGCGTGGGCCTGCCAGCGCAGGAACGCTTCGGGCATCTGCTGGTCGCCGGTCGGCAGGCCGGTGTTGGCGACCACGACGCCGGTGTAGCGCTCGGGGTCGGCGGCGACCAGCCGCAGGCCGAGCAGGCCGCCCCAGTCCTGGCAGAACAGCACCACGTCGCGCAGGTCGAGCTGCTCGTGCAGCGCCTGGCGCAGCCACTCGACGTGTCGTGCGTAGGTGTGGTCCGACAGCTGCGCGGGCTTGTCCGACGCGCCGAACCCGACCAGGTCCGGCATCACCACCCGGCAGCCGGCGTCGACCAGCAGCGGCGCGACGCGGCGGTACAGGTACGCCCACGACGGCTCACCGTGCAACAGCAGCACCGTCGGGCCGGCACCGGCCTCCCAGACCGCGACGCGCACCGGGCCGGTGCCGGCGTCGACCGTCACGTGCGTGGCCTGGTACGGCCAGTCGGGCAGGCCGTCGAACGTCTCGGGCGGGGTCGTCAACACGTCGATGGGGGGCTCCCGTGGTCGCGGTCGGTCGCTGCTGCTGGTGCGGTCGCGAGGCTAGGCCGGCGTGCGGCCGACGCTGACCGCGGCGAGGTGCGTCGTTAGCCTCCGGCGCACCCCGCGCGCCCTCGTGCGCCGCGGCACCGGACGGGAGACCGGCGATGACGGACCATGCGGCGTTCCAGAACGAGATCTACCTCCAGGGGCTCGGTGGCAACCCACCGGAGCTGCCGATCTCCTACCACCACCTGCAGACCGCGGCACGCGACCTGCTGGACGCGAAGGCCTACGCCTACGTCGCCGGGGGCGCCGGCAACGAGCACACCATGGACGCCAACAACGACGCGTTCCGGCGCTGGCGGGTGGTGCCGCGCCACATGGTCGACGTGTCCGAGCGCGACACCTCCACCGAGGTGCTCGGCACGCCGATGGCGTCGCCGATCCTGACCGCACCGATCGGGGTGCAGTCGATCATCCACCCGGAGGGCGAGGTGGCGACCGCACGCGCCGCTGCCGCCCACGGCGTGCCGAGCGTGGTGTCCACCGCAGCGTCGTGGACGCTCGAGGAGGTCGCCGAGGCGTCGGGCGACGCGGCCCGCTGGTTCCAGCTGTACTGGCCGTCCGACCGCGACGTGGCCGCGTCGCTGGTGCGCCGGGCCGAGACCGCCGGGTACGCCGCGATCGTGGTCACGCTGGACACCAAGCTGCTGGCGTGGCGGCCGCGCGACCTGACCACCGCGTACCTGCCGTTCCTCGAGGGCGAGGGCCTGGCCAACTACCGCTCCGACCCCGCGTTCCAGCAGCTGCTCGCCGAGCCGTGGGACGACAACCCGCAGATGGCGATCCTGCAGTGGATCGGCCTGTTCGCCGACAAGTCGGTGACCTGGGGGGACCTCGAGTGGCTGCGCGAGCAGACCGAGCTGCCTGTCGTGGTCAAGGGCGTGCTGCACCCCGACGATGCCCGCGCCGCGGTCGACGCCGGGGTCGACGGGATCATCGTGTCCAACCACGGCGGCCGGCAGGTCGACAACGCCGTCGGCGCGCTGGCCATGCTTCCCGACGTGGTCGACGCCGCCGAGGGCGTGCCGGTGCTGTTCGACTCCGGGGTGCGCACCGGCGCCGACGTGTTCACCGCGCTGTGCCTCGGGGCGCGGGCGGTGATGGTCGGCCGACCGTGGGCCTACGGGCTCGCGCTGGCGGGCCAGAAGGGCGTCGAGCACGTGCTGCGCTGCATCATGGCCGAGTTCGACCTGACCATGGCACTGACGGGCCAGACCCGCGTCGCCGACCTCGGCCGCCACCTGCTGCGCCCCGCCTGAGCGGCACCTCCCCCGCGATCGATCAGCCGGCCACCCCCTCGCTGCGCTCGGCGCGACCGCCCTGCCGGCGCTGCGCGCCGTTGGTCAGCCGGCCAGCCCCCTCGCTGCGCTCGGCGCGACCGCCCTGCCGGCGCTGCGCGCCGTTGGTCAGCCGGCCCCGAGGTCGGCGAGGGTGGCGACGTCGCGCAGGACGGCCGAGGCGGCGCGCACGATCGGTACCGCGAGCAGCGCCCCGGAGCCCTCCCCGAGTCGCATGCGCAGGTCCAGCAGCGGCTCGAGCCCGAGGTGCGCCAGCGCCAGCGTCGCGCCCGGCTCGCTGGAGCGGTGACCGGCCACGAGATGGTCGACGACCTGCGGGGCCAGACGTTGCGCCACCAGCGCGGCAGCACCCGCGATGACCCCGTCGAGCACCACCGGCACCCGGTTCGCCGCACCGGCCAGCAGCACGCCGACCAACGCGGCGTGCTCGGCGCCGCCGACGGCAGCGAGCAGACCCAGCGGGTCGACGTCCGCAGGCAGCCGGGCCAGCACCTGCTCGACGACAGCGACCTTCCGGGCCAGGGTCTCGTCGTCGATGCCGGTGCCGCGACCGGTCGCGGCTGCGGCGTCCGTGCCGGTGCAGGCGGCGACGAGCACCGCCGACGCGGTCGTGTTGGCGATCCCGAGGTCGCCGGTGACGAGCAGCTGCGTCCCCTCCCCGACGGCGCGCTGGGCCGTGAGCGCCCCGGCGAGCAGGGCTGCGGTGGCCTCCTCGCGCGTCAGCGCGTCCTCGAGCGTGGCGTCGCGCGTGCCTGCCACGACCCTGCCGTCGTGCACGGCGACGTCGTCGGGCAGCTCGGTTGCGATCCCGACGTCGAGCACGACCACCTCGGCGCCGACGGCGTTGGCGATCGCCGAGACCCCGGCGCGGCCCTCGGCGACCGTGGTCGCCATCAGCCCGGTGATCGCCTGCGGCCACGGGGACACGCCCTGCGCGTGGACACCGTGGTCGCCGGCGGCGACCACGACCGTCGCGTGCTCGAAGGTCGGCGGCGGGCACCGCGCCGTGGAGCCGGCCAACCGGACGCCGAGCGCGCCGAGGTCGCCCAGCGCACCGGGCGGTGTTGCCAGCGCCGCGAGCCGCGCCTCGGCGTCCGTCGCCGCGTCCGGGTCGGCCGGGGGCACGCGCGCGAGCAGGTCGGACAGCGCGTCGGTGGCCACGTCGGCTCCTGGGGGCGGGAGGACCCGCGACGCTACGCGCCGGCCGCGTCCCGGTCGCACACCGTCGGGACGCGGACGGGCGAGGTGCCGGCCTCGGCCCGGCGCGTGCGGGCAGCGTGGCGCAGGCCACGGGCCTGGGCGACACCGACGCCGGCGACGGCCAGCGCGACCCCGACCAGGGCACCGCGACCCAGCGGCGCGATCCCGAGGTCGGGCCACGCCAGCACCACTGCGGTGCCGATCACCCACGCCGCGTCGGAGGCGACCACCACGGGTGCCGCGGCCACGACGCGGCGCGGACGTGCGAGCACCCAGGGAATGCCGGCGACCGCAGCGGCCAGACCGGCGCCGACGGCGCGAAGGACGCTCGCGTCGATGCCGAGCGGCGCGGCGAGCGGGCCGGCGGAGAGCAGCAGCACCACTGCGCACGCCGACGAGAACAGGGCGTTCGAACGCACCGCCGCGACCAGGGGCCGCACATCACCGTGCCCTGCAGCACCGGCGCGGTCGAGCCGGCGCTGCTTGGCCGGCGACACCTCGTCGTGCTCCAGCACGTGGCGCAGGTCCGCCAGGATCCGACGCACGAGCGCGGCCATGCCGAGGCGCACCACCGGGGCGAGCACACCACCGCTGCCGACGAGCTCGAACGTCACTGTCGAGGTGATCCGGCAGCGTCCGTCGTGCAACGACTCGACCCGCCAGTCGTTGCGGGCCGTGTGCACCGGCCAGGGGTTGCCCACCGCGTCGTGGGCGAGGCGCATCTGGTCGGGGTCGACCACGAGCAGGCGCTCCTCGAGCGTCGCCGCCCCGGGCACGGCCGTGGCGCACGCCCGGCCGCCGTCGCTCGGGTCGGAGCGGTCCACGGGCGATGCCCACGTGGCGACGTCCGCGAACCCGTCGGCGAGCACCTCCCACGCCCGCTCCGCTGGGACGGCGACCTCGACCTGGTGGGTGACCTGCATCTGGCTGCTCCTGGTTGCTGTGCAGCCACAATGCGGCCGACGGGGAGGCGTGGCGATTCCCTGTCGGGGAATGGACGCGCCGCAGCGGCGTTGCGAGGATGCGTCCACCGAGCAGGAGCACACCTGGTGACCACGGCCAGCCCCTTCGGACGCGCGCTGCGTCACTGGCGTCGCCTGCGCGGCGTGAGCCAGCTCGAGCTCGCGGCCACGGCCGGGACCGCCAGCCGGCACGTGTCGTTCCTGGAGACCGGCCGCTCACGGCCGTCGGCGGCGATGGTCGAGCGGCTCGGCGACGCGCTGGGTGTGCCGCTGCGCGAGCACAACCGCCTGCTGGAGCTCGCGGGCCTGCCGGCCGCCTACCCCGAGGGCGACCTCGCGGCGGACGACCTCGCGCCGTTCCGGCGGGTCGTGGACCAGCTGCTCGCCTCCCACGACCCGTGGCCGGCGTTCGTCCTGGACCGCCACTGGGACGTCGTGCGGGCCAACGCCGGCGCGCGCCGGTTCCTCGGCGACGAGCCGGTGCCGAACCTGGTCGACCTCGCGCTCGGCGAGTGGCGGGCCCTGGTCGAGAACTGGGCCGCGGTGATGGTCGCGCTGCGCGACCGGATCGCCGCCGACCTGCTGCGCTTCCCGGACGACGAACGGCTGCGTGGACTGCACGACCGGGTCCGCGACGCGCTCGGCCCGCGGCCGGGCGCCGCGCCGGCGGCCAGTGGCCGGGTCATCTGCCCGGTGTTCCGCATCGGTGACGAGCTGGTGCGCACCGTCACCGTCGCGGCACGGTTCGAGTCGGCTGCCGACGTCACGCTCGACGAAGTGCGCGTCGAGCTCGTCTACCCCGAGGACGACGCCTCGGCAGCGGTGCTGGACGCCTTCGTGGCCAGCGACTGAGGCGTCCTCGTCGGGACCGGCTCCCTCGCAGCGGCCGCGCGGCCGACCGCCTCGACGACCGCGGACGGGTCCGTGCCGTGCGACACGCTGCACGCGACGCCGCGGTCGGCCAGCGCCCGCCGGATCGTGGCACCCAGCGCGACGACCCCGACCGTGTCCACGGCCAGCGCGCCTGCGAGCCGCGACGCGGCCACCACCGTCACCGCCCCGTCGTCGGCGTCCAACGGGTGCAGCGTCGTCGTCGAGGTCGTCACCACGCTGGCCACGAGCGCGGCGGCGACGCCACGGTCCTCGCCGTCGGCGGCCAGCACCAGCGCCCTGCCGGGCGTGCCGGGCGCGGCGACCAGTGCCGCGGGGCCGTCCACGACGCGCTCCGCGACGACCCCCGCCGCGGCCAGCCGCTCGGCGGTGCGCCGTCCGGTCACCCACACGGCCACGCCGGCCAGGGCCCGGACGTCCGCCCCGACCGAGCGCAGCGCCCCGACCAGGACGTCCCACGCGCTGGTCGCCGGCACGACGACGGTGTCGACCCGGCCCGCGACGCAGGCGCGGGCGGCGGCGACGAGTGCGTCGCGGTCCCCCGGCCCGGTGGTCGCCACGACCGGCTCGAGGACCTGCGCACCCGCGTGGCGCAGCGCCGCAGCCAGCCGTGACGGGCCCTCGGTCAGCCTGGGCAGCCGCACCCGTACGCCGTGCAGGGGTCGGGTGGCGCGGTCGAGCGCACCGAGGCGGTGCGCGACGACGTCGCCGACGACCACCACGGCAGGGGTCGGCACGTCCACGGCCGCGGCACGGGCCGCCAGGTCGGCGAGGGTTCCGTCGACCAGCACCTGGTCGTGCCACGTTCCGCGGGCGACCACGGCTGCGGGTGTCGACGGGTCGCGACCGGCGGCGACGAGCCCGGCGCACAGACGCGGCAGGGCGCGCACGCCCATCAGCACCACCACCGTGCCGGGGAAGGCAGCAAGGGCATCGAGGTCGACCTGGGCGCTCGGCTTGGTCGGGTCCTCGTGACCCGTCACGACGGCGAAGCCCGGGCTGACGCCACGCAGCGTCACGGGGATGCCCGCGGCGCCGGGAACCGCCACCGCGGAGCTGATGCCGGGCACCACCTCGACGGCGACGCCGGCGGCCTCCAGCGCGCCGGCCTCCTCGGCGCCCCGACCGAACACGTACGGGTCCCCGCCCTTGCAGCGCACCACCGCCAGGCCCGCACGGGCGCGTTCGAGCAGCAGTGCATCGACGGCGTCGCGGCCGACGTACGGGCCGTCGGCGCGGCGCCCGACGTCGACGAGCTCGGCGTGGCGGGGCACCAGCGCGAGCACCTCGGCCGGCACGAGCTTGTCGTGCGCGACCACGTCGGCGGTCGACAGCAGCCGTGCCGCGCGGGTGGTCAGCAACCCGGCATCGCCCGGGCCCGCACCCACCAGGTGCACCACGCCCGACGCGGCCGGGGGCCCGCCGGCAGCCGCCAGCAGGTCGACGGGCGGCGTCAGCGGCAGCGTCGGCCATGCGGTGTCGTGCACGCGGGGGTTCCGTCGGCTCGGCGGTCGGGACGCGGTGACCGTACGAACGCACCCGTCCGGTCCCCGAGCCGGACGGTGGGAACCGTCACAAACCCGACCAGCCCGCCGGCGCCAGCGGTGCCGCAACGTCCACGTGCCGCCCCAGCAGGGCGCCGATCGGCGGGACGTGCTCAGCCGAAGATCAGCGGCAGGCCCTGCCGGGGCTCGGCGACGCCGACGACCGCCCCGGCGACCCGACCGGCGGTCGCGGCGATGTCGAGCAGGTCGCAGACCTCGTGCGCCGTCTCGTCGGGTCCGACGCCGAGCGCGTGCCCGACCACGAGCATCGTGCCCTTGAGCCCGAGTGCGCGCTCCTCCCAGCCGCGTTCCATGCCGGCGCGGGGCACGCGCAGCAGCGTGGTCTCCTCGTCGTCCTCGACACGGGCGACCTCGGCCTCCAGCGTCAGCCCGACGCGGGCACCCTTGGGCAGGTCGACGCCGTAGAAGCGCGGCAGGACCGCCAGGCCCCGCTCGACGAGGAGCCGGAACAGGCTGTCCTGCAGCAGCGCCGGCGTGTCGACGTCGGCCGGCGGCTCGAGGTCGACCACGAGCATCGGCAGGTCCCGCAGCAGCACGAAGCGGGCGGCCGCGGTGGCGGCGTCGCCGGGGAGGGTCGGCACGGCTCGGCTCCGGGGTCGGCACGGCTCGGCTGCGTGCGAGGCTACGGCGGGGCGGACCGGCCCACGAACGCCCGGCGGACGGACTGCTCGGTATGGTCCGGCGACGGACCCGGACAGGAGCAGCGCGCGTGGTCGACGCACCCGCACCGACGCTGCTGGCGGTCGACGGCAACTCGCTCGCGCACCGCGCCTTCCACGCCTCGGACCCCGACGAGCGCAGGGGTGCATGGATGCTGGGACTGTTCGTGCGCATCCTCGCCGGGGTGTGGTCGTACGGCCCCTACCACGGCGTGCTGGTCGGCTTCGACCACCCCGTGAACCACCGCAAGCTCGCCGATGCGGGCTACAAGGCCGGGCGCAGCGAGAAGGACCCGGCGCTCGAGGAGGGCCTGGACGAGCTCCCCGGCCTGATGGCGAGACTCGGCTTCACGATCGAGCAGCACGAGGGCGCCGAGGCCGACGACGTGATGGCCTCGGCAGCGAGCGGGGCGGTCGCGCTCGGTGCGCGCTGCCACGTGCTGTCCTCCGACAAGGACCTGCTGGCGCTCGTCTCCGACGAGGTCACCCTGCTGCGTCCGCGCGGGACGATGGGCGACCTGGTCGTGACCGACCCCGCACGGGTGCGGGCCGACCACGGCGTCGACCCGTCGCAGTACGTCGACCTCGCTGCGCTGCGTGGCGACCCGTCCGACGGGCTGCGCGGGGTGCACGGCATCGGGGCGCGCACGGCGGCCAAACTGCTGCGTCGGCACCGCTCGGTGGAGCAGCTCTACGCCAACCTGCACCACCTGGACCCGCGCATGGAGGCGAAGCTGCGTGCCGGGCGTGACGAGGTCGACCGCAACCTCGCCCTGATGACCCCGCTGACCGGCGTGCCGGCCGACGTCGCCGGGACGCTCCAGCACGGCGTCGACCTCGACGTGGTCGACGAGGCGCTCGTCGCGCTCGGCGAGGGCCGCGCCGCCGGCACGTTCCGCAACGCGGTCACCCGCCCGGCGCCGCCACCGATGCCCCCACCGCCCGACGAGGCACCGCACGAACCGGTGGTGGTGCGCGCACGACCGATCGAACCGTCGAGCGCGACCACCCAGGACGCGCTGTTCTGACCCGACCGTTCGGACAGGGTCGCTGCCGGGTTTCGCACGGTTGCCACGTGTCGGGTCGGGTCGCCGCGAGGGGCCTTCGTACGGTCCTTCGCACACCCGCTTCCCCGATCCCGCATGGAGCACCCCACATGGCAGTCCAGCTCGGCGACACCGCCCCGGACTTCACCGCCCAGACCACCGAGGGCGAGCTGTCCTTCCACGCCTGGAAGAAGGACAGCTGGGCCGTCCTGTTCTCGCACCCGGCCGACTTCACGCCCGTGTGCACCACCGAGCTCGGCACCGTCGCCAAGCTCAAGGGTGACTTCGACGCCCGCAACACCAAGGTCGTCGGGCTCTCGGTCGACCCAATCGAGGACCACCTAGAGTGGAAGAAGGACATCGAGGAGACCCAGGGCGTCGCGGAGCTGAACTTCCCGATGATCGCCGACGCCGACGGCTCCATCGCCGAGAAGTACGGCATGGTCCACCCCAACTCCGACCCGAAGCTCACCGTGCGCTCGGTGTTCGTGGTCGGCCCGGACGACAAGGTCAAGCTGACGCTGACCTACCCGCCGGCGACGGGGCGCAACTTCGACGAGCTGCTGCGCGTCATCGACTCGCTCCAGCTGACCGCCGACCAGGGCCTGGCCACGCCGGCGAACTGGACCAAGGGCGACCGCGTCATCGTCAGCCCGTCGATCGACGACGAGACCGCCCGCGAGCGCTTCGGCGACTTCGACGCCCCGCGCCCGTACCTGCGCTACGTCGAGGACCCCTCGGCCTGATCCAGCGAGCCTGACGCGGACCCGGTCCGCGGACACCGACGCCCCGCCCTCGTGGCGGGGCGTCGGTCGTGTCAGCCGGGCAGCAGCGCCTCGACCGCGGGGACCGCGAGCGCGGCCGTGACCAGGCCGGCCGGCACGACCGGTGGCAGGCGCCGCGTCCAGGTGCGCCATCGCGCCGCCGCGGTGTCGGGCAGCACGACGCCGAGGACCGCCCCGGCGTCGGTGCCGGGCAGGGGCACGGCGCGCAGGACCAGCAGGGCCACCGCGGCGCGGGTGATCTCCGTGGGAGCGCCCAGCGTCGACGCGCCGAGCAGCGCGAGCCCCGGCACCGCCAGCCCCGCGGCCGCCGTGACCAGCGTGCGGCGCGTGGCGCCGTCGGCGGTCGGCGGCTCGGCCGGCACGGCCGGCGTCCAGCCGAGCGGCACCAGGCCGGCGATCGCCAGGATCGTCGGCAGCACCACGGTCCCGTAGGCATCGATCCGGGCCCGCGCCGTGCGACAGCCGCTGCGCACCGTGACGTCGTCACCCAGCAGCGTGCGCGTGCCCGCCACGGCCCACCCGTGCAGCGCGAGCAGCACCACGCCGGCGCCGGCGAGCAGCACGGGGTCGATCATGCGCTCCAGGGCTCGGCACCAGCCGACCGTAGCCACGACGCGATCCGCCTGATCGTCGCGGGATCGCCACACCGCGTCACACGCCGTTCATCCGCACCTCCCAACCTGCAGTCGCGGTGGACCAGCAGTCACGAGGGGCGAGCAATGACCTTCACCATCCGCATCGGGATCGGCGACCGGCCCGGGAGCCTCGCGCGCATCGCCGCTGCCCTCGGCGAGGTCGGGGCGAACATCGTCGAGCTCGACGTGCTCGAGCGTTCGGTCAGCACGGCGGTCGACCAGCTGCTGGTCGAGGCGCCGGGGCTGACCGGCGACGAGGTCCGCGCGGCGCTGGAGGGCGTGGAGGGCACCGAGGTCGAGCTGCTGCGCCCAACCCGTCGCAACGTCGGGATGCCCCCGCTCGGGCTCGCCGTGCGCCTCGGCCGGACCAGCGGTGACGAGGCGCTGCAGACGCTGGTCGACGGCGTGGTGCTGAGCTTCGAGGCGACCTGGGCGGCCGTGGTCGCGTCGCGCACGCCGCAGCCGCTGGTCCGCGCCGCCTCCGCCGGAGCGCCGAGCTTCCTCGACGTGCACACCCCGTGGCTGCCACTGCGCGACGTGCGTCGCCTGCCGGAGGGGCCGTGGACCCCGGAGTCCTGGCTGCGGGCGGGCGAGCCGCTCGAGCTGGCCGCCGCGCCGCTCGCCTCCGCGGACGAGGCCGTGCTGGTCTGCCGCCCCTACGGACCCCGCTTCGCGCAGCGCGAACTCGCGGACCTCGGGATGCTCGCCGACCTGACCGTCGCGCTGCGCCAGGCAGCGACCGTCACGATCTGACCCGTGCGTGGCCCCGACAGGCCGTAGGGTCGCTGGCACCCGCGCCGCCGGAGGCCCCGTGCTCGTCGTCACCTCCCCCGACACCCGTCGCCACGACCCCGCCCACGAGATCGGGCTCGGTCGCGTCGTGCAGCCCCGGCCGGAGCGGCCGGAACGCATCGACGCGGTCGAGCGGGCCGTCCTGGCCTCCGGGATCCCGACGCAGGTCGCCACCGGGCACGACGAGTCGGTGCTGCGCCGGGTGCACGACGACGCCTACGTCGACTGGCTGCGTGACGGCTACGTCGCGTGGCGGGCGGCGGGCGGCCCGCCGGTCCTGCTGCCCGACACCTTCCCCAACCGCGCGTGGGACACCCACCCGCCGACCTCGCCGATCGGGGCGGCCGGCTGGTGGCTGACGGACACGGCCACCCCGGTGGTGGAGGGGTCGTGGCCGACGGTCCTCGCGGCCGTCGACGTCGCCCTGACCTGTGTCGACCTGGTCACCTCCGGCGAGCAGCACCTGGTCCACGGCGCGACGCGCCCGCCCGGCCACCACGCGGGTCCCGCGTACGGCGGCGGCTTCTGCCTGGTCAACCACGCGGCGGTCGCGGCGCAGGCACTGGTGGAGGCGACCGACGGACGCGTCGCGGTGGTGGACGTCGACCACCACCACGGCAACGGCACCCAGCAGGCGTTCTGGCAGCGCGAGGACGTGCTGTACGTCTCGCTGCACGCCGACCCGACACAGGCCTACCCGTGGTTCTCCGGCCACGCCGACGAGGTCGGCGAGGGGCCCGGGCGCGGCACGACGCGCAACCTGCCGCTGCCGCTCGGCACCGACGACGACGGCTACCTCGCGGCCCTCGGGGTCGCCTGCGAGCAGGTCGCCCGCTTCGGCGCCGACGCGGTGGTGCTCTCGCTCGGCGTCGACACCGTCGCGAGCGACCCGGTCGGCGGGCTCGGCCTGTCCCCGGACGCCTACCCACGGATCGGCCAGGTCCTCTCGACGCTGCGTCTGCCGACCGTGTCGCTCCAGGAGGGCGGCTACGACCTCGAGCGCGTCGGCCTCGACACCGTGGCCGTCCTGCAGGGCCTGACCGGCGCCTGACCCGGCGCCCGACCTGGCGCCCGACCCGGCGCCTGACCCGGAATCCGGCCCGGGCGCCCCGCCCCACCCGGCCCGACACGGCCCCGCGCGGGTCGGCTCAGCCCAGGTCGAGGACGTCCAGGGTCACCGGCTCGCCAGGCACGGACACCAGCGAGAAGCCCCCGGCCAGGTCGTGGCAGGGGCCCACCAGGGTCCAGCCCGCGTCACGGGCACCCTCGACCAGCGACATGCCGGGCTGGTCGATCAGCTGGTGGTCCGGACTGGCGGCGATCGCGGCATCCAGGTGGGCGCGGGCGCTGTCGAAGTCCGGCACCGTGTAGCGCGAGACCAGGGGCACGTCCCCGGTACCGACGTGGCGCGCCCCGTCCGGCAGGGGCACGGCCATGCGGTTGCCCTCCGGCGTCGTGGCGCAGGTCCGCAGGTCCCGGTAGGTCCACGTCGAGGTCGTCCCGTCGTCGAGCTCCGCCTCGATGCGCAGCTCGACCCGCTCGGCGCTGGCCAGGTCGCGCTCCAGCTCGAGGCGGCGCCCGGTGCGCCACACCGAGCGACCCACCGGGGTGTCGAGTCGGGTCGACGACGGGAAGCCCTCGTCGTCGACGAACAGCTCGAGCCCGATCCCCGCCGCGTCCACGTCGTCGGGGAGCCCGTCGACCTGGACCTGCAGCTCGACGACGTCCGGTTCGCCGTCGTCCGGCTGGCCGACGTACGCCAGCACGCCTCCCTCGCGCAGCTCCTCGCCCTCGACGTCGAACAGGTAGGGCACCTCGCGGGCGCGGGCGTCCTCGTCGCCGACCACCCCGAGCACCGCGTCACCACCCGGCTCGACCAGTGCGTCGCCCTGCAGCTCGAGCCCCGGCGCTCCGGACGGCAGCGACGCCCCGGCCGCTGCCTCCTCGCGCAGCCGCCGCATGACCTCCCCGACGGGCAGGCCCCCGGCGTCGGGGCCACCCTCGTCGTCGCGGGCGAGCAGCAGCTCGGCGAGACGCAGGGCCGTCGCTCCCCCGACCACCGCGTTGACCGGGCGACTCCAGCCGAACACGGCCGAGCCCTCACCTGCCAGTGCACGCTGCAGGTCGCTGTTGCCACCGGCCGAGCACGACGTGAGCACCACGACGGTGTCCTCGAGGCCGCCCGGGTACGCCGCGCGGAAGAAGTCGGCGGTGAGCACGATCCAGCGCCCGGCGGCCCAGCCGATGCGTCCACTGTCGTAGCGCCGGTACTCCCCGTACCCGAACGGGCTCCCCACCACGTTCGGCAGCTCGGCGGCCTCGACGTCGCCGTCGGTGATGACCAGGGTGCGTCCGGTCTCGAAGCCGCCGCTGCGCAGCACCGCCTCGGGCAGCGAGTCCTCGACCGCCTCGATCGGCTCCCCGAGCTGCCCCGCCAGCTCGTCCGGGGTGACCATCGTCAGCAGGCCGACGCGCCGGTCCCCGCACTCGGGCGTGCTCTCGATCCCCTCGGGGCACCAGTAGCCGCCATGGGTGAAGACGTGGACCAGGTCGTGGCCGTCCCAGTCCTGGAAGTCCGCCAGCCCAGAGGTGCGCGACACCCGTGTCCCATCGAGGGTGTCGGTGACGACCTCCACCCGGTCCTCGTAGTCGCGCACGCGCGCGACCGCTCGTCGGAAGGCCCCGACCCGGGAGTCGATCCCCTTGAAGCTCCACTCCCACTCGAACGGCGACAGGACCTTCGCGGACCTCCGCTCGCGCGACGCGGGGCCGTCGGCGACCGCGGGCAGCGCCGCCGCGGCGACCAGTGGCGGGGCCACCCGACGCAGCGCCGGCATCCTCGCCGGTGGTGCGCCGACGAGCCCGTCGGTCAACGACGTGCGCAGGAACAACCAGCGCGGCAGGTCCCCCGCAACGTGGAAGCGCACGGTCCCGTCGCCTGCCCCGGCATCCACGACGTCGGGCTGTTCCAGCAGCCACGCGACCGCGTCCTGCTCGTC
>Ga0136604_1000853_pt1 | contig 14370 bp, 12 predicted proteins | sample AntRauFillE10628_FD_104928 | JGI IMG/M metagenome (GOLD analysis project Ga0136604, IMG submission 104928) | Saline lake microbial communities from Rauer Islands, Antarctica - Metagenome Filla E10 #628 | ecosystem: Environmental > Aquatic > Non-marine Saline and Alkaline > Saline | place... | reverse complement strand
GTTTGCCTCGTCGGTTGCCTGTACGTACTCATCCACAAAGGGAATAAGCAGTTGTCGGTGCTCGGTTTGAACAACTAAAACAAGATGCGCGGGATTGTCGACAATGTCATCGATTACCCCAATGGGTTCATTCTGTTCATTCTTAACTTCAAATGAAACGAGTGAATGAGCCTCCTGCTCTTCCATAAAATGTTCTACCTTATGGCGATTGACATACACCCGATAGTTTTTGAGCGCCTCGGATTCATTCCGATCTGTTATATGATCAAATTTTACAAAGAACGAAAGCCGGTTGTTTTTCTGCTGAACGCGTACCGACTCAATTCGCGCGGGAACCAAATCACCTCTGGTGTCTTGCAAGCGCACCAGATCAACGGTTTCAAAAAGATCGGGAGCGTAGAATTCCGGTATTATCAAAACGGTTCCGTCAACACCATGCGACTGGGCAATGTAGCCAATCATAACATACTGCTGATCTGCAGGCTCCAGCATTTTCTTTCTTTTAAGCTGTAGTAAACTTCAAAAGTTTACTACAGCTGGTCGAAATTATCCTTCCTGTTTTTCTTCCCAGGCGCGTTGCACCGTAACACGATCTTCATCGTCGGTTACAAAGCCCTCGAGTTCGTCAACAGGCGTATTTTCAATATGCTCAATTGCCTCTTTGGCTAACATATCGGTTGAAGTCTGGCCGTCTGTTTCATCATCCGATTCTTCTTCGGTTGACTCTTCCGTTTCAGCTTTAGCTTCTTTCTTTTCTTCCACTTCGGCCTCAACTTCTTCCTCCTCATCAGAAGTTTCTTCTGCTACTTCAATCTTAGCTTCAGTTTCTTCAGACTCAGCCTTATCCTCTTTTTCAGTCTTAGCTTCAACTTCTTCTTCGGTTTCTTCAGCTGGTTCCTCTTTTGAGGTCTCAACTTCGTCCGATTCTTCAGGGGCTTCTGCTTCTAACTGTTCTTCATCGTCCACAGTTTCGGTAGTATCAGCAGATTGTTCTTCTACCTCAGATTCTGGCTCCGTATCCTCAGACTTAGCCTCAAGCTTAACCTCAGCCTTTTCATCTTCGCTTTCCGCTTTAGCTTCTTCTTCGGCTTTAGCAAGCGCTTCTCTCTTAGCTTTCTGCTTGACGGCCTCTTCAGCTTTTTTCTTAAGCTGCTTCTGGTATTCGCGCTCTTCCGCTTCGAGTATAGCTTTCTGCTTCTCTTTCTTAGAAGGTTTTTTTTGTTCTTTCGCCTCGCGGTTTTCACGCCATTCGGTAAGCGCTGCTTCAATTTCCTCTTCCGATTTGTCCCATCGCATCAGGTGCATCTTATACATAATGCCCTGGTTCTTCAGGATTGATCGAACGGTATCGCTGGGCTGTGCTCCTTCCTTCAGCCAGTGAATAGCGCGCTCTTCATTAAGAGTCACCTCATTTTTTGGCGTTACGTTATCAAAACGGCCCAAATCTTCGATGATGCGTCCATCTCGCGGTGAGCGACTGTCGGCCACTACAATATGATGGATTGGTCGCTTCTTTCGGCCTCTGCGTTGTAATCTTATTCTAATCATTTATACTATTGGTTACTTAATTTTTGCGTTGATCTATAGAGGAAGTCGTCGGAATCTTGCGCAACTTAAGGGCTGATTCAAGCCGGCTAAAAGCCTGAAAAACCCGTTCTCAACACACTCTTTTGTTAATACTTAAACACCTTTACACTTTCTAATTAAACGGTAAATTTCCTTTCATTCCCTTCATGCCCTGCATCATCTGGCCAATCTTGCCCATGCCCGAGAATGATTTCATCATTTTCTTCATCTGATTAAACTGATTCATCAAATCATTCACTTCGCGCACTTTTGTTCCTGATCCCATAGCAATGCGTCGCCGTCGGGTGGCGTTTAGAATCTCAGGGTTATGCCGCTCTTCGGGCGTCATGGAATTGATAATAGCCTCAATAGGCTTAAACGAATCTTCGTCAATTTCTTGGTCCTGCAATGCTTTGTCGGCGCCGGGAATCATACCCACCAAATCAGAGATGCTTCCCATGTTTTTCACCTGCTGCAGCTGCTGGCGGAAATCTTCCAGGTCAAAACTGTCCGATTTTATTTTCTTTTGAAGTTTTTCCGCTTCTTCCTCATCAAATTCTTTTTGTGCTTTCTCCACCAGTGAAACCACATCACCCATGCCCAAAATACGCTGGGCCATCCGGTCGGGGTAAAAGGGTGAAAGGGCATCGAGCTTTTCGCCGGTGCTTACAAACTTGATCGGTTTTTGAACAACCGTCTTGATAGAAAGTGCTGCACCGCCACGGGTATCACCGTCCAGCTTGGTGAGCACTACGCCATCGTAGTTGATTGTTTCATTAAATTCTTTGGCGGTGTTTACCGCATCCTGACCGGTCATCGAATCAACCACAAACAAGATTTCATTGGGCTGAACCGCTTTTTTAATCTCGGCCACCTCATCCATCATCTCTGCATCCACGTGCATGCGTCCGGCCGTATCAATAATTACCGTATCAAGCGCCAGGCTTTTAGCCATAGAAACAGCTTCTTTGGCTGCCCGCACCGCATCTTTCTGTCCGATGGAATAGACCGGCACATCAATGGAATCCGCCAGGGTTTTTAGCTGGTTGATGGCGGCGGGTCGGTACACATCAGCGGCCGCTAAAATAGGATTGCGGTTATTCTCTTCTTTTAAATACTTCGCTAATTTGGCGCTAAAGGTGGTTTTACCTGAACCCTGCAGGCCGGCAATCAAAATTACGGTGGGCGGAGTGTGAGCAACCGCAATGTCTTCGCGCTCCTGGCCGAACATTTTCACCATTTCATCATATACAATCTTGGTGAACTGCTGCCCGGGATTGACCGAGGTAAGCACGTCTTCGCCCATAGCCCGGTCTTTGATGTGGTTCGTAAACTCTTTTGCAACCTCGTAGTTTACGTCCGCATCGAGCAGTGCCCGGCGAATTTCGCGTACCGTCTCAGCAATATTGACATCACTGATCTGCGCTTCGCCTTTAAGCGACTGTACGGCTTTATCTAAGTTGGATGATAAATCTTCAAACATAATTTTAAAAGTGCGGACTATCGGAGCGTTTAAGCTTAGTTTTTGCACAAATACAAAGTCTCCAAAAGTAAGGACAATTTATTGTCTTATCAACAGAATATGTGCAAATAATTATTTTTGACTTTGTAATCAATGATGTACTTTGTGGTTACGTAAAACTAACTATAATTAAAACCAAGGGTGAAACTTATGGATGTGAAAAATACACAGTTGTGCGTTGTGTTTCGATACTCGCTGGTAGTGGGACTATTGATAGTGATGGGCGCTTGTGCATCAAGCAATATACCGGCGCCAAATACTTCGGAGACAGAATCCAAGATAAGCCAGGCTGAACAAGCCGGAGCGCAGGAATATGCCCCGCTTGAATTGCGGAATGCCCGCAAGAAGATTGAGCAGGCAAAGCAGTTTAACGAGCAGGAAGAATACGAAAAAGCCACCCGACTTGTGGAAGAAGCCTCGGTGGATGCCGAACTGGCAACAGTAAAAGCCCGTTCTGCAAAAGCGCAGGAAGCGGTAGAACAGCTGCGGCAAACCATTGAAACATTGAGAAAAGAAATAGAACGAAATCAACGAAATCAGGGAGGTTCATTATGATACCTATTGAAAAGAACACATTACTTTTAGGCGTAGCTGCAATCGGCCTTTTCTTTGCAGGTTGTGCAGGAACACCCGATACAAATCCGCTGTTGCAAGAAGCCCAAACAGCATATCAGGAAGCCGAAAATGACACCGAAGTAGTAAAAAATGCTCCGGTTGCTTTAGATGAAGCCGAGGAAGCACTTGTAAAAGCGCAACGAGCATTGGAGCAGGGCAAGGAAACAGAGGTGGTTAACCACGAAGCCTATATTGCTCAACAACGCATTAAGATTGCGAAAGAGACTGCCCTGTTATATGCGGCACAGGATGAGGTAAAACGCGCTGAATCGCAACGGCAAGAGGTGCTGATACAAGCACGACAAGCAGAAGCTGCGGCTTCCGAGCAGCGGGCAGAGCAGGCCGGGCAGCGTGCAGAGGAGTCGCGACGTGAAGCAGCCGCCGAACGCGAAGAGGCTGAAGCAGCCCGGGACGCTGCCATGGCAGCTCAGGAAAGAGCAGAACAATTGGCCAAACGTGTTAACGAACTGGAGGCCCAGCAAACCGAGCGTGGTCTTGTACTAACGCTTGGGGATGTTTTATTTGATGTTAATGAAGCAACCCTAAAGTCAGGTGGAGAGCGTGCGGTTAATCAGTTGACCAACTTTCTGCAAGAATACCCCGAGCGTAATGTACTTATTGAAGGACACACGGATAACACAGGTTCGGATAGTTATAATCAACAACTATCCCAGCGACGGGCAAATGCGGTGCGACAGGCGTTAATTACCAGCGGTATTGCCGGTACGCGAATCAGGGCAACAGGTCTGGGAGAGCAGTTCCCGAAGGCGAGCAATAATACCGGAGCGGGACGCCAGCAAAATCGTCGTGTTGAGGTTATTATTTCCGATAAATCCGGTGAAATACCCGACCGCCAATAGCAGGTGAGCAAAATAGAATTCAATTTTTGATGCCATTACTTTTGTGTGATGGCATCTTTTTTTGGTAAAGACTTTTTATTTTTGATAGTTGAGATTTGTACTTTCGATAAGTAAATATAGTTGGATGCGATCAACTATAGAGTAATAGGAGGTTAAACATGACACATCTTTTGAGAAGCACTTTATTTCTATTCGGACTGTTCATCGGGATGTTAATGATAAACTGCGCAGGTACTCCCGACATGAATCCGGTGCAGGAAGCCGAGAAAGCGTACAAACAAATTGAAAACGACTCTCTGGTTGTAAGTAAGGCACCCGAGGCGCTCCGTGATGCACAAAAAGCGGTGGCGGATGTCAGGCAGGCCGTGGCACGCAATGAAGACCAACAGACAATACACCGCCAGGCGTTAATAGCACGCCAGCGCGTGGAGATTGCCAGGAAGAAGGCTGAACTCAAGGCAGCTCAAGATAAAGTTCGGCGCACATCAAAAGAACTACAATCATTATTGGATAACCTGCGCCAGATTACCCAAGATGAAATGGAGGCCGAAGAACGGGTTAAGCAGCTCACCAATTTTAATGCTCGGCAAACGAACCGAGGGCTGGTTCTTAGATTCAAAAATATAAGTTTTGATCAGGAAAAAGCGTATCTGAAATCCAGCGCCGAACGATCGATAAATGAACTGGCTGATTTTCTGGATGCATATCCGGAGCGCAGTGTGCTTATTGAAGGGCACACCGACAATACCGGGGCAGCAAGTTTTAATAAAACCTTATCGCAGCAGCGGGCCAATGCGGTTCGTGAGGCCCTTATATCCAGGAACGTTGCCGGTTCGCGTATTAAGGCTGTTGGGTTGGGTGAGAAATATCCCAGGGCAAATAATAATACAGAAACGGGGCGACAGTATAATCGAAGAGTTGAAGTTATTGTTTCCGATAAATCCGGGGAAATTCATGCACGTGATCAGTAATTCATTTATTTAAGGTATTTAAATCCGAAGTTCGGATGATTGACCCTTCTTTGGTTTTGATCATTTGGATTCCGGATTTTTTTGTTATTTTCATTGATCAACAAATCAACCCAAATACACTCTTATAATTATGGCCGGTCAAAAGGGATACGGATTACTGAAAGGAAAAAAGGGAATTATTTTTGGCGCACTGGATGAGCGCAGCATTGCCTGGCGAATCGCGCTGGCCTGTAAGCGGGAGGGCGCCGAATTTGTGTTGTCGAACGCCCCGGTTGCGCTTCGGTTTGGGGACCTGGATGAACTGGCCGAAAAGACCGGTTCAGAAATCATTGCCTGTGATGTTTCCAAAGAAGAGTATGTGGAAGAGTTTATGGAAAAGGTGAAGGAGGAAATGGGCAGCGTTGATTTTATTCTGCACGCCATCGGGATGTCGCCCAACATTCGCAAAAACCAAGAATATAAATCGCTGAATTACAACTGGTTTCAACAGACGCTGGATATCTCGGCTATATCACTGCACAAGATTCTGCACTACGCCGATGAAATGGAGGTGCTGAATGAAGGCGGCAGCGTGGTGGCATTAACCTACATTGGGGCGCAGCGCATCTTTTCGAAGTACAGTGATATGAATGATGCGAAGGCCCTGCTGGAGAGCATCGCCCGCAATTACGGCAGCCGCCTGGCCGAAAAAGGCATTCGGGTAAATACCATTTCACAGGCGCCCACCAAAACCTCGGCCGGCAGCGGCATTAAAGGCTTCGACGGCATGTACACCTTTGCCGAAAAGCTGGCGCCGCTCGGCAACCCCTCCGCCGATGAGTGCGCGGATTACTGCGTGACGCTCTTCTCCGACCTCACCCGAAAAGTGACCATGCAAAACCTCTACCACGACGGCGGCTTTGTGAATGCCGGTATCAACGAGGAGATGATTGACGGACTGGCGAAGCTTTATGGTGATGAGGAATAAATTATTTTGAACCCGTCATCCCGAGCGAAGTCGAGGAATCTTTGTGCATACTGAGGAAATTGTTTTTAGGAGATTCATCGACTTCATCAGCCAGCCGGTGGATTGCACCGCAGGTATGCTTCGGCACGCTCAGGATGACAGACTTTATTTGGCAATCGTTGATTTGTTAAAAAATGCACTGTTGGTTTAATCTTTCATTGAAAGTTGGTTAATTGACGTTTGGTTATTCATTATTGGCTATTAATAAAAATGAGCTCAATTATTAATGACGGGATCATAAACGAATAACAAATAACGATTAACAATTAACCAAATATTATGAAACGACTGTTCGCCTCTATTATCACCCTGCTCTTCTTTTGCATCACCGCCACCGCGCAGGAACTCCCATCCATCAGCGAAAAGACCAAAGATTTTGAAAAGAAGGAAGGATATTTTACCTACTATTGGGATGATACGGAGGGGAAAGTCTGGCTGGAGATTGACAAGCCGGATCAGGAATTTTTATACGTAAACTCGCTGACCGCCGGTATTGGCTCGAATGATATCGGGCTGGACCGCAACCAACTGGGTGACAGCCGCGTGGTCTATTTTGATCGCCGCGGAAATAAAGTGTTGATGGTACAGCCTAACTATGGATACCGGGCGACCAGCGACAATAAAAAGGAGCAGGCCTCGGTGCGCGATGCATTTGCCCAATCGGTACTGTGGGGTTTTGAGGTGGCCGCCCGGGAAGACGGCCGCTTGCTGGTGGACATGACCGATTTTCTGCTGCGCGATGCGCACGGGGTGACTGATCGACTGAAAAGCGGCAACCAAGGCAGTTACAGCCTGGATAAGTCGCGCTCGGCGCTCTATCCGAAGGGGATTCTCAACTTTCCGAAGAACAGCGAGTTTGAAGCAACGCTCACCTTCACCGGGGATGCGACCGGTGGTAATATCCGTTCGGTAACGCCCACCCCGGATGCGGTAACCGTGCGGCAGCACCACTCCTTTGTGCAGCTGCCCGATGATAATTACGAGCCGCGCGTCTTTGATCCGCGGGCCGGCTATTTTGGCACCAGCTACCAGGATTACAGCACGCCCATTGGCGAATCGCTGACCAAGCGCTGGATCCCTCGTCACCGGCTGCAGAAGAAAAACCCCGGTGCGGAGATGAGCGAGCCGGTGGAGCCGATTATCTATTATCTTGACCCGGGCACGCCAGAGCCCGTACGCGGTGCGCTGCTGGACGGTGCCCGCTGGTGGAATCAGGCGTTTGAGGCAGCCGGTTATAAAAATGCGTTCCAGGTGAAGGTGCTTCCGGAGGATGCCCATCCGCTGGATGTTCGCTACAATATCATCAATTGGGTGCACCGCTCCACGCGGGGCTGGTCGTACGGCTCGTCAGTGGTGGACCCGCGTACCGGTGAAATCATTAAAGGGCATGTGCAGCTGGGTTCGCTGCGCGTGCGTCAGGATTACCTGATCGCCGAAGGCTTGCTATCACCCTACAAAAATGGATTCTCAACTGAAGAAAATGACCCTATGCTGCAGATGGCGCTGGCGCGTATTCGTCAGCTTTCCGCGCATGAGGTAGGCCATACCCTTGGGCTGGCGCATAACTTTGCGGCCAGTACCAACAGCCGCGCCTCGGTGATGGATTACCCTGCGCCGATGGTGCAAATTGACGAAGACGGCAGCTTTGATCTGTCGCAAGCCTATGATACCGGCATCGGGGAGTGGGATAAAGTCACGGTGCGTTACGGTTACCAGGATTTCCCTGAAGGCACCGACGAAAAAGAGGGCTTGGATGAAATCATCAACGGCGCCATTGAAGACGGCCTGTTGTTCATTTCAGATGCGGATGCACGTCCCGCCGGCGGGGCGCACCCCAAGGCGCACCTGTGGGATAACGGCACCGATGCTGTTGACCAGCTGCAGCACGTGATGGAGGTGCGGGAGAAAGCGCTCAGCAAATTTTCCGAATCGAATATTCCGCAAGGCACTCCCATGGCTACGCTCGAAGATGCACTGGTGCCCATTTACCTGTATCACCGTTTCCAGATTGAAGGTACGGTAAAGCTGATCGGTGGCTTGGACTACACCTACAATTTACGGGGTGATACCCAGCAGGGACCCGAGCCGGTGCCGGCCGCAAAACAAAAAGAGGCACTCGATGCCATGCTGACAACGCTATCTGCAGATGCGCTGCGCATGCCGGATGAAATAATTGAGTTAATCCCACCACGACCTATCGGATATTATGGCTCCCGTGAACTGTTTAATAGTTATACTGATCCCGCTTTTGATCCGCTGGGTGCCGCTGAAACGGCCGCGCACATGAGCGCGCAGCTGCTCTTCAACCCGAACCGCGCGGCCCGCTTGGTTGAGTTTAAAGCGCGTAATGCTAATAACCTTGGTTTTGCCGAGATGGTGGATGAGGTGATGAATGCGAGCTGGAAAGGAGATACGCCGGCCGGTTATGAAGGTGCTGTACAGCGAAATACCAACTTTGTAGTGCTCTATAATTTGATTCAGCTGGCTATGGATGATGATGTCTCTAATCAGGTGCGCGCCATTGCACATCAAGAGCTTAAGAACCTACAAACATGGCTGAATGCCGAAGCACTCGGTTCAGGCGATGCGCAATGGCAGGCGGCCTACCGCTATGGCCTAAAGATGATTGACGATTACGAAAATAACCCCGAGCGCATCGAGGCCATCACCCCGCCGCTGTCGCCCCCGCCCGGTTCGCCCATTGGCAGCGGGGATATATTTCTGGGATGTGAATTTTAGTTAGCAGTTATTAAGTGATGCCATCGCTTCGAGCGATGGCATCACTATCGTAAACTGTCATTTCGAATGGATCTAAGTGGAATGAAAAATCCGTTTTTTTGCAGATTTATAAAACACAGATTTCTCACTATGCTCGAAATGACCGACTTATTTTATAGATAAAATCGAGCCCAAAAAATTGGCTTAGCGGGATAGCATCCCGCTCTAAATATATGCTTTCACCCAAAGAACTTTTACGCGGTTACGCCAACGGCATCTTCCCCATGGCCGACTCGCGTGATGATCCGCAAGCCAAATGGTACACCGCACAGCAACGGGGCATCATTCTGCTGGATAAATTCAGGGTCTCATCCAACGTGCGGCGTATTATTCGAAACAACCACTATCACATTAAATTTGACTACACTTTTCGGCGGGTGATGGAGGCCTGCGCCGACCGGGAATCGACGTGGATATCGGATGAAATTATTGACTCCTACTGCAAGCTGCATGAGATGGGTCATGCGCATTCGGTAAGTGTTTTCGATCAGGAATGGAAACTGGTGGGCGGGCAATACGGGGTATCGCTTAAAGCTGCATTCTTTGGTGAATCAATGTTTAGCCGGGCTAAAGAAGCGGGAAAAGTAGCACTCTACTGGACGCATAGAGCATTGGTGCAGGGTGGATTTGAACTCTGGGATACGCAGTTTTGGAGCGAGCACCTGGCGCAGTTTGGAGGGGTAGAGATTTCGCCCGAGGCCTACCGGCAAAAGCTGGCAAGTGCGTTGAAGAAAGAAGCAACGTTTGAAGCAGTTGATTCCGCAGTTGAGAAAAATTGAAATATCATCAGTTGTTTGTCATTTCAAGCGTAAGCGAGAAATCTATGTTTTATCATATGTATAGCCGGTAACCTACAATAGAAAACAAAGATCTCTCCCTGCCGGTCGAGATGACGGTGCTTTTTTAATATTCCTGTACGGTAATCTGCTGCATCGCCTGCTCACGACTCATTTTGCCTTTATCGTAGGCATCCAGTGCGGATTTTTTGATTTGAAGATCTACGCGTTCCGGCAGGTCATCGCCAACGGTTGAAAGCGAAATAGAGACGTATACTTGCTCATCGGATTTGACTGATTTCAGGGTGCGGCCGTAATCAACGACCGTTTCTTTGAGTGTTGAAATAAAGTCGTCATAGGCAGCATTTAGCTCTTTAGTTAATTTTTTGTCGTTGGCATTACTGCTTGACAGCGATGTCTCCTCATCATCAAATGATACACTCAGGCTCTCTGATTTTGTGAAATTTTGCAGTTCTTTTCGAATTTTAGATACAGCAATATTTAATCCAAATAAGCCCGAACCATACGAAGCATCAAGGTAAAAAAGCGCACCCAAATCATTGATATAGGTATAGTTTACCGAGCCGCGGATACCAAACGAGTTATCCTCATTATCTTCAAAAGAGGTCTCAAGGATTTTTGCCATCACCTTAAGGTCGCGGTATTTATTTTCATCCTCTTCAATAGTTAAAACGTTTAGACGGTTACTGAATTCGGCTTCATCAAATTGATCTTTCCTGTACGCCTGTAAATCAGAAACTTTGGCGGTAACCAAAATAGTAGGCAACGGATTCGTGTTTGGATTTACATTGATATCTCCCCGTTTGTCAGAAAGCAATGTATAGACAGGTGAATGTCTATTAACTTTATCGGTAAACATAATTGTCACCTTTTCATTGCTGCCGAGTTGACCTATCGTCGAACCATAATTACCCAGAAAATGAGTTATCCGTTTAATGATATCTTCCTTGGTGACTTGATTATTGGAATTTTCAGAAAGAGATTTTTTTTCTCTGTCCTCTGAATTAAGGAAGGTAATAATTGAAGGAGTTCCACCGCGAACAGTAAAAAGTACGCCATAATCCTCGATGTAAATACCTTGAACATGTTCTCCATTTCCCAATCGAAAAATTTGAACATTGTTGGCCCTATTTTCCCATGTGGACTGAAACATCTCGTTCAGCACGCTTTCCATAATATTGAGATCACGCTGCATGCGTTCCCGGTCAATATCCTGACCGTAAAGCGGGGTGCAAGCAATCACGCCGAATAACACCGTAAGTAGAATCTGTTTTGCGTATTTCATAGTAGAATTGGTTTTAAATTATTGATTACTGTTCACAGCCATGGTTTCGATCACTTCTCCCAATACCTGTTGTGTTTGGGTAATCTGGCTTTCGGTTTTCTGTTGATATTGGTTTAATGCCTGATCAATAAGTTGCAAATCATTCGCGCGCTGCCGCTCAAAATGCTGCACCACCTGCTGTAGCTGTTGCCGGTTGTGTTGGTTCAGCATGTCGGCGTATTCGGTGAGGATGGCTGCATTCTCCTGCTGAATCTGGTCCACAATAGCGTTGGCTTGCCCTTCCGTTAATCCTGAGGTTTTGGGCTGAACCATTTCTCCGAATGAGATCGAAAAGCCGGCTTTCGTCGATTGAATATTAAGATCAACCACCGCCCCGGCTACCAGCAACAGTACCAGGCAGGCGGCCGTGGCGAGGGCCGTTTTTCCCCAGCCCGAGCGCGGCAGCACGGTTTTGGCATTGTGCCACCAGCCGGCAAACGAGCGCTCGCTTGGTTCCGCAATTACCAATTCTTTTTGAGGCTCTACTTCAGGCGCCTGCTGCAGCAGTGATCGCGTTTGGCGCAGCTCATCCAACTCTTGCTTCATTTCGGGATGACCCTCTAAATAGGTTTTCAGTTTTTTTTTATCGGCCGCCGATATCTCATTATAAAGATGCTCCATCAGCAGCTTACGGGCGATTTTATCATTCATAATACAAGGTTTCTTTGTTGATATTCCATTGATCGAAAATGCCGTGGAGCTTGGTAAGTCCGGCATACATGCGCGATTTTACCGTACTTTCCGGAACGCCGAGCGCGGCAGCAATCTCTGTAAATTTCAGTGCTTCATACTCTTTCATAATTACGACCATGCGCTGCTCGGGCGACAGTTGCTGCAGGGCCTGCTGCAGCATTATGGCCAGCTGTTTTTGGTGAATCTGTTTATCCGCAATGGATTCAGCCACCAGATGATTGTTGAGTCCAGCCAATGATGTCGGATGCCTTCGCCCGGCGCGTTTGGTCTCATCCCGGCACAGGTTGTTGGCAATGCGGTAAATCCAGGCCGGGAATGCAGCATAATCATCCAGCGTGTATAGCTTTTTATAGACTTTAATAAAGGTTTTCTGGGTGATTTCCATCGCTTCATCATGACTGTTAAAATACCGGTATGCCACTCGGTGAATACGCGGCTGCCAGCGTTCAACCAGCAGATTGAACGCCTCGGTTTGGCCGTCACAAAATTTTTGAATCAATTCGGCGTCCGTTTCACTCACATTGTACTCCAGGGAGTCTGAGTTTTAGCTTTACTAAACTTCCGAAGTTTTGTAAAGCTTAGCGTTGTTCTTCAAATATAGGACGAGAGAGGGAGGAAAAAAGTTTGATCAGGAAGAGAAAAAAATCAGGATACACAGGATTTTATGGATATGCATGGTAAGAAAAGATGTCGAATTCCGAAAGGTGGGAGGCTATTTGCTCTATTGTTCCAAGCGCGGACGCTTGGAACAGCACATATATTCTCCATCCCACTTATCCTGATTCAAAACTATGATGGGGTAACGGATTCTTTAAGGAAGCTCTTCACCTGCGCAACTATACCATTCGGGCCGAGGCCCACTTCGTCGTGCAGCTGGCGCTGGGTGCCGTGTTCCACAATACGGTCGGGCACGCCCATGATGGTGGTGGGTACATGGTGCGGCTTGTCGGCGAGGTATTCCACTACAGCACTGCCAAAGCCGCCCAGCTTGGTGCCGTCTTCGATGGTGATGATACGGTCGTAGCTGTAGCACACTTCGTCGATCAATTCCGTATCCACCGGCTTGGCAAAGCGCATATCAAAATGCCCGACGTTGATTCCTTCTTCGGCCAAAGTATCAGCGGCTTCAATCACATAGTTGCCCATGGGACCAAAACTCAGAATGGCAATATCGTCGCCTTCGCGCAGGCATTCGCCCTTGCCGATTTCCATTGATTTAAAGCCTTCGGGAATGTCCATGCCCGTGGCTTCACCCCGCGGGTAGCGAATGGCCCATGCGTCATCTTCATACTTCGAGGCCGTGTACATCATATTGCGCAATTCTTCTTCATTGAGCGGTGATGAAATAATCATATTCGGCACGGCGCGCAGGTATGAAATATCATACAATCCGTGATGGGTGGGACCATCGGCGCCGGCAATCCCGGCGCGGTCAATACAGAACACCACCGGCAGTTTCTGAATGGCTACGTCGTGAATGACCTGGTCGTACGCGCGTTGTAAAAATGTCGAATAAATAGCAGCAAAGGCTTTTTTGCCTTCGGTAGCAAGTCCGGCGGCAAAGGTGATGGAATGCTGTTCGGCGATGCCTACGTCAAAGGCGCGATCCGGAAAAGCCTTCATGAGCGGCCAGAGGCTGGAACCGCTGGGCATCGCCGGGGTGATGCCCACTATACGCTCATCTTTTTCGGCCAGTTCTACAATGGCATCACCAAACACGTGCTGGTAGCGGGGAATCTTCGGTTCTTTTTTAGGAGGGGCCAAAGATTTACCGGTAATTTTATCAAACGGACTGCTTTGGGCGTGCCACTTGGTCTGCTCGCGCTCGGCCGGGGCGAACCCTTTGCCTTTCACCGTAACGGCGTGCAGCAGCTTTGGACCGGGAATGTCTTTTAAATCTTCGAGCGTACGTCGCAGGGTATCTACATTGTGGCCGTCAACGGGACCGTAATATTTGAATCCGAGTGCCTGAAATAATCCTCCGGGGGTGATGGCAGAAGTAACTGCTTTTTCCAGCCGGGATGCCAGTTTGCGCATTTTTTCGCCCGTCGATTTAAAGTGGCCGAGCATGTCATAAATTTCATCGCGCAGTTTGTTAAACGTCTTGCTGGTAGCAATGTCAACCAGATATTCGTTCAGTGCCCCAACATTCGGGTCGATCGACATGTCATTATCATTGAGAATAACAATCATGTCGGTATCGAGGTAGCCGGCGTTATTGAGGCCTTCAAATGCAAG
>Ga0136604_1000846_pt1 | contig 14458 bp, 12 predicted proteins | sample AntRauFillE10628_FD_104928 | JGI IMG/M metagenome (GOLD analysis project Ga0136604, IMG submission 104928) | Saline lake microbial communities from Rauer Islands, Antarctica - Metagenome Filla E10 #628 | ecosystem: Environmental > Aquatic > Non-marine Saline and Alkaline > Saline | place... | reverse complement strand
GCTTGATCGCGTCGATGGTACGACCGGATTGAATGAGGAGATCGATCGCGTCGGGGAGCTCGTACTCGCCGCGGTCGGACGGCTGGACGAGGTGACACGCGTGGAAGATCGCAGGGGTGAACGTGTAGAATCCCGTCATCACGAGGTTGCTCGGCGGGTCGTCCGGCTTCTCGACCACTTCGACGACCTCCCCGTACTCGTTCGTGTCGAGGACGCCGTGGCGGGAGGCTTCCTCGTAGGGGACCTCCTCAACGAGGAAGGCGGCGTCGGCGCGATCTTCTTTCTGGCGGCTGGCCACGTCGCCGAGGTTCCCGCGGAAGACGTTGTCGCCGAGCATGAGCATGAAGTCGCCGTCGACGTGGGGCTCGGCCTGGAGGATCGCGTGGGCTAAGCCGAGCTGCTCGCGCTGGTGAGTGTAGGTGATCGGCACGTCGCGATACTCGTCGCCGTAGCGGTCGATGATCTGTTCGGCCTTGTAGCCGACGACGACGATGAGGTCGGTCGCGCCCGAGTCGATCAGGTTGTCGAAGACGTCCTCGATGAGTGGCGTGCCGTTGACCTCGACGAGCACCTTCGGTTTGTCATCCGTGAGCGGTCGGAGGCGTGTTCCTTTGCCCGCGGCGAGTACGACTGCTTGCATAGTATGACGTTGTCGGTACCTCGGTAAATACCTTCACCACTAAATACGATAAACAGTTTCATATAAAAGGACATCCACCCTGATTCCTCGAAAATGTCGATTGTTACTAATTTATAATTATAAAGGTGATTAAGAAAGCAGTGGTAAATCGACCGGAATATTGCGATTCACAGTTTCCCGAAAATTCTGAGAGAGAACAAGTAGCGAGAGGAAATACACAGCAGCACCGAGTCCAACTGTAAAAATCACAACCGCGGCATTATGTCCTAAAATATGATAGGTGTTCTCGACCCTGAGCGCACCTACTACGACTATAGTCATAATTAGGGCAGAGACCCACTGAAACCCGATTTCAGTGACCGGAATTGCAAAATTGATAATCTTGTCAAGTATATAATATGCAGCAAGAAGACTAATGGCTACTGAAAAGGCTGTTGCGATCGCAGCACCGACCCATCCGTAGAAATAAATAAGAACAATATTAAAAGTGATGTTAGCTCCGACAAACAGAGCGTTGACGCGGAAGGAAAGATCGGGTCGATCAATGCCATTGAGTATACTTAATAATTGGTTTTGATAGCCCATGAATAGATTTGCTATAATGAGGATGGTGAGGACTGTCGCTCCTTGTGTGAATTCTGGCCCATACATCCGTAGGATTCGTTCACCTAATACTGCGCCACCAAAGAGTCCGGGTATCAAGAACAATCCACCAAATGAGAGTGAGTCCTCGACAATGCTAGCCACAGCTTGAGTGTCTTCTCTATTGGAGATCTCGCTCACTTCAGGGAACAAGGTTGATTTGAGGGCGCCGCTGAATAAGATCAAAAATTGGGAGATATTCCATGCGACTGCATATATGCCAATTAGTCCGGACGATACAAAGAATCCGAGAATAATGATGTCAGTGTAATTAAACATGCGTGATTGAAGATTGCCCAGCCAAGAGAATTTTGCATAATCTGCGATAGATTCATAATGATGCCTCCGCGGTCGTGATAGCTCAGGAATATTACGAATTACATAATAGAGCCCTATGAGTATAACAAAAACAAATCCTGCGATATGTCCGAGAAATAAGCCAGTTGTACTTAATCCAATTGTGATAAGAAGCATCTGGAAGCCTGCTCGCCCACCAATTTTGAGCGGAGAGAGAAGTCCGCTAACATGGACAAGATGTAGACCAATGAGGAGTGAGTTGATGTATCCATACATGAGCACTACAATCAAAATTAGAATCGCGTACCCTGCTGCCGGGTATTCAACATACGCTCCTATCTGATTTCTAAAGAGAAACAATCCAAGCGATATTACGACACCGAGAATGCCGATAATGCTCACACCAGCCAGCGCATACTGACCCTGATCTTCGCCTTCGGAAACTCGTTTTGAGATTGCTCCGGAGATTCCAACCTTTCCAGCGATCGCAAGCCACGAAACCAGTCCCAAAACGAGATTATAGATCCCAAGCGGCTCCGAACCGATGAGTCTCGCAATATAGAGAGTGGCAAGGAATCCAAGCGCAGACGCAAGTAAATTTGAGAGAAAATGAATGAGAGATGTTTGTCCAAGTCGCATTATGACTCACCTAGGAGGAACTGAATAATAACGAAAATAGATTTCTTCTTTACTCCATCGATTCTGTCTAGGGAATCCGCGACATTATTATCTCACTCTCTCCTCATCTTGGGTATGAAACATCATCTCGATCGAGCTAAGCACGTATATTCTGAACGGGGGATCAAGGACTTGGTTCGCACTTCCCTTTCATATATTCCGATCGAGCTCAATAACATGATCTTCAAAATACAATACGGTCAAGGAACGAAAATAATGGAGGAAGACTGGGATCAACTGGTTCTTCTTGATGCCTGCCGGTACGATATGTTCAAAGACCGTATTGATCTTGACGGAACACTTGAGTGGCGAATTTCTCGCGGCTCAACAAGCGAAGAGTTTCTGGATCAGAATTTCGGAGACGGAGAATTCCATGACACTGTCTATATTAATACAAACCCATATTTACCCAAATTAAATTTGGATGACAGGACATTTCATACGGTTATAGATCTGCTTGATGAATGGGATCCAGAACTACAGACTGTGCACCCAGAGACTGTCGTAAAAGCCGGAAAAAAGGCTGCAGAAAAGTACCCAAATAAACGAATTATAATTCATTTTATGCAGCCGCACGTACCATTTATCGGCGATAAGGGAAAAAGAATATCGGCAGAGGGTTGGACGCTCGGACAAGAGAGCACAGATAGCAGCTCGCAAACAGTCTGGCAACAACTTCGGCACCAATCAGGACAGGAAGAGTTGAGCGAAGAGACCGTCATCAGCGCGTACTACGAAAATCTAGAAATCGTCTTGGAATATGTATCAGAGATGCTTGGTTCATTTCGTGGAAAGACGGTTCTCTCGGCTGACCATGGAAATTTAGTCGGAGAACGGCTTCGTCCGATTCCAACAAAAAAAATGTATGGACACTACTATGGGGTATATACCACTGAGCTGGTCAAAGTCCCGTGGTTCATAATTGATTCCGAGGAAAGGCGGGAAATAGAATCAGAACCACCAATAAAAAACACGTCAGTCAAAGATAAAAAAATAGAAACCAGACTGCAAGCTCTGGGATATAGATAATTTTTTGATACAATCAATTGCTAAATTACTTGTAGTTCTTTTACAAATGGCGTACCTATGACCCATCGAAATATCGTTTTAATTGTGCTAGATTCTGTAAGAAAAGACTTCTTTGATTCATATGCAGTGAGAACTCGAAACGAATCTGACCTCTCCTATGAGCAGTGCCGGGCGGCAAGTTCGTGGAGTTTACCCAGTCATGCGAGCATGCTATCCGGTACGTTACCCTCCCAACATGGAGTTCATACACACTCCGGGACATTCGATCCTCTCCCGACGGAGGATACATTTTTTCATGACCTCAGCGACGAGTTCAAAACGATCTGTGTCAGTGCAAACGCTTTTGCTAGTAGTTCGTACAATTTCGACAAATATTTTGACACTTGTGTTGAGCCGTCTGAGACTCGACGGTTCCCAGATGGATTTGACCCTGGGGAGATAACACAGGAGATAGGTAACGATAATTTACTTCGATATTTTGAAGGTTTACGAGCAATTCTTCGCCATCAGTCTCCATTAAAAAGCCTGGGTAATGCTGTTCTCGGTGAAATAGATAATCAATGCCGTGAATTACCGGTACCGCAGCCAATTGATAACGGTGCAACACCCGTCTTTCGGGCCACAAAAAATGAAATCCAGGAACATGAGGAACCTTTCTTTGCGTTTGTTAATATCATGGATGCTCATATACCGCTTCGGCCAAGGCTCGCTTTTGATAGCTCTATCTACGACGTTCCAAATGACTGGAGCACAAATGAAAAGCAGATCTGGGAACTAATGAATGAAGAGGCAGATGACTATTGGCATAATAGAGAAGAGCTCTATGCTGCTACGATTGATTACCTTGATAAAAAAATCATATCCTTTAGTAGATGGGTACAGAAAAATACAAAAAAAGAAACTACGGTGATAGTCACTGCTGATCACGGAGAGAATCACGGTCGAGCAGAGGAGGATGGACTAGTCAATCACAAAAGTAGTTTGTCCGAGGGACTGTTACATGTACCGCTGGAGATCCTCAACGCTCCTGATAATAAAAACAAACATCAACCAATCACTTCGCACTTAGAACTCGGAAATCTAATCCAATCAATCTCTCGTGGGACTATCACTGATATATCCATGGACACGACAGCAGCCGAAGTAATTGGAATTAGCGCAGGTCCAGAGCCAGAAAACAATTTCAAATATTGGGATCGTGCTATAAGATGTGCGTATCGGGACTCAAAAAAGTATATTTGGGACTCTCTGGGTACTGTCAGTAAATATCAAATCTATGAGGACAGACCGTCGTATCAGAATCTCTTATCTCAGGATGATATCGAAGTACCACAGTGGGCTGCTAACCACTTTAATACAAATATTAATGAATACAAGCAAAAGGCTCGTGCTATGGAAAACAATATTGATGTTGCCGGTGCAACTCAAGATAGATTAGAAAAGCTCGGATATCTCTGATACAATAATTGAATGTCACTACTATCATCTCCCACAGACTATTCTTTTAGGAAACTCAATCGAAAAATAGCTGCGGATGGCTTTAAAAAAGCTATTATAGCTGTCCCAGAGCTGCTGGTTCGAAAAAGTCTGGGCAAACCAATTTATCAACTTCTCGTTGATCGTGGTGTGATTAAGACGATATCTAGGGATGATCTCTCTCACATCGCTTCAAAAATGTATTCTGTGGATTCTGAGATGGCGACCGAACCGATCACTAGTATCCCGTTCATCTCACTCCTAGATTCCGGTTACGTATTTCCAACATCCGGGCTTACAACGACATTAGACGTGGAACTCATTGAAGAGAGCGTTACCTCTCCTCAAAATTCGGACCAGATTGTAACAGCATCGCTTGTCAGACACTTATTTATTGATGATGTTCGTCTTGGATTGAATATTATCCGGGGTGACCCGAAACATATCGGTACAAGAGCAACTGAACGGCGAATGATGAGTCCTCTCTGCCCCCGTTTTCTCAATTATTATCATTGGATGATCGAGACGGTTCCTCGAGTTAGGTATCTGCAAGCATACGAGGAACAAACCGGAACTGATGTGTCACTTCTAGTCCCGTCAGAAGCTCCACCATGGCTGAGCGAGACGCTTCAATTACTTGGGTGGCCAGAATCGAAGGTCGAACGGGCAAAATCACCAGCATATAGAGTGAATGATCTAATCCTGCCGTCGTTTCCAGGACTACTCCCACAAGACTATCAGTGGATGCGAAGGAAAATACTACAAAACCCCAAGCCTGAACATACTTCAGTTGAAATCGGGAGTAATGTCTATATCTCACGCGCGGATGCGATTGAACGACAGATAATTAACGAAAGAGAAGTGATGGACATGCTTTCGGAATATGGGTTCAAATGCTACCGATTAGAAGAGTCAAGCGTACTGGAAAATGCTTACTTATTCAATAATGCAGATCTTGTTATCGGAGCTCATGGAGCAGGTTTAACAGATCTGATTTTTTGTACAGAAGGGACAATTCTTGAATTGTTCGGTTCGAAAATCAAACCTCCATATAAACGACTCGCAGATGCAGTAGGCGTCAAATACGACTCAATGATTTGTAAACCGAAATCGACCGACATTGAGGTAGACATTGAGAAACTTGAGAAGAGAGTCCAGAAAATACTCGACTAATGCCGAAACTCAACCACTTTGTCAATCAGATTTTGTCTGGAATCGATGTGGTTTTATTCGTGAGAAGAATACTAGTTTAAAATGCTCCACTGTTTCAGAAGCTGGCTCCGTGAACATCGCGACCAAATAGTCACTAATCCGATTCGGGGGCTAATCCATGCAGCGTATACAATCTATCTTGGGATTTGGTACACATTCACCTCTCGCCTTTCAGTTGGAACACACATTTATGACGAGAATTGGGATCTACTCATCGTTCTTGACGCCTGTCGGGTTGATGTTCTTAACTCGGTCGCGTCAGAGTATGATTTCATTGAGAACGTCGGAGCAAAATGGTCTGTCGGCAGCCATTCACACGAATGGCTCGCACAGACTTTCTCGGAGGACTACACCGACGAGATCGCGGAGACAGCGTACATCAGCGGGAATGGACACACACACGAGACTTTCATCTCGAAGGACTATCCCCCGGACGAGACCGTTCCGTTTTGCTGGCCGAACTGGCGGACTGTCGATACAGAGGATTTCGGCCAGCTCGACATGCTGTGGGAAACTGCTCACAGGGACAAGCTGGGAGTGCCCCCGAGAGCCATTACGGACCGGACTGTCGAGGTTGCTCGCGACTCCAAGCATGACCGACTCATTGCGCATTATATGCAGCCACATATTCCGTACATTGCTGGCGCGCTTGCAGAGGATCGGTCTCCGACTGAAATCGAGTCGAACGGGTGGAAGTCACTCGAAGCAGGCGACGCCGACCACGACGAAGTCTGGCAGCTCTACGAGAACAACCTCAGACTCGTACTCGACGAAGTTGAACTCCTATTGGAAAATGTCGACGCAGAGAACGTCGTCGTAACGGCCGACCACGGAAACGCATTCGGCGAGTATTCGATTTATGGGCATCCGGAAGGGATGCTGTTGCCATGTGTAAAGAGGGTTCCGTGGGTGGTGTCTTCTGCTGTGGATACTGGAGAATTCACCCCGTCTGGAGAATATCTCGACGATATCGAAAAAACCGATATTGAGGACCATCTTCATGATCTCGGGTATATGTAAACACGGTGAAAAAGAATGAGTTAAGAGACACCCGTATCTGTGTTCTCTCATTAAATGAGCTTCCGGGACTTCGTGAATACGTCGAAAGAATGGACTGATGAAGAAAGAATCTACGGGATGAATCTATTCTCGACTCTTCTAAGTCATATAAATATGTCGTATACGACTACAGGATATGTCTGATCCGAATTTCCTCCTCATTTCCGTTGACAGTCTTCGTCAGGACTTCTGTTCCTTCTTGAACGAGTCAGAGGACACTATGAACTTCCTCAACGATTTCGCCGAAGAGTCTACTGTCTTCGAACGTGCAATATCTCCATCGGTATGGACCCTTCCTGTTCACACTTCTATCTTTACCGGTCTGTATCCGGCAGAACACCAGGTCAACGACGAGAACACAGTACTTGGTGATCACCCGACGTTCGCCGAACTACTCCGTGAGGTAGGCTATGAGACACGCTCGTTTACACATAACGGGTGGTTCAAATCCGGCGGGATGACGCGCGGGTTCGAACACGACCACACGAGGATGCCGGGAATGATTGAGTACGGTATCTCAAATATCAAGCAGGGGATCCACGATCGCAATCGAAGCCAGTTCGTAAAGGGTACGAAGCAAGTTCTGGAAGCACCACTCGTGAAGGGGCGGAAAGCCTTTTTCAGGCATAGATTCAAGGGTTGCAGAACGGTGAAAAACTGCTTCAAACGTCTTGAACAGCGAGAGTCGCCGTTCTGTTACATTGTTCACTTGAATGACGTCCATCACCTCTATCGTCCTCATATCAAGTATTATCGAAAGTTTGGAGACTGCGGAATAAGAGAACTTCACGAGAACGTTCGATATCAGGAAACTCTCAAGCAGAACCGTCACGAGATCTACACCGGACGATACGAGATCGAACAGGATCGCCTCAGCCTGACAAAAGATCTGTATCGGGCTTCGATTTTGCAGGTGGATGCGCTCATCAAGCGACTGATTGACCGGTTGAAGTCCCTAGGTGAGTACGAGAATACAGTGATCGTCTTGTTCGGCGACCACGGCGACTTGATCGGGGAAAATGGGATGTTTGGGCATTCGTACTCGTTGGCCGACGAATTGATTCGTGTGCCGTTGCTCGTTCACGATCCAACCGATCAACTAGAAGAGGGACGGCGGCGTGACGTCGTGCAGCTGAACGACCTATATCCGACGATCCTTGAGATGACCGGGCTGGATGTCCCCGAGACAAACAGTGTCTCGCTAATGGACAAGTCCCGCGAGTCGGCATTCGTACACCTCCTAGAGTCGACTGACAACCTCAAGTTCCCAGCGTCCGAATATCCTCCGTTCGAGCAATATGCGATCTGGAGATCGCCTTCGTCGAAGTTTGTGTATGCACCCGAAAAAGATAGTCGAGAACTAGTAGGTGACGGTGACTTGGGGCTCACTGAGGAGCTGGATGAGCACTTAAAAAAATTAATAAAAATTCCGTCTGAGAACGAATCTGAACTCTCTTCCAGCACAAGGACTCAATTAGAGAATATGGGATATATGTAACTGTCAAATGTTCTATTACTATCCATTACCAAATCAATCTCCATACTGCTATTTGGAAACCTTTTTATTCAACCTAATTATCCGTTTTAAACGATGACAGCGCCAGTCGAACAGTATACTGACCGGGAAGATACCAGAAAGCGGTTCAGTGTGATTTATAATCTCATTCCAGACAATGCGAATACAATTTTGGACATTGGCTGTGCACGATATGATGTAGAAACACGTGATAAGAATGACCTACATCGATTTCTCGTAAATGAAACTGAGGCGGTTGTTTCTGGTATTGACCTAGAAGAGGACGCTATAAATTCTATGAGAGAAGAGGGATATAATGTCACTGTAGCAGATGCGCAAAATTTTGATCTTGAACAATTATTTGATGTTATCATCGCCGGGGAAGTAATTGAGTACTTACCAAATCCGGGACAATTTATTGATAATTCGTTGGATCATCTTACTGATTCAGGCAAAATAATAATAACAACTGAGAATCCCGTTGCATTTGTTTATTGGAGAAAGGCTCTCCAAGGTAAGGAGCAACCCAACACGCTATGGTTTGATCCCAAACACTTGGCAAATCTGTCTAAATATATTGAAAATAAAGACATCGATATAACCTGGATCTCTCCAGATGGCGGGATTTCAACCATATTATGGAAATTGGGATTTAAACGCGCATCGGCACCTCGCTATGCTGCAATAATAAATAAATCGCCACATTGACATTAAAAATGAGTATCGTTGATAGGGTCTTGCCAATTTATCAGAAAATATATCCTATATACTCACGTTTTGTTCCCCTGAAGTTACAGATACTCATTCGTCAAAGAATTCAGTATTTTAATGGATACCAAGCCTTACCAAACGCTCTTGAACCGATCGAAATATCTCTTGATGAAATAAATCACCGATCACAGTCCCGGTTTATACCTGAAAGACAATACATTGGCAAGATCATCCCTGGAAACTGGGATAAGCAGAAAGAGTGTCTGCATGAGACTGCGACGTATCAAGGACTATATGAGCATTTTTTTGAAGGAAAACCTTGGAGAGAGACAGAATATTACCAACATGCAAAAAATAATATCGAAATAAGTGGGGAGTTCTACGGCTATACATCTCCTCGTGAATTCCTAAGATACCGTTGCAAATATGTAGATGAATTATATGAGTCAATTCAAGAAAACACATTGAAGAAAAATTCTCGAGAAATGCCATACGATAAAAATCGACCATGGAGCCATTATGATCCAACCGGAATATCCGTACTAATTGGACGTAATGGTGATATATTACTTCATGACGGCACTCATCGTTTAGCAATCGCAGATATCCTCGGAATTAATGAATTACCAGTTCATGTCTTAGTTCGACATACAAAATGGCAGCAGATTCGAGAGAAGGTTTTTCAAAAAAAGGAGTACGAGGGGGAGCACACGAGTCATCCTGACCTGCAAGATATATTATGAACCAGAAATCAAATCAACAAAAGTTGGACAGAACAGATACCTTGTACGGGCTTATTAAACAAAGTTCTAAAAGAGCAGCTCAAGAACAACATGCGAAAGGATCATTTCCCCCCACACGAGGCGGAGTCTATGATACAACAGAAACACCAGTTAGGAATACCGCCCGCTGGTTAGCCTGTCTACTACATTCCTACGAGTATTCGGGATCTACTCAGATCGGTGAGGCTGCTAAGAAAGCAGCTGATTATTTATGTACTATAGAAGCACGACCATATAATGCAACTTTTAGAGTGAGAGAGGAAGGGAAGGATCAGTGTGATGGATTGATCGGCCAAGCAGAACCTATTAAATCACTTTTTAATGCAGGACTGTTACTTAATACAGATGAACATATACACAAAGCAATAGAAGTATTTGAATTAATTCCATTCAATTTTGAAATTGGCCTTTGGGAGTCTGTCGAAATTACGGGGAAAAAATTATCATTTGACCGAACACTTAACCATCAACTTATTTTTGCAGCGTACACCGCCAAGATGTCTGACATGTGTGCATCTGTAAAAAAAGAGATTATCACATTCCTTGATATGCTCGGTGAAAACATGGAAACACATCCTAATGGCCTGGTAGAACATTATGTCCAGCCTCCCCTTTCGAATTCAATTACAGTATTAGGAAACAACCCTAGACATTGGCGATTATTATGGAATGAACTAGCTGCACGCTATCTGCGGTTGAATAATAACCACCGGAACAAAGAACGCGGGTATCAACCAACAGTATTATTTTCTCTCGCTATTTTGAATCAAGAGTTTCCAGATCATTCAATATGGGAACACAGCTGCTTACAATCGGCTCTAGCATTTTCCAAGACTAAGCCATATCAAAACCAAATAAAGACACGGAAATCTAAGTACGGTAGTCGACTCCCAGGATTACATCATGCGAAAGTTCTGCACACATTTGAGGACGCAAGCCCAGAGGAACTCCGCCCTTGGGTTCAGTTAGATATCGACCGCACGTATGATCCGGAAACCGGGCTGTTGACCCGGAATGCAGTCGACCCGGTATTTCAGGCCTCTTCAATAAGTGCGGCGACGGAGCTTCCGGATATGGAAATTCAAGTTCCGGACGAACGGAATAGCGAGTCGTACTGAGCGACTGACGATTCAATATCGAAGTCGTCTGCTCGTCCCCGAAGCGTATCCGAATCCAGAGCGTCTTCGAGTGTTGCAGTGATAGCATCTGCGAGCGCGCTATCGTCGCCAACCGGAACGAGTGGCCCGTAGGTCCCACCTTCGAGAATTTCTGCAGGACCGCTTTCACAGTCGGTCGATACTACCGGACACCCGCAAGCGAGCGCCTCGATGAGCACCAGTCCGAACCCTTCGTACTCGGATGATAGTACGAAGACATCGGCTGACCCCATGTACGAGAACGGATTCTCGACGAACCCGGCGAATGAGACGCGATCGTCGATTCCGAGTGCTACGGCGCGTGTTTGCAACGACGTCGTCTCCGGACCAGTTCCAAATAGTACTAATCGAACGTCCTCAGCGTCGATTCGTGAGAATGCACCAAGCAGCGTGTCGAATCCTTTCTGTGGTTCGTGGCGACCCCCAGCGAGGACCACATCAAGCGAGTCGTCCGTGAGCCACTCGTGATTCACTGGTTGGGAAGCCTGTTTACGAATCGATTCCACATCGACTGGATTGTAAATCAAAGAGATATCTGCCGAGTCAAGTCGGGTGGTGGCTACCAGGTCGTCACGTACACCCTTCGAAACCGCCACAACGTCGTCTGCGAGAGGATATAACCCCCACGCACCGGCTCTCGCGAGCTGGTCTTTCATGGATTCCGAGCTGTGCGAAAGCATGTTATGTTCGCTCACGACCAGTCGCGAATCCGTCATCGAGAGGCGGTGGGCGAGGATGGCGACGACGTTTGGTTCAGTCATCATCGAATAGAGGATGTCTGGCTCTCGCGTAGAGAGGTACTCACGCAGCGGACGCAGACTCCGCAGCACGCGGCTCGCGTTCAGGTCGACGATAGAAACAGGGTCTGGTAATTCGTCAAGTAACTCTCCAGTTGCGTCCACGAGTACTAAATCAACCTCGTATCCAAGATCCACGAGGCCCTTGCACAAGTTGCGAGCGACGCGTTCGGCACCCCCCATCGACATCGATGTCAAGTAAATCCCGATCGACTTTTTCTCGGCCATCAGAGTATTTCGATGGGAGTCTCCTGGGATACATAAGTTACGTCGCTCAACAGCACTGTGAGGTCTCCGGTCGGTAGCCATGAGAGACAAAGCAGCGAAAATCACCGACGCGTTTTTGTTGCTCATAGCTGCTACTGAGAACGAGAGCAGTTTCAATGGATACTCTACCCGAGTCTGTTTCCACCATTATCCCCGTTTACAATGACCCGAGAGGAATTTCCCAGACTCTTGGTTCACTTGTGAAGCAGGACAGTTCCTCCGGGGAGCTCCTCGCTGTTGATAACGACTCCACCGACGAGACCCGCGACGCGATCCTTGGATACACGCAAACCCAGCGAAACGTCCACCTCTTCGTTGAGGACGAGATCCAGGGCTCCTACGCCGCTCGCAACAAGGGCATCCAACACGCCGAAGGCGACGTGCTCGCCTTCCTTGACGCCGACGAGACCGTCGACGATGGCTGGCTCGAAACCGCGCTCCAGGCTATGCAGGATCAGAACGCAGATTACCTCGGCTGTAACGTCGAACTCACCCTCCCCGAGAATACCCTCGTCGGCAGGTACAACGCCCGTACAGGGTTCCCCGTGGAGCAGTATCTCGAAACTGAACACTACGCACCCACCTGTGCCCTGCTCGTCAGACGAGAGGTTTTCGAGGATGTCGGCCTTTTCGATGCCCGGTTGATCTCTGGCGGCGATCGAGAGTTCGGCGAGCGCGTCTACGAGGCGGGCTACAAGCAAGGCTACGCGGAAGACGCAACCGTCTACCACCCGGCGCGAACGACCTTCGAGTCGCTCGCCAAAAAGAACTTCCGCGTTGGACGAGGCTTCTGCCAGAAGCAACGCTACTACCCGGAGCGCTACGGAAAGCCGGGCATCCCACCGACACCGAGCGGTCCCAGCGGCGGAGACGACGAGGACGAATCCGACTCGCTATTTACCAGACTCGCCTTCGCGTTCCTCTCGTTCGCGATGCTCGCCTGCAGAGGAATGGGCTACTACTACGAATTCTTTTTCGGCGAAGAACGGGACGACATCCCGGCACCTACGAGTTAGCCTTCTCCACCAGTTCCGGCGTCGCCATCGCGTACAGATACCCTAACCCGACGGCCGCAGTAAACGCCCCGATCGCCCCGATCTGTGTCACCGCGGCCGTCGACGGCGACCGAATCAATCCCTCTAACCGCCGCGGAACCCGATCCGTCAGCAACCACTTCAGGTAGTCACCTTTAGCGTCGGGCGCGTCCGGGTAGAGAAGATCCATCACGCGCTTGGAGTACCCCTGCCAGAACGACCGAAACACCAACCACCGGAACTCACCGCGGTACTCGAACAAGGTGTGGTGTACGACGGCGTCCTCGGTGTACACCATCCCCTGTCCGAACTCCTCCAGCAGCCGAATTCCGACCGGCGCCTCGTGAGCCTGCAGGTGCTTGTCGCCCTTCCGACCCGTGTTCGGGTCGTACCCGCCGACCTCTAGGAACGCGTCTCGGCGGTACGAGATGTTCGACCCGTACGTGTTCCGGACCTCTTCGCCGTCCTCGGCGAAGCCCGGCTCGACGCAGCCGACGAGCCAGTAGAACTCCTCCGGGAAGAAGTCCGGCCGCTCGCCCTGCCAGTTCGGGCGCACGTCGCCGCCGACCGCGATCGCGTCCGTCTCCTCGTACACGTCGACGAGGTTCGCGATCCAGTCTTCCTCGGCCACCCCGTCGTCGTCGATGAACGCGACGACCTCGCCCGACGCCAGCTCCGCGCCGCGCGTCCGGCTGTAGGAGATGCCTCGATTCTCGTCGTTGTCGGAGATAACGACGTTCTCGCGGTCGCCAAAGTCCTCGGCCGCCCGCTCGTACACCTCTGGGTTGCCGTCGATCACGAGCACGACCTCGATCGGGTCGTACGCCTGTGCGAGCGCGCTCTCGACGGCCTCCGTGAAGACGTCGTAGCGGTCCATCGTGTACGTGCAGACGACGACGGAGACCTTCATTGGCGCCGAGTTTCCCGCCCGGATCAATAAGGATTCTGAACCCGCCGCCGGGCGGTATATAACAAGTCTTATGGACGTTTTGGGAGTGACATCGTGTAATGAGCGAGCAAACCGACGCCGTCGGGGACGACGAGGGATCGTCCCTCGACGTCCTCCGACGGTGGTACCACGTCCCCGTCCTCCTCGGGGCCGTGGCCTTCATGCTGTGGACCCGCCTCCGATCGTACGGTAACTTCATTCAGAACGGCGAG
>Ga0136604_1000845_pt1 | contig 14475 bp, 14 predicted proteins | sample AntRauFillE10628_FD_104928 | JGI IMG/M metagenome (GOLD analysis project Ga0136604, IMG submission 104928) | Saline lake microbial communities from Rauer Islands, Antarctica - Metagenome Filla E10 #628 | ecosystem: Environmental > Aquatic > Non-marine Saline and Alkaline > Saline | place... | reverse complement strand
GGGCGCGGTCCGCGGGCCACGCCCGGTCGCGACGTCCTCGTCCCCGTCGAGGTCACGCTCGAGGACGTGCTGCAGGGCACGACGGCGCCCGTGCCGGTCGACGTCGCAGGGACCTGCGACACCTGTGGTGGCTCCGGCTCGGCAAGCGGTGGGGGGGCGACGACCTGCGGCACGTGTGGCGGGCAGGGCGCGGTCCAGCGTGTCGTTCGCACGGCGTTCGGGCAGATGGCGACGCAGTCGGCGTGCCCGACCTGCCGGGGGACCGGCAGCACCGTCGCCGACCCGTGCCCGGGGTGCGGCGGCGAGGGCCGACGGGCCACGCGGCGCACGGTCACCGTCGAGGTGCCGGCGGGCGTCGAGCACGGCACGCGCCTGCGCGTGCGCGGTGCCGGCGAGGCCGGACGTCGCGGTGCGACGCCCGGCGACCTGTTCGTGGAGGTGCGCGTGGCCGAGCACCCACTGTTCGCACGCGAGGGCCGGGACCTGGTCGCCGACGTGACCGTCCCGTTCACCCGCGCGACGCTCGGCGGTGCGATCACGGTCCCGACGATCGATGGCGAGGACGTCGAGGTCGAGCTCGCCGCCGGCATCCAGCCGGGCGCCCTGCTGCGCGTGCGACGGGCCGGCCTGCCCGGGCGCGGCGGCAACCGCGGCGACCTGCACCTGCGCGTCAACGTCGCGGTCCCGGAGAAGCTCGGTACCGAGGAGCGCGAGCTGCTCGAGCGCTTCGCGCAGATGCGCGGCGAGGACGTGCGCGGCCGGGGACTGGTCGAGCGGCTGCGCGACGCGCTGCGCGGCTGACCCGGCCGCACGCCGTTCGTGCTGGTCGCCGCCCCGCTGGACCGCAGGGACGTCGGCAGCCGCGTGCCGCTGTGCATGGCTGCCCGCGACCACCTCGGCCGGGTCCTGGGCACGCGGTCGAGCGCTGGCAGCCCGTCGCCGACACGAGCGCCCAGCAGGTCGGGAGTGCGCACCGCTGTGCGTCGCTGCCGTCGCGCCCCTCGGCCGGGTGGTTGGCAGACTGACCGACTCGGGGGGTTTCCGGCTCGTGGCCGACCCCGCGGCGGGCGCTGCCCCGGGGACCGTGCCGCGAGCCCCGGACACGCTGCGTGAGGACGTGTCAGTCACGGTGGTCGTGGGCCCGGAGGCGGGCTCCACGGACCGCGAGCTGGAAACCCTCGCAAGGGCCGGTTCCACCCCTGTTCGTGCCGGCAGGACGGTCCTGCGGAGCGTCCACGTCGTTGCCGTCGTCGCCGCGGCCGTGATCGCGCTGCGTGGTGGAGACGACGAGATCTGACGCGCAGAGCGGTCGCTGCGGCATCCTTCCCCCGGGGTGGCCACCGACCTACCGTGCGTGGTCACCCGCTGGAGGTCGAGGGCCATGGACAGCGAAGACGCCGATCGCGAGGCACAGGTCTACGCAGACGAGCTCGGGGAGCGGCTGCGCAACGTGCGCCAGCAGCAGCGGCTCTCCCTGCACGACGTCGAGGAACGCAGCGGTGGGGAGCTGAAGGCCTCCGTGCTCGGCGCGTACGAGCGTGGCGAGCGAGCGGTGTCCGTCGCGCGCCTGCGGGCCCTGTCCGACTTCTACCGCGTCCCCGTCGGCAGCCTGCTCCCGAGCGGCGAGACCCCGGAGCGCAGTGGCCGTGAGGGCGGCGCGCTGGTGCTCGACCTGACCCGCCTCGACGGCGCCCCGGTCGCCTCGGACCGGCGTGACCTGCTCAACCGCTACGCCGGTGCGATCCAGGCCCAGCGAGGCGACTACAACGGCCGGGTCCTGACGGTGCGGGCCAGTGACGTGCGGGCCATGGCCGTCGTGCTCGACACCGACGAGGACGCGCTGCGCCGTGACCTGGTCGGGGCAGGGGTCGCACAGCTGCGCTGAGGGCCGTCCACAGCCGCGGGAACGGCCATGGGGGGCAGCAGCCCGCTGGCTACACTGGTCGATCACCAGACCAGCCCCAGATGACCGGAACCCTGCACCCCGTGGCACCCGAGTCCGCCCCCACCGCGCCGACGTTGCGCTCCACCCGCGTCCGGGTCCCCGGCGAGCAGTCGATGGTGGCCCTGCTGGGCCCCGGCGACGAGCTGCTGCGCATGGTCGAGGAGTCCCTCGCTGCGCGCATCGCCGTGCGTGGCAACGAGATCTCGATCTCCGGCGAGCCGGACGAGGTCGACGAGGCCCGCCAGCTGTTCGAGGAGCTGGTGCGCCTGCTGCAGACCGGCCAGGCCATCGACCGCTCCACGGTCCGCCAGGTCCTGCGCATGGTCCGTGACGAGGGCCCCGAGCGGGCCAGTGCCGTGCTCTCGGAGATCCTGCTGACCCACCGCGGGCGCACGATCCGCGCGAAGAGCCTCGGCCAGAAGCGCTACCTCGACACGATCCGCGCGAACACCGTGACGTTCGGCATCGGGCCGGCCGGCACGGGCAAGACCTACCTGGCGATGGGGGCGGCCGTGCAGGCGCTGCGCGCCAAGCAGGTCAACCGCCTGATCCTCACGCGGCCCGCGGTCGAGGCCGGGGAGCGGCTCGGGTTCCTGCCCGGCACGCTGCACGAGAAGATCGACCCCTACCTCAAGCCGTTGTGGGACGCCCTGCGCGACATGATGGAGGCCGAGGAGCTGCTCGCGCTGGTCGAGCGCGGCACCATCGAGGTCGCGCCCCTGGCCTACATGCGTGGCCGGACCCTCAACGACGCGTTCATCGTGCTCGACGAGGCGCAGAACACCACGGCCGAGCAGATGAAGATGTTCCTGACCCGCATCGGGTTCGGGTCCAAGGCGGTGGTCACGGGTGACGTGAGCCAGATCGACCTGCCCGGCGGGCGCCGTTCGGGGCTCAAGGTCGTGCAGGGCATCCTCGACGGGCTCGAGGGCGTCGGCTTCGCCCACCTCGCCTCCGGCGACGTCGTGCGCCACCACATCGTGCAGCGCATCGTGGAGGCCTACGAGGCCCACGAGGCGACGCGCGACGAGGACGGCTGAGGTGGCCGTGCACCTGTACGACGAGCAGGACGTCGAGGTCGATGCCGACGACCTGGTCGCACTCGCCCGCCACGTGCTGGTCGCCCAGCGCGTCCCCGCCGACATGGAGCTGGGGCTGCTGCTGGTGGACCGTGACGCGATCGCCGCGCTCAACATCGAGCACATGGGCAAGGACGGTCCGACCGACGTGCTCGCGTTCCCGATCGACGAGCCCGGCGAGGCCCCGCCCGGGCCGCCCGCGATCCTGGGCGACGTCGTGCTGTGCCCCGCCGTCGCCCACGAGCAGGCGCCGTCGTTCGGACGCACGGGTGCGGACGAGGCGCGCATGCTGGTGGTCCACGGCATCCTGCACCTGCTCGGCATGGACCACGCCGACCCCGCCGGCGAGGCGGAGATGTTCGGCCTGACCGACCGCCTGCTCACGTCCCACGGCCCTGCGCCCGGGGGCGAGCGATGAGCCCGTTCCTGCAGCTCGGGATCGCCGCTGCCCTGCTGGTCGTCACCGCGCTGCTGGCGGCGGCCGAGACCGTGCTCGAGCGCGTCTCGCTGGTGCGGTCGCTGCGGCTGGACGACGAGGAGGCGCCCGGGGCGGACGCGCTGCTGTGGCTGATGGAGCACCGCACCACCGCCCGCAATGGCGTCCTGGTCGCCACCGTGGCCGTGCGCGTCGTGTTCGCGGCGCTGGTGCTGCTCGCCGCCGACGAGCTCGGGCTCGCCCCCGCCACGGTCGCCCTGTTCGTGGCCGTGCTGCTCTCGCTGGTCGTCGGTGAGGTCGCACCGCGCACCTGGGTGCTGCGCCACCTCGAGGCCACGGCCCTGCGCCTCGCCCCCGGCCTGCGCCTGCTCGTGCGCCTGCTCGACCCGGTCGCCCGGCTGGTCGTCGACGCGGGACGCCTGCTCGTGCGCACCCGCCGCGAGGTCCCCGGCCCCTACTCGACCGAGGAGGAGCTGCGCGACCTGCTCGCCGAGGAGGAGGCCGACGAGCCGATCCCCGACGACGAGCGCGCGATGATCACCTCGATCCTCGAGCTCGGCGACACCGTCGTGCGCGAGATCATGGTCCCGCGTCCGGACATGGTCACCGTCGAGGCCGACGCCGAGCTGCGCGAGGTCATCGAGACCGTCATCGACCACGGCCGCTCGCGCATCCCGGTCCGACGCGGCTCGGGCGACGCGATCATCGGGGTGGTCCACGCCAAGGACGTGCTGGCGCGCCTGGCCACCCGGCCGGGCTCGGGCCAGTGGTCCGACCTGGTGCGGCCGGCCCACTTCGTGCCCGAGACCAAGCGCGTGGACCGGCTGCTGTCGGAACTGCGCGACGAGGCGATCCACCAGGCGATCGTGGTCGACGAGTACGGCGCGGTCACGGGCCTGGTCACCATCGAGGACGTGCTCGAGGAGATCGTCGGCGAGATCGTCGACGAGCACGACGACGAGGCCCCGCTGGTCGAGGTGCTCGACGGCGGCCGGCTGCGGGTCGACGCGCGCCTGCCCGTGGGTGACCTGGAGGAGCTGCTGTCCGCCGAGCTGCCGGCCGAGGACTGGGACACCGTGGGTGGCCTGGTCTTCGGGATCATCGGGCACGTGCCCGACGAGGGCGAGCACGTGGAGCTGCAGGGCCTACGGTTCGTCGCCGAGCGGGTGCAGGGCCGCCGCGTGGCCCACGTGCTCGTCGAGCGCCTGCCCGAACCGATCGAGGAGCCCGCGTGAAGCCCGACCGACCACCTGCACCCGAGCCCGAGATCGACGAGGCCGACCTGCTGCGTCGCGCCCGTGACGCCCGTCGCAACGCCTACGTGCCGTACTCCGGCTTCCACGTCGGCTGCGCGGTGCTGTCGGCCTCCGGCGAGATCTGGACCGGGGCCAACGTCGAGAACGCCGCGTACCCGCTGTCCGGCTGCGCCGAGAAGACCGCGATCAACGCGATGGTCGCCCAGGGCGACCGTGGCCCGATCCTCGTGGTCGCCGTGGTCGGGGACGGCAAGGACCCCTGCACGCCGTGCGGCGGCTGCCGTCAGGTCATCAGCGAGTTCGGCCCCACCGCCGTGGTGGTCGCCTCCGGCGACGGGGGTCGGCCGCTGCGCACGACCGTCGACCAGCTGCTGCCGCACGCCTTCGGTCCGGTCCGTCTCGCGCAGCGGGACGAGCAGTGAGCGACGGACCACTCGACCTCGAGGCGCTGCTCGCCGACCTCGGCGAGGAGCTGCCCGAGGGCTTCCGCAGCGGCCTGGTCGGCCTGGTCGGCCGCCCCAACGTCGGCAAGTCGACGCTGCTCAACGCGATGGTCGGGCAGGACGTCGCGATCGTCACCGACGTGCCCGGCACGACGCGCAACACGATCCGCGGCGTGGTCGAGCGCGAGGACGCACAGGTGGTGTTCCTCGACACCCCGGGGGTCGCCAAGCCGCGCACCCTGCTGACCCGTCGGCTCAACGAGCTGGTCGAGGACACCTGGCAGGGCGTGGACCTGATCTGCCTCCTCGTCGACGTCGCCGCAGGGCTCGGTCCCGGTGACCGCTACCTGGCCGAGCGGGTCGCCGCGACGCGCACGCCCGTGGTGGCCGTGGCGACCAAGGAGGACCTGGTCTCCGACAAGCACCGCCTGCTGCCACAGCTGCAGGAGCTGCTCGAGCTGCTCGACCCGCTGGAGGTCGTCCCGGTCTCGGCCACCACCGGCTTCAACGTCGAGCACCTCCTGGACGTGCTGGTCGAGCACCTGCCCGAGGGGCCTCGCCTGCTGCCGAGGGGCACCGTCACGGACCAGGCCGAGCAGCAGCTGGTCGCCGAGCGCATCCGGCAGGCGTTCATCGAGCTGCTGCACGACGAGCTGCCGCACTCGGTCGCAATCGAGATCGAGGACGTCGAGCCACGCGAGGACGGGATCCTCGACGTCCACGCGATCGTGTTCGTCGAGCGCGACTCGCAGAAGGGCATCGTGATCGGCAAGGGCGGGCGCACGATCCGCGAGGCCGGCACGGCGGCGAGGCCCGTGCTCGAACGCCTGCTCGGCGGGAAGGTCAACCTGCAGCTGCGGGTGAAGGTCGCCAAGGACTGGCAGCGTGACCCGAAACAGCTTCGTCGCCTGGGGTACTGAGCCGGGACCGGGGTCGCGGACCCCCCACACGGTCCGTTGGCGCCGGTCCCCGGGCCGTCAGTGGGCCGCGGGCTCGTGGTCGCTGGTCCGCAGGCGCGTGACCTGCTGGACGACGACGAGGACGATGGCGCCGATGACCAGGCCGACCAGCGCGGCGAGCGTCGTGGCCGCGAGCCAGCCGAGCAGGCCGCCGACGCCGGGCACCGACCCGACGATCGCCTCCTCGACCGCGTGGACGGGCGCGTACAGCACGTCGACGCCGAGCTCGTGGAGCTGCTCGACCCAGATGTGCCCGCCGACCCAGAGCATCGCGGCGGTGCCGAGCACCGACAGTGCCGTGAGCACCTTCGGCATCCCGGTCACGAGCCGACGTCCGAACTGCTTCCTCGCGCCCCCCTGCTCGACCATCAGCAGGCCGAGGTCGTCGGTCTTGACGATGAGCGCGACCACGCCGTAGACCAGCACGGTGATCAGCACGGCGACCACGGCCAGGATCGCGGCCAGCTCGGGCAGCGAGTCGTTGGTCCCCACGACCTCGTTGACGGCGATGACCATGATCTCGCCCGACAGGATCAGGTCGGTGCGGATCGCGCTGGCGACGATGCGGTCCTCGGGGATCGGCTGCCCGTCGTCCTTGGCGTGCTCGTCGTGGCCCGTGACCACGGCGTGGACCTTGTGCGCGCCCTCGTAGCACAGGTAGCCGCCGCCGAGCATCAGCAGCGGGGCCAGCGCCCACGGGGCGAACGTGATCAGGACCAGCAGGGCGGGCAGGACGAACAGGAACTTGTTGCGCAGCGAGCCCACCGCGATCCGCCGGATGATCGGCAGCTCACGCCGTGCCGCCAGGCCGTGCACGTACTGCGGGGTCACCGCGGCGTCGTCGATCAGCACCCCGGCGGCCTTGGTCGTGGCCCGCCCGGCCGCCACGGCGACGTCGTCGACCGAGGCGGCGGCCAGACGCGCCAGCGCCGCCACGTCGTCCAGCAGGCCGACCAGTCCCGCCGCCATGGAGCTCCCGTCCGTCGTGCCGTCCGGTGGCCGTGCCACCCGTTCGCGCGCAGCCTACGGCTCGGTACCGTCGGGGCCACCACACAGGGGAGTCCGGGGTCGATCCGGGCTGAGAGGGTGGGACGCCGCGGCGACGCGGAACCTCCACCGACCCGGGTCCGCACCGTGCGGACCGCACCTGATCTGGGTCATGCCAGCGGAGGGACGTGGATGCGCAGGACAGCGTGGGTCGTGCTCGACGACCACGGGGGCGACCTCACCGTCGCCGACCTGCCACGTCCGGACCTGGTCGTCGCGGCCGACGGTGGGCTGGCGCTCTGCGAGCGCCTCGACCTGCCCGTCGACCTGCTCGTCGGCGACCTCGACTCCGCATCTCCCGACGCCGTGCAGCGGGCCCGCGCCCGCGGCGTGGACGTCGAGGAGCACCCGGCCGCCAAGGACCACACCGACCTTGCGCTCGCCCTGCGGGCCGCGGTCGACCGCACCACCGGCGACGACGTCGTCGTGGTCGTGGCGGGGTCCGGCGGTCGCGTGGACCACGCGCTGGCGAACCTGCTCGTCCTGGCCGACCCGGCGCTCGCCGGGCGCCGGGTGCGGGCACGCGTCGGCGGCGCCGACGTCCATGTCGTGCGCGGCGAGGTCGCGTTCGCGTGGCCGTCCGGCGCCACGGTGACCCTGCTGCCCGTGGGGGGCCACGCCGTCGGCGTGACCACCACCGGGCTGCGCTACCCGCTCGACGACGAGGACCTGACGGCGGGCACGACCCGCGGCGTGTCCAACGTCGTCGACGCCGAGACCCAGTCGGTCGCGGTGCGTGACGGATGCGTGCTGGCCGTGCTCCCCGCAGAGGAATCAGACCCATGAACCTATCCACCACCACCGTGCGGCTCGTCGCGGCCGCGACCAGCGTGCTGCTGCTGGCCGCCTGTGCCGGCGACCCAGCCTCCGACCCCGCCCCCGACGGCGACCCCGCCGAGGGGGCAGCCACCGAGCCGCCGAGCGACGAGCCCGGCGACGAGGCGGGTGACGAGGCGGGTGACGACGACGCGGCTGGAGAGCCGACGACCGTCACGCTGCTGACCCACGACAGCTTCGCGATCTCCGACGAGGTCGTCGCGGCGCTGCTGGAGGACGAGGGCATCGAACTGGAGCTGCTGGCCGGCGGGGACGCCGGTTCTGTGGTCAACCAGGCGATCCTGACCGCCGGCAACCCCCAGGCCGACGTGCTGTTCGGCATCGATTCGACGCTGCTGACCCGTGGCCTCGAGGCCGACCTGTTCGAGGCGTACGAGTCGCCGGCGCTCGAGGCCATCCCGGACACCCTGCAGCTCGACCCCGAGCACCGCGTCACCCCGATCGACGTCTCGGACGTCTGCATCAACTTCGACCGGTCGTTCTACGCCGACGACCTGCCGGCACCGACCACGCTCGCCGACCTGGCCGACCCGGCCTACGCGGGGCAGCTGGTGGCGATGAACCCGGCGACGAGCTCGCCGGGCCTGGCCTTCCTGCTGCGCACGATCGTGGAGTACGGCGAGGACGGCTGGCAGGACTACTGGCGCAGCCTGGTCCGCAACGACGTCCAGGTCACCGCCGGCTGGGAGGACGCCTACTACGGCGCGTTCTCCGGTGGGGTGACCAGCGAGGGCGACCGCCCGCTGGTGGTGTCGTACTCGACCTCGCCGCCGGCGGAGGTGCTGTTCGGACCCGACCCCGAGGCCGACCAGTCGCCGATCGGCACCGTGCTGGAGTCCTGCTACCGCCAGGTGGAGTTCGCCGGCGTGCTCGCAGGCACGGACGTGCCCGACGCGGCGCGCACGGTCGTCGACATCCTGGCCGGTCCGCAGTTCCAGTCCGAGGTCGCACTGTCGATGTTCGTCGAGCCCGCCCGCGACGACGTCGAGCTGCCCGAGGTGTTCGTGCGCTTCGCCGAGCGCCCCGAGCAGCCGGCCGAGCTCGACCCCGAGCTGGTCACGGCCAACCGCGAGCGCTGGATCGCGGAGTGGACCGAGCTGGTGCTGCGGTGACTGGTGCTGCAGTGACCCGGGGCAGGTGAGGCGATGACGACCGGTCGGGCGTGGCGCTGGGGGTTGGCGGCGGTGCCGCTGGCCTTCGCGGCGGTGTTCTACGCCTGGCCGGTCGTGGCGATCCTCGGGCGCGGCTTCGCGCCCGAGGGCGTCCTCGACCTCACGCCCGTCCTCGACGTGCTCGGCTCCCCGCGGCTGCGCGGGGTCGCGTGGTTCACCCTGTGGCAGGCGCTGGTGTCCACCGCGCTGACGTTCGTGGTGGCCGCGCCGATCACCTGGCTGCTGTCCCGGTACCAGTTCCGCGGTCGTTCGCTGGCCGAGGCCGCCGTGGCCGTGCCGTTCGTGCTGCCGACCACGGTCGTGGCCACCGCCTTCCTGGTCCTGCTCGGCCCCGGCGGGCCGCTGGGGCTGGACCTGGTCGGCTCGGTCTGGGCGATCCTGCTCGCGCACGTGTTCTTCAACGTCGCGGTGGTCGTGCGGGTCGTGGGCGGGCTGCTCGCCCAGCTCGACGGCCACCTCGTCCACGCCGCCCGGGTGCTCGGGGCCGGTCCGTGGACCGCGTTCCGCCGCGTCACGCTGCCGCTGCTCCAGCCCGCGCTGTGGTCGGCCGCGGCGATCGTGTTCCTGTTCACCTTCACCTCCCTCGGTGTCGTGCTGATCCTCGGTGGCACGCGCATCGCCACGCTCGAGCTGGAGGTGCTGCGCCTGACCCGCGACCTGCTCGACCTGTCCGGCGCGGCCGCCCTGGCAGTCCTGCAACTGGTCGGCGTGGTCGTGGCGCTGGTCGTCTCGGCCCGACTCCAGGAGCGCCTCGCGGTGCAGCAGTCGCTGGTCGTCGGCGGGGCGTCGCGGCGGGCGCTGGTCGGTCGCGGCCCGCGCTCGCTCGCCGTCGGGTGCCTGCTCCTCGGTGGCGTGCTGTGGGGCCTGCCGTTGTCGGCACTGGTGCGGCGCGCGCTGGTCGACGGGGACGGTGGCTGGACGCTGGCCTGGTTCCGCGGGCTGGCGGGCCGGGCCCGCGGCGGTCCGCTCGCGGTCGCGCCGCTGGAGGCGGTCGCCACGACCGTGCGTGTCGGTGTCGTCGCGACCCTGCTGGCGCTGCTCGTCGGTGGCATCGCCGCCTGGCTGGTGGCCTCCTCGCGCGGGCGCGCGGGACTCGGGCTCGACGCCCTGCTGATGCTGCCTCTGGGGACCTCGGCAGCGACGCTCGGCTTCGGGTTCCTGATCGCGCTCGACACGCCCCCGCTGGACCTGCGCTCGTCGCCGGCGCTGGTCCCGATCGCGCACGCGCTGGTGGCCACCCCGTTCGTGGTGCGCACGCTGGTGCCGGTGCTGCGCTCGGTGCAGTCCTCCCTGCGCCAGGCGGCGCGCGTGCTCGGTGCACGGCCCTGGCAGGTCGTGGCGCACGTCGACCTTCCGCTGGTGCTGCGGCCCCTGGGCGTCGCCGCGGCGTTCGCCTTCGCCGTCTCTGCGGGCGAGTTCGGCGCCACGATCTTCATCGCCCGGGCCGACGTGACGACGGTGCCGGTCGCGATCGTGCGGCTCCTGGGCCAGCCGGGACTCGCCTCCTCGGCCACCGCGGCGGCGCTGGCGGTGGTGCTGCTGGTCCTCGTCGGCACGGTCGTCGCGCTCGGCGAGCGCCTGCGTGGCGACGAGCAGGCGACGCTGTGAGCCTGCGCCTGGAGGGGGTGTCGGTCGAGCGCGGCGGGGTCCGCGTCGTGGTCGACGTCACGCTCGACGTCGCGGCCGGCGCCTCGCTGGCGGTGCTCGGCCCGTCGGGTGCGGGCAAGTCGTCGCTGCTGCTCGCGGCCGCCGGGCTGGTGCCGAGCGCGGCCGGACGCGTGCTGGTCGCCGGTCGTGACGTGGCCGGGGTGCCGCCCGAGCGGCGCGGCGTCGGGTTGATGTTCCAGGAGTTCGCGCTGTTCCCGCACCTCGACGTCGCCGCCAACGTCGGGTTCGGACCGCGCATGCACGGCGTGGCGCGGGACGAGCGTGCGGCACTGGCCGAGCGCCTGCTGTCCCGTGTCGGCCTCGCCGGCCTGGGTGCCCGCGACGTCGGCACGCTGTCCGGCGGGCAGCGCCAGCGCGTTGCCCTGGCCCGTGCGCTGGCGACCGACCCGGCCGTGCTGCTGCTCGACGAGCCCCTCGGTGCGCTCGACCGCCAGCTGCGCGAGGAGCTGCTCGACGAGCTGCGCCAGCTGCTCGGCACCGGCGGGCCGGCGGTGGTCGCCGTGACGCACGACCGTGACGAGGCGTTCACCTTCGGCGAGCGCGTCGCGGTGCTGCGTGAGGGCGGACTCGCCCAGCTCGACACCCCGGCGCGGCTGTGGACCGCCCCGGCGGACGCCTGGGTCGCCGGGTTCCTCGGCCACCCGAACGTCCTGGACGTCGCCGGCGCAGCGGCGCTCGGCGTCGGCGGGCAGCGGGGGCCGGTGCTCGTCCCGGTCGAGGCACTGCGCGTCGACCCGGCGGGCACGCTCGCCGGGCGGGTGCTCGACACCGCGTGGCGCAGCGGGCACGTGCGGGTGCGCGTCGACGTCGACGGCACGGTGCTGGAGCTCGACGTCGCCCCGGACCGGGCACCGGCGGTGGGGGACCGCGTGCCGCTGCTGCTCGACCCCGGGCGCGTCCGGGCGCTGTGAAGCGGGTCGCTGCTAGAGCGTCCCGGCGTCCAGTGCGTCCAGGACCTCCGTGGCGCGTGCACGCACCTGGTCGAGGTCGGACAGGCGGTCGAGCGTCGCGTAGGCCCGCGCCATGCGGTGGTTGCCGCGCAACTCGGCGCGGTGGCGGTCGAGGAAGTCCCAGTACAGCGTGGTGAACGGGCAGGCATCGTCACCGACGCGCTTCGACTTCGAGAACCGGCAGTCGCCGCAGAAATCGGTCATGCGCGAGATGTAGTTGCCGCCCGAGACGTACGGCTTGGTCGACATGCGCCCGCCGTCCGCGTAGGTGCCCATGCCGACGACGTTGGGGACCATCACCCACTCGGCCCCGTCGACGTAGCCAGCCCACATCCAGGAGGTCAGTTCCTGGGGCGACCAGCCGGAGAGCGTGGCGAGGTTGGCCAGCACCATCAACCGCGGGATGTGGTGGGTCCAGCCGTACTGCTCGACCCACCCGACGGTGCGCGACAGGCACACCATGTCGGTGTCGACGTCCGGGTCGGTCAGCACCGGTGGGAGCGACCGGGTCGCCCCGAGGTGGTTCAGCTCGCGGTCGTCGGCGTCCCACCACCAGTACAGGCCGTGGACGTACTCGCGCCAGCCGATGACCTGGCGCACGAACCCCTCCACGGAGTTGACGGCGATGTCGTCGCGCTCGTGGAACGCGTCGACGACGCGTTCGACGACCTCGCCGGGGTGCAGCAGGCCGAGGTTCAGCGGCACCGAGAGCAGCGAGTGGTTCAGGTGCCAGTGGTCGCTGACCACCGCGTCCTCGAACGGCCCGAAGCCCGCCAGGGCCCGCTCGACGAACGCGTCAAGCCGTGCCAGCGCCCGACGCCGCGAGGTCGGCCACACGCCGGTGGGCGGGTCGCCGAACAGCTCCACGCCCTGCATCGCCTCGAGCTGCTCCATGACCTCGCGGTCGAGGTCGTCCAGCTCGCTGGTCGCCGCGGACGGCCAGGCGTGGTCGGGGCCCGGTGGGGGCTCGCGGTTCTCGTCGTCGAAGTTCCAACGTCCGCCCACCGGCTCGCCGTCGGCGTCGACCAGCACGTCCAGCCGGCGACGCTGCCAGCGGTAGAAGTCCTCCATCAGCAACGAGCCGTCGCTGCGCACGTGCTCGTCCGCCCACGCGGCGAACTCGTCCGGGTGGGTCAGGAACGCGTCGGAGCGCACCAGGTCCACGCCGAGGTCCTGCAGTACCGCGCGTCCGGTGCGGTTGGCGGGTTCCAGGGCACGCACCACGTCGGGGGAGAACGCCTCCACGTGCTCGGCATGGGCCTGTCGGAACGAGTCGGCCTCCCGCCAGTCGACCTCGTAGCCGGCGTCGCCCAGCTCGGCGGCGAAGCGCCGCATGGCGGTCACCAGCAGGTGCGCCCGCTGGCGGTGCCAGCGCTTCTGGCGCAGCTTGGCGCGGTTGAGGACCAGCAGCACGCGCGTGTCCGCCGGGTTGGTGTCGCGCAGGTGCGCGAGGTCACGGTTGAGCTGGTCACCCAGCACCCACACGGTCTCGATGTCGTCCTCCGGGGTCGGCGCACGGGGTTCGCGGGGGCGGGCCGGTCGGACGGCCCGGGGGGGCGGTCGCTCGGCAGGGGGCCACGGGCTGCGCCGCAGCGGGCATCCTCGCAGGGGACGACGAGCACCGGAGCGTGCGTGGACCCCGACAGGCCCGACCCGACGACCTCGCCGTGGCGCACCGTGTCGAGCCGGCGCGTGTACGCCAACCCGTGGATCACGGTGCGCGAGGACGAGGTCGTCACCCCGACCGGCACGGGCGGGATCTACGGGGTCGTGACCAAGCCGCTCGCGCTCGGCGCCGTCGCGCTGGACGCCGCCGCCGACGTCGTGCTGGTCGGCCAGTGGCGCTACCCGCTGGGGCGCTACAGCTGGGAGCTGCCCGAGGGGGCGCACGACCCGGGCGCCGACACGACGCCGCTGGACGGCATGCGCCGCGAGCTCGCGGAGGAGACGGGGCTGGCGGCCGCCGACTGGACGCTGCTGACGACGCGCCCGGTGGCGCTGTCGAACTCGGTGACCGACGAGGAGGCGCTGCTCTGGCTCGCGCGCGACCTCGTGCCGACGTCGGTGGCGAGCCACGACCCGACCGAGGACCTGCGGGTCACCCGCGTGCCGTTCGACCGCGCTCTCGATGCCGCGCTCGCGGGTCGGATCGACGACGCTCTCAGCGTGCTGGGGCTCCTGCTCGCCGACCGCGCGCTGCGCTGACCGCGGTCGGCACCGCCGGGGGGCCGCCCCGACGGGCGCGACTGTCGTGTGCGCCGGTGGTCGTGGGCCATACTGCGCACTGCCACGACCAGCGCGACGTCCCCGTCCGGCGTCGGGTCGGACAGGACAACCCCTGCGGATCCCACGCACACCCCGGCTCGACGCCGACCACGCGGTCGGTGAGGGCGTCGACGTCGCCCGGATCGTGATCGTCGGGGTGATCGTGGCCGTGCTGGTCACGCTCGGCCTGGCGCAGCCCCGCGGCACCGCCCGCGTGGCCGTGCTCGGCGTCGCCGTGGTCACCGGGCTGGTGGTGGTCGCGCTGGGCGCGGCCCGGGTGCGCCCGCTGTGGCAGTCGTGGGGCGGCCTGCTCGCCGCGCTGCTGCTGGGCCTGCTGTTCGTCGCCACGGGTGGCATCGACTCGGTCTACCAGGACGCCGTGGTCGCCGTGATGGTCGTCTCGGCGCTGACGCTCCCG
>Ga0136604_1000842_pt1 | contig 14495 bp, 12 predicted proteins | sample AntRauFillE10628_FD_104928 | JGI IMG/M metagenome (GOLD analysis project Ga0136604, IMG submission 104928) | Saline lake microbial communities from Rauer Islands, Antarctica - Metagenome Filla E10 #628 | ecosystem: Environmental > Aquatic > Non-marine Saline and Alkaline > Saline | place... | reverse complement strand
TTTTTTGGCATTTCTTGGGAAACCGACCCGTCTGCCCTATGGTTAGAAGTTTGATATTATTTTCGTTGAGGTTTTTAGCCTCTTTACGTAGCGTATTAACCAACAGGTGCAGCAACGCATTTACTTCAGCCTTGGGACGGTTCCAGTTTTCGGTAGAAAATGTGTAAAGCGTTAAATACTTCACTCCAATCTGTGCACAGGCTTCCGTAATATCCCGAACTGAGTCTACACCCGCTTTATGACCTGACGAACGCATATTGCCTTTTTGTCTGGCCCACCGTCCATTGCCATCCATAATAATGGCAACATGCCGGGGAATTTTTCCGGCTGCGGTAAGATCAACCTGGCATTTCTTATCCCGGCTGTCCTGTGCATTATTTGTTAGCGAAATTGGTTTCAAATTTGTTTAATCCTTTTTTATAAGCTTTCTATATTAGAGTTTTATGTGCGATAATTCAAGCCCTAACATTTTATAATTTACCAATTTGTTGATTTATAGAAAGCATCTCTATTAATGCCAACGCAGCTTCAGCACCTTTATTTCCATAATCTGATTTAGCCGTTGAACGCTCGGTTGCCTGCTGTACAGTGTCTGTTGTCAGCACACCAAATAACACCGGTTTGTTATGCTCCATATTTAACCGCAGCACGCCATCGGTAACAGCCTGGCAAACATAATCAAAGTGAGGCGTCTCTCCTCTTATTACAGCACCTAACGTTATGATACCATCAACTTTGGCCAAGAGTGCCCGGGCGGTAAAAGGAATTTCAAACGCTCCGGGACATCGAACTACGGTAATTTGGTTTTCTTGATATCCCTTATTTTTTAAAACCTCAAACGCGCCTTCAAGTAATTTATCAGTAATAAATGAGTTCCATTTGGCAACAACAATTCCAATAAGAAACGCATGATTTTCATTTTGCCCTTTAATTGTTTTTACGGCCATACGCTATACTGATATGTTTTTCCTTTGTTCGGATAATGCCTTTATTTTCTCTGTCTGTCGCATGCTAATAGTCAATACACCAAAATGACGGTAGTACGAACTCGTCTTGCCATGGAAATCACTGCCGCCGGTTGTAAGCAAGTTATGATTTAGGGCAAATGCTTCCATTCTTTTTTGAATTTGGTAATTATGACTTGGATGTATGACCTCCAATCCATCCATCCCGGTTTTCACAAGTTGTAAAAGTTCGCTCTGGTTGTATAACCGTCCGGGATGCGCCAGTACAGAAACGCCGCAGGCTTGCTTAACCTCAGAAATAACTTCGGTGATGCTTGTGTAGTTATTTTGAATCGGGCCCAGCGCATCATCGCTTAAATATCTGATAAAGGCTTCTTTTGCGCTTGCAATATATCCTTTTTTCATGAGTGTTGTTGCAATATGAGGCCGCCCCACACTCTTACCTGCTGCCTCGGCAACAACCTCATCAATATCAAGTTCCAGTCCTTTTTTACCAAGCTGATTAATAATCCACCGGGCCCGATGTACCCGTGCTTTTTGATGGCTCTTCAGCAACGCATTAAAGGGCTTATCATTTACATCAAAATTGTACGCCAGCAGGTGAATTTCTCTATTGTTAAATGTGGTTGTTATCTCAACACCCGGCATTAATTCTACATCCAGGTTCTCCGCAGCTTTAACGGCAAGCTCAACCCCCTTTATGGTATCATGGTCTGTTAAGGCAATCACAGAGAGGTTTAAGTCATCGGCAGCTTTAACTACTTCCTCCGGCGTCATTTTGCCGTCTGAAGCCGTAGAATGAATATGTAAGTCTGCTTTTTGCACGGTTTAACCGGGTCCTGATAATATTGAATTGTAACGGTCGCTATTTTTTAGCACCTGTACCGCTTGCCGCAAAAGCGGATCAACCTTAAGCGATGCCGCCCGCCGTGCAGTTTCTCCCCCGTAGCGACTCATCAGCTCTAAATGCAGCATTTTTTTTATTTCGCCTGCATGGTTGATGAAATTTTTCGCTTTCTCCCGGTCAATGGCTTTTTGAAGACCTATGACATGGGAGCTCGTTTGAGAAGATGGAATATCCTGTTTTTCTAATTCAGTTATTACTTTTTGGAGAGTTTCCTCAGCAGACGTTTTGTATTTAAAATTGTTTTGCTCCAGAAAGGATTTAAAATCTTCAAATACATTACCGGGCAGCGCATCATACGTATAAGAATCGTTTTCTGAAACATAACGGTTAGCAAAAGTAAAGATGCGATTTTGTTGCAGCAAAGCCGTTTCTAACATGCCGGGCTTGGTTACACCAACCAACATATCGGGGGTGATGCCTTCGCCGTCGTACACCGTGCGGCCATTTTGGGTCTGGTAAGCACGGCGCAGGGAATCCGGCTTTTCAACCGCAGCGTTTTTATCATCATGCCTATAGGTAACGGATTGAATGCTTCGGCCACTGGGGATATAGTAGCGCGCCGTGGTCAATTTCAGAGCCGTATTATAAGAAAGAGGCTGTACTATTTGGACCAATCCTTTTCCAAAGCTTTGGCTGCCCATTATCACCGCCCGGTCTAAATCCTGCATTGCCCCGGCTACTATTTCTGAAGCGCTGGCGCTGCCGTTATTTTGTAATACCGTAACGGGCAGCGAAGGAGCTAAGGCTTGGCTCGAGGATTTAAAAACCCGGTTCTGGGCTTCCATCCGGCCACGGATTTCCACCACTTTTTGTCCGGCATCAATAAAGATGTCAACAATACCTACGGCCTCACTAAGCAGACCTCCGGGATTGTTACGAAGATCAATCACCAATCCTTTGAGTTCATTCTGTGCCTGCAGCTTTTCAAAAGCCTGCTGCATGTCGGCGGCGGCATTTTGCGAGAAGCGGCTCAGCGATATGTAGCCGATGGTTTTTTCTTCATCAATGAAACCGGAGTAGTCGATATTTTTTACTTCAATTCGTTCTCGCTGCAGCTCAAACGTCAAATCCTGGTCAAGTCCGAGTCTATTAATCGTCAGCATAACGGTGGTTCCGGGTTCGCCAGTGGTTAAATTCTGTACTTCATCAGGCGTGAGGTTTTCTACCACAATTCCATCTATCGAAATGATGACATCACCGGCCCGTATTCCTTGCTTATGAGCAGAGTAACCCTCCGTGGGACTGATTACCACCAGCTTATCACCGCGCACACCCACCGTTACGCCAATGCCGCCGTAACTGCCCTGCGTGACTATATCAATATTTTGCTTGTCCGCTTCATCAATGAAAACGGTGTAGGGGTCGAGCGACTCAAGCATGGAGTCAATGCCTTTTCGCATCAGTTTTTCGGGCTCAACATCATCCACATAATTTATGGCTACTTCCCGATACACCTCACTGAAAATGGTAAAGTTTTTTTTGATGAGAAAGTACAGATCCGGTCTGGCAGTACCGACCAATAGAACTATAGTCAATAGCGCAGCAGAGAAAAATGCTATTTTTTGTTTCTTTAACATCTAAAATGGCTAATTGAGGGCTTGGCAATACCGAGCATATTTCGACTTCTTCCCGCACATAAATTTTATGTGCGGTTCTGCGCTCTCCGAAGGAGTCCTTTGGACAATATGACGTTAGTCTGAGCGTGCCAAAGGCATACCTTCGGTGCAATGAGGAGGTACGACGAATGAAGTCTTCCAAAGGAATCCCCCTTGGGAGAAGACTTTTTAGTGGTTTTGCAAAGCCCTCTAATTAATTTTGTTGATGCGTAATCGCTGCCCTTCATAAATGCGGGAACCCGTCAAGTTATTGGTTTTCTTAATCTGGGTAACCGATACTCCAAAAGAGTTTGCTATTTGAATGAGCGTATCATTTTTACGCACCTTGTATTGGATTGTTTCTGGCCCCTTCTCTTTTGCTTGGGCCGCAGAAATGCCGGTAATATTTTTACCCGATTTTTGCTCACGTTCTAACTTTTGTTTTTTAGCCCATGAAAAACTATTTACTTGCTTGTAATAGCTCAACTCCGATTTGGGAACATAAATAGTGAGTCGCTGCTTACGGTTAAGTCTGTTAGAAGTACCGTTCCACGCACGTATTTGTGAAGCCCGTACATCGTACCACTCGGCAATGTGTCCAATAGTATCGCCCTTCTTTACGGTATATTTAACACTGGAAGAATTGGATGGCGCCTTTGATCGGCTTCTTGTGCTCGTTTTGGATCTTTTATTGCCTGATTGATTGGTGGGGCTTTTCGCTGCTATCTTTTGCGTACTGCCGGGTGCAAGCGGAACAACAATTTTTTGGCCGGGATAGATGGTGCTGGACAACCGCTCGTTACTTTCATAAATAGATCGAACCGATGTTCCATATTTTTGCGCAATATAGCCCAGTGTTTCACCTTTTCGAACGGCATGTACCGCTACGCCGCGGCTCCGCTTATCTTTTGGAATATCTTTATAGTTGGCCAAAAAATTGTTTTTGGTACCGGCCGGCAGTTTTAACGGGTATTTGTCGCCGGGCGGCGTTGCCCAGCGCAGTAACTCCGGGTTGTACTCCTTCAGTACTTCCTTAGAGATGCCGGCCGCTTTGGCCAATTCGTCAAGCGGCATTAACGGTTCCACCAAGGCCACATCATAGGAGTATGCATCGGCTTTATAGTCAGTTCTAAAACCAAATTCTTCGGCGTTTAAATTAATCATGGTGGTTGCGATAAAGCCGGGAATATACCCCTGCGTTTCCCGCGGCAAGTGTGAGTAGGCCGACCAATAATCCTTTTTCCCGCCTCCGGCCCGGATGGCACGTTTCAAACCCCTGGGACTTATATTGTAATTGGCAATAGCCAGGTACCAGTCATCCCAAATTTCGAACAAATCTTTTAAGTGACGTGCGGCGGCCCGTGTTGCTTTTTCGGGATCGCGCCGCTCATCCATCCACCAGTTTACTTCCAGGCCATATACCGAGCCGGTGGCACGAATAAACTGCCACATGCCCACGGCCGAAGCCCAGCTCCGTGCTGTGGGATTTAATCCACTCTCTATCATGGAAAGGTGCACCAATTCCGTGGGTACCCCTTCTTCCTGGAAAATTTTCTTCATCATTGGAAAGTATTTCTTGGATCGCAGAAGCCACTTCTCCATCACTTCCGGACGTTTAATCGTGTAGTAGGTCAGGTGGCGATTTACGTACCGGTTCTGTACCAATGGAACTTCTGTTTTAGGCCTGGTAATATTTTCCGGCAGCACGTACCGGCCGTTCAACCATTCATCATCACTTTCATACAACTCGCGCTGAACGGCAAATACTTCGCCATTCACCTGATTTTCCGCTTTCTCAATGCCATAGAATTCCTTGTATTCTGTATAAACGGTACGATATAATTCATTAAATCGCTTATCCCCGGGTATTTCAGGATACTCTTCCAGTAGCTGCTGAACATTTTCCAATGCCGCTGTGATATGTTGTTCCGCAGATACCGGGTCATCATCAATTTGGGCCTGCACCGACTGGATGTGAATTTCATAGGTATTGCTGATGCGCCGCATAATATCCTTTTCGGCTTCATCTAACGTTTTTCCTGAAGAAGTTTCTACAGCCTCAGAATCTTCTTCCGTGGAAAGCAGCGTATTACTTAATAGAATGTTCCTTTCCGGCAACGGCACCCTTTCTATGGTAAGTTTGGTATTATTCTGTGCTGCCAATTGGTGATTATTTATGCCTGCCAATAATATTACAAGGATGAGTGTTGTTACCTGTTTTTGCATGATTAAGTGTTTTCTGTAAAGATGATTATATTTTATTATGTACCCAAATGATGTTTTTTCAGACTGTCATTAAATTAAATGTCTTCACTTTATGGATAAATCATCATGTTTCTTACCCATTGCTGCGTAAGCGGCCATCGGCGGCCCCGGCCAAAAGACTTGCTGTGAACTTTTAAACCAGGAGCAGCCTGGAAACGCTTATGTTCGTTCTTATCAACCAGTTGAATAATTTTGGCAACTAATTTTTCATCAAATCCTTCACTAATAATCTTCTTGGCTGAAAACTGCTTTTCGATGTACAGCTTTAATATAGTATCCAATTTATTGTATTCAGGCAAATTGTCACTATCTTTTTGATCCGGCTTTAATTCTGCGCTGGGAGATTTGTCTAATATTGCCTGTGGGATGATCTTTTCACCATAATACACATTATTTAGCCATTGGGCTAATGCAAAGACTTCTGTCTTGTACAGATCAGAAATTACGGCAAGGGCGCCGTTCATATCGCCATACAAGGTACAATATCCCGTTGCCAGTTCCGATTTGTTACCCGTATTTAATACCAACCCCCCAAACTTGTTAGAAACAGCCATCAACAGCATTCCGCGGACCCGGCTCTGTATATTTTCTTCTGCTACCCCAAACGAAGTCTCTTTAAAAAGAGGCTTTAATACATTTAAATACGCCTCATAAATGTTTTTGATGGGCAAGCTATGCAGCTTAATGCCTAAATTACCGGCCAGTTTTTCGGCGTCTGCCACGCTTCCTTCTGAAGAAAATTCTGACGGCATTGCTATCCCTTGCACGTTTTCCGCACCCAGCGCTTCTACTGCAATACATGCAACAAGCGACGAATCAATGCCCCCGCTTAAACCAATAAGTACATCGGAAGCAGCACCGGTCTTTTTCAGATAGTCTTTCAATCCCAGGCTAAACGCTTTAAAAAGCCGCTCATTTTTAGGCAATACCTTTTTTACTTGGGTTGATTTCCCGGCAGTAACTCCACTTTCCCTATCCCAGCTCACATCCAAAAAAGCGGGATCAAAGAGCGGTGCGCGTGCGATAATCCGGGCATTGCTGTCAAGAACCATCGAGTCACCGTCCGAAATAAGTTCTGTATTGCCACCGGCCTGATTTGCATAAAAAATGGGTCGCTGCACATTCCGGGCATGTGTTTTCAGCATTTGCTCCCTTTCTTTCGATTTTGAAATAGTAAAAGGTGAAGCAGACAAATTAATAATCACATCGGCACCTTTTTTAACTAATTCCTGTACCGGATTATGAGCATAGGTATGATATTGAACCAAACTATTGTTGGCCCAAATATCCTCGCAAATGGTAATCCCGAGCTTTTGCCCTTTCCATTTTACACACTCAAATATTTTGTTACGTTCAAAATAGCGATCTTCATCAAACACATCATAGGTAGGTAACAATGTTTTGTGAACTTCGGCTACTTTCTTCCCTTTGTGCCCCAGCAAAGCAGCATTAAAACAAGGCCGGCCTTTATTTTGCTTATTTTTGGTTATCGACCCAAAAATAAGGGCGGTATCTTTTGTTGCTGCTATTATTTTTTGATTGGCCTCTTCAATCGCTTTTAAAAAAGCAGGGCGTTCCAGCAAATCCATCGGTGAATATCCACAGACAATCATCTCAGTGAGCACCAACAAATCTATTTCCGCTTTTTTGGCGGTTTGCAGAGCATTCAGAATCAGAGAAGTATTCCCTTCAATATCACCGATTGTGGGATTTAATTGTTGGACGCGTACTTTCATTTTCTTTATAATTTCTCTAAGATAACGCGTTAAGCGGTTTAAAATTAATTAACGTTCGACTTCACAGTTTGAGATAGTATTCACGAAAGGGTCATCCCCCTTGCCCCCTTAAAGGGGGACACTTTCAGGGTGTTATTAAATTTTCGTTATCGAACGAAAAAATCAAGTCTACCTTTTTTTAAAAATAATATTTATACAGCCTCTCAAAAAGAGGACTTTAAAGTGAGTCGTTTATTTTGATGAATCGTAAATATTTTCACCTGCTACCCAGCTTTGCAGCACCTTGGTTTTCCAAATTTCACTGTCGGATACCTCAAACAGATCACGATCTACCATAATAAAATCGGCCCATTTGCCTTCTTCAAGGCTGCCCAAAACATCTTCCTGATGCGCGGCATAAGCGGCATCAATGGTGAATGACCGCAGCGCTTCCTCGCGGCTCATCACTTGTCCGGCATACCAGCCGTCTTCTGGATTTCCTTGGTGATCTTGGCGGCTGATAGCGGAATGCAACCCGTAAAATGGGTTTACATTCTCCACGGGGAAATCAGAGCCGGAAGCAACTACCGTACCCTGATCTAAAAATTTCTGCCAGACATAGGCTCCTTTCATCCGCTCGCTTCCCACACGGTCTTCGGCCATATTCATATCGCTGGTGGCATGCGTAGGCTGCATGGATGCAATGATATTCAATCCTTTAAAACGGGGAATATCCTCCACAGCCACCACCTGTGCGTGCTCAATGCGGTGGCGCAACTGCTGTTCACCCAAGCTGTCCTTCACTGTCTCAAAAGCGTTCAGCGCCTGTCGATTAGCTGCATCACCAATCGCATGTATATTCACCTGATAGCCTTCAGAAGCAGCTTTCATAACCTTACTGTTCATTTCATTCTGAGTGTTAAACAGCAGACCTTCATTAGACGATTCATCAGTATAGGGCTGTAGCATGGCGGCTCCCCGGCTGCCAAGCGCACCGTCGGCATACAGCTTGATGCTTCGCAGCGCCAGCATATCCTGTGCGTAAGATTGAACAGGACCATCGGCGGAAAGACTATCAAAGGTGGAACCGGCTCCGGAAATCATACCATAAATGCGTGTAGTTAGCTTGCCGCTGTCGGCAAAGGCCTTGTACAATTTCCAGGTATCGACATTCACACCTGCATCGTGAACGGATGTTAAGCCATGCTGACGCATTTTCTGCAATGCTTTTTGAAGAGCCAATCGCTGCTCCTGTTCACTGCGGGGTGGTAGCGTTGATTCAATTAATGATTGGGCTCCATCTACAAAAATACCGGTAGGATTCCCGTTTTCATCACGGATGATCTTTCCACCTTGGGGCGCCTTCGTTTCTTTGGTGATGCCTGCCATATCCATGGCTTTAGTATTGGCCCAGCCGGCATGGCCATCCACTCGTCCCAGCCACACAGGCCGGTCGCTTATCACCTTATCTAACTCTTTTGCCGTAGGAAAACGGTTGATCGGCCATCGGCTATGATTCCAGCCACGCCCGCGAATCCATTCCAAATCAGCATTGTTATCTGCATATTCTTTTACGTGCTGCAGGGTTTCATCCAGCGTAGGAATACCGGCCACATTTACATTTATTTCCTGATAGCCAAGACCCATCACATGAGCGTGGGCATCAATAAGGCCCGGCAGCATTACGTTTCCCTCACCGTCAATCACTTGCGCTTCGCTGATGTCTGATTGCAGGCTGTCGTCAAAAGCTACCTCCACAATTTTACCCTCTTTAAATGCAATAGCCGAAAAAGTATCCAAATTTCCGTCATGAAAGGTATACCCTTCAACATTGTTGATAACGGTCAGCTGGTCTTCACCATTTTCATTTTCTGTGCTGCAACCTGCAAAAGCAATTGCCAAGGCTAAAAATCCCGATAAAAGTAATGTACGCATAAGTGTATGATTGAATTGAGTTATTTTTTTATTTTTCAGCTTATATACCTTTTGTTTGAAAGTATCGCTGTGGTTGTTCCTTTTGAGAGCGCGCCAGTGCCATCCATTCCTGCAGTTGCTGCGGGGCAATATTCATCTCATCCAACTGGTCGAAAGATATCCACTTCAGATCCCTTAGTACTTGTTCATCCTCAGCATGCTCCGGGTCGTTCCCTAAACTCAGCTTACCCCCTTTTTTATGCACCTCAAAATAACATTCAACGGCATGAAAAGGTGGCTTCACAAGTTCATTTACTGCAACCAGCGATCCAAGGCTTATTTCCAGCCCGGTTTCTTCCTTGAATTCACGGCATAGGCAATCGTTCATACTTTCACCAAATTGAAGCCCGCCGCCGGGTGGCATCCACACAAGTTCATTATTTACCGGTGATTTGATCTGTACCAAAAGGATAGATTCTCCTTCAATCAGCAAACCATTTACACGAATGCGGGTTTTATTTTTGTATATATCGCCAGACATAAATTAAGTGACCGCTACTTTTTTACCGTTAACCGGCATGGCCAAATCGTTCTTGTGGGCGTGATTGAGACTGGCTTTAACAAAATCAACAAATAGAGGTTGGGGATTATTAACCGTACTGCATAATTCCGGATGGAACTGAACACCTACAAACCAGGGGTGATCCTGAAGCTCAATGATTTCTACTAAATCCCGATCGGGGTTAAGACCAACAAGTTGCATACCGTTTTCAACCAGTTTGTACCGCAAATTGTTATTTACTTCATAGCGGTGGCGGTGCCTTTCTTTGATCAATTCCTTACCATAAGCCCGGTGGGTATTGGTGTCTTTTTTGATGCTGCAGGCATACAGTCCCAGCCGCATGGTTCCGCCTTTTTCCTTAATCTCTTTCTGCTCTTCCATTAAGTCGATAATGGGGTACTCTGTTGAGGCATCAAACTCGGTGCTGCCGGCCTCTTCCCACCCGCATACATTGCGGGCATACTCAATAACAGCGCATTGCATACCCAGGCAAATACCAAAAAACGGGATTTCTTCTGTACGGGCAAAATTAACGGCGGCCAGTTTACCGTCAATCCCGCGTCCGCCGAATCCCGGGGCCACCAGTATACCGGACACATCACCTAACTTCTGCTGTACATTTTTATGATTCACTTCATCCGAATGAATCCATTTAATATTCACCTTGCAATCGTTAACCGCCCCGCCGTGGATAAAAGCCTCAACAATTGATTTGTATGCATCATGGTGCTCCACGTACTTTCCTACAAGAGCAATTTTTATTTCAGATGATGGATTGCGAACCGCCTTCACAAAACTTTTCCATTGCTCTAAATCCGGCTCCCCTGCTTCAAGTTGCAGCTTTTCAATTACCCGGGCGTCCAGCCCTTCATCCTGCATCAGCAGCGGAACCTGATAGATGGTGGGTGCATCCAGCGATGCCACTACATCTTCCATTTCAACATTACAAAACTGGGCTATTTTTTTGCGGATACTCTTGTCCAGCGGATGCTCCGATCGGGCCACAATAATATCGGGCTGCAGGCCACTTTCTGATAGCGTTTTTACCGAGTGCTGGGTGGGCTTGGTCTTTAATTCACGCGCTGCAGAAAGATAGGGAACCAGCGTTAAATGAACGGAAAGCGTATTTTTGCGACCAACGTCATAGCGTAACTGACGGACGGCCTCAATATAAGGCAGACTTTCAATATCACCCACCGTGCCGCCAATTTCGCAAATCACCACATCATAATCACCGGATTCTCCCAAATTAACTACATGCGATTTAATCTCATCGGTGATGTGCGGTATCACCTGTACGGTTTTACCCAGGTACGTGCCCTGCCGTTCTTTTGTAATTACATCATTGTAAACACGGCCAGTAGTAACGTTATTTTCCTGAGAAGTCTTAACATCTAAAAACCGTTCATAATGACCTAGATCCAGATCGGTTTCGGCGCCATCTTCGGTCACGTACACTTCACCGTGCTCATAAGGGTTCATCGTTCCCGGATCAACATTGATATAGGGATCGAGCTTTTGAATGGTGACGCGCAAACCGCGGGCTACCAACAGCCGCCCGAGTGATGCGCAAATGATTCCTTTGCCCAGAGATGAAGTTACCCCTCCGGTAATAAAAATATATTTGGTAGACATGAATGCTTTTTTAAAATGGTGGTTTGTTCAAAATAGAATCTTTCCGGTCGGCATTCAAATGGGAATAGGAAAAAAACTTGAATCAGGATGAATCAGGATAGTTAGGATAAAAATCTTTGATAGGCAAGATTAGTATGATGTTGAATAAACAAAATAGCTTTACTTTGGAAATAAGCGTTTGAACTCTAATTTAGTGTTGCCAAAATTAATTACCAATCCTGCCTCTAAGTTATAAGCTTTAAGATAGTTTAAAGCTTGTGCAAGATGAACATCCTCGAGCTGAATTACAGCTTTCAATTCTGCAATTATCTTATTCTCAACAACAAAATCGGCTCTTCGGCTACCAACTTGGACATCATCATAGAAAATTGGCATTTCACATTCTCGTACATATTGCAAGCCTGCTTTTTCTAATTCAAGAGCAAGACATCGTTGATAAATCACTTCCTGAAAACCATTACCAAGCGAGTTATGCACACTCATAGCACATCCAATTATTTTATGGGTAGTTTCTTTGAATAGCATTCGACAAGATTCCTAAAAGAAGGTTTAATTTATAAGACCATTCAATATCCAAATTCTTAAGAAAATTCTATCCATCCTCCCATCCTGCCCATCCTGATTTTAATCCCGGCTATCCTGATTCAAATTACTGATTACACCCCGCAGTACATCCGGCGTATTGGTAAATATCCCCCTCACGCCCTTCTCGATAAGCGATTTCATGCGCCTGGGCTGATCTACCGTGTAAACAAAAATGGGAATATTATTTGATTGCAAATCAGTCAGCCATTTTTTTGTTAATTGACGATAGCTGCAGTTAAACGCATCGGCCTTGTATTTTTGTACAAGCTCGGAAGGCAGCATCTTAACCGATTGCTTTTTTTCATACAAAAGTGCAACGGGCATTTCAGGAGCCAACGTTTTCAAATGGTTGATTGCCCGGTAATCAAAGCTGGAGAAAATCACGTATTCTTCCATCTCGTATTTTTGAACAAGAGCCAACGATTTTTCTTCAACACCTCCCTTTAACCGGTCAGTAACAGCCTCGGTTTTGATTTCAATATTTACTGCAATTTTTCCCGCTGCATAAGCAAGTGCCTCTTCCAGAGTGGGAATTTGCTCACCGGTAAATGTCGAATCAAACCAGGAACCGGCATCTAGCTTGCGAAGTTCTTCCAGCGTAAAGTCGTGTAGTTCGCCCTTCCCGTTAGTAGCACGCATCAATGTTGCATCGTGGAACACCACCGGAACCCCATCATTGCTCATCAGCACGTCCAGCTCAATCATTTCTGCCTGTTGCGCCACTGCTCCTTTAAGTGCAGCCATGGTATTTTCGGGGTAATAGGCGCTGGCGCCCCGATGGGCAATCACTATAAAACCGTCTCCATTATCTTGATATAATTTGGGTAGCATTTTAGTTGCGTTATGGGTTGATTGTGCAAAAGCCATCGGAAAGCTTAAACAAACTACAAGCATTGCCAAAATATATCGTTTAATGCACATCATTTCCTTGTTCTGATTTTAAATATTCTATGAGCTTGTTGAGCTGCTTTTTTTGATAAAAAATCAATACCACATTGATTACAAAAACACCGCCTAAAATATAGAGCAGTGTGTTACTGAGTTGCGTAATGCCGTAGTAGAATGAATAACCGAAAAATAGAATAGCTGCCATATTTATACCCAAAAACCAGCTCTGCTTGCGGTTCTTTTTTTGCAGAATCTGCACCTGCTCTTTTTGGGGAAGCGAACGTTCTTCTTCTTTTAAATGAATGTGAAGGTATGATTGGAAACGCTCTTGCTGCTCAGAATTATGGGAATCGGGCATATCAGTTTTGATCTTCCACAATTCGCCTCATGGCATCCCTGAGCAGCGTATCAGTATCAAAGTTTGATACAGCCGAGTAGCAGAAATAAACCCCGATCATAGTTGTTACGCTGGCAACAATGCTAAGCGTAGTTGAAAGCCAAAATGGCTGGATGAGTCCCATTACAGAAATTACTACTACCACCAACCCTAAAAACACCTGGCTGAATCCCGCAATAAAATGTAACGCATCAACCGAATGAGCTTTATCAAAGAAGTTAGATATTTTCTCATTTCTCCCGGCATTTTTTGTATTTTCAGATGCGCCGGATGGGATTTGCTTTTCGGGGCGATGTTCGTGGTCATCCATAACTACAGGCTCTGTTAAGGTAAATGCTGTACTATAAATGTGATTCTAAAAAGTGAATTTGTCAAGCCCGAACCTGCATTATTCACCAAGAAATTTGGTTGTGTACAAGGCGTACTGGAAATGGCAACCGAAAAGGTACCTTAGTACCTTGAGTAAGCCATTTTTAGTCCAACGCAGTACACAGAAAAATTTCGCAGCAGTGGACAGCTTATTTTAAGTATATAAACCAGTATATGCTATCTTCAACACTTTTAAGCAATTATGATGAGTCAAATAATCATTTGTGAATAATACAGGTTAAATATAATGACTTCCGATAACGAAAATATCTACATATATGGACGTAAACCGATTGAAGAGGCCTTGAAAAAAGAAGCCGGCCGGTTGGAAAAAATTTTCGTTCGAACCAACTTGCGCGATGATACTATTTCCGCCATTCTTGATGCCGCCTCCGCCAACCGTATTCCGGTGTCGCACGTCCCTGGCGTCAAATTACATGATTTAGTTGGCGGCGTGAATGACCAAGGCGTCGTAGCCTTAATGAGCGCAATCCAATACCGGGAATTTGGTGAATGGCTGGATGAGGTTGATACCTCCGAATATCCTGCTATTCTGCTACTTGATGAGCTGGAAGATCCCCGCAATGTAGGCGCCATTTTGCGCAGCGCAGCGGCAGCCGGTATTGCAGCCGTGCTGGTACCTAAACACCGGCAGGCGCCCATCAGCCCCACCGTTTTTAAAACGTCGGCAGGCACGG
>Ga0136604_1000827_pt1 | contig 14605 bp, 15 predicted proteins | sample AntRauFillE10628_FD_104928 | JGI IMG/M metagenome (GOLD analysis project Ga0136604, IMG submission 104928) | Saline lake microbial communities from Rauer Islands, Antarctica - Metagenome Filla E10 #628 | ecosystem: Environmental > Aquatic > Non-marine Saline and Alkaline > Saline | place... | reverse complement strand
AGAGAGCGGGGAAGTGATGGTTCTCGAAGTGGCTGGTTTTACCACTATAGAATGGCGTAATGAACAGTTTGTCGAAGCTGGTTATACCGGAGAAGTAGACGCCTTGCTAGCTATGGTTGAAGAAACTGAATCAGAAACTACTCCCGAAACAGAAGAACCAGCTACAGATGGCCTAACCAGTATTTATAAAGAATTGGTATCTGTTCTCGAAACTCTGGTTGAGAAACTAGGTCAGCTATTAAACTTACAAAAGGCCATATAATTAATCTAGATTATAGGTAGTAAAATATAACTAATAAACTAGGTTAAAAACCCCTAATCCCGCAGATTGACCGTCAATCTGCGGGATTAGGGGTTTGGTTTTATAGAGTTTTTTAGTCAAAACCAAGGATTTTAGATTTAGTGCATATTTTTTATTTGTAGATTATGGTAGAAGGGAATTGATTCCGGTTGTGAACTCAAAATTAATTTCCAGAAGACAAGATTTGCCCGCAAACTAATACGTATATATAATTAATACATGATAGATACATACACAAATACCAATACGGTCGATGCTTCAGTGTCGACAACCCTCGACCAAGAATCTTTCTTACGGGCCACTTACGGACATTTACTAGGAGCGGTGGTAGCCTTTGTCGGAGTCGAATATCTTTTGTTTGCTAGTGGAATTGCCTCTGCTCTTGCACCAGTAATGGCCAGCAATTGGTTGATTGTAATTGGAGGTTTTATGTTACTTGGATTTGTCACTAGTTATTTTACTAGAAGAGCTAGTACACCAGGAATGCAGTATTTAGAAATGGCAGTGACGATTGTCTTGCAGTCAGTAATATTTATTCCACTTCTAGCTTATGCGGTGTACTTTACCGACGGTTCAGTATTAGCTTCCGCCGCCTGGATTACTATGGCCATATTTGGAGTAATGACCGCTGTAGTGGCTTATTCTGGTAAGAATTTCTCATTTATGGGGCCATTACTCGCCGTCATTGGTATCGCCGCTTTAATTGCCATAGTTGGGTCGGTCATCTTCGGAGTAGCTTTAGGATTCTATTTCTCACTAGCCATGGTAGTGTTCGCCGCCGCCGTTGTTCTGTACGAAACCTCTAAAGTTCTTCATCAATACGGACCAGGCCAACATATAGCCGCCGCTACCGGTTTGTTTGCTTCAGTAGCTCTACTTTTCTATTACGTTTTGGCTACGCTTTTAAATCGAAATTAAAACGAGATTACCCTAGGGGTTAAAAAACAGACTCGAGGGTCTGTTTTTTTTGTTTGGTTAGTCTAAAAAAGAGGGGATTAGGGGCAGTGTTGTAAAACAGGTGCTATTTTCTGAAAGTCTAGTAGTTATTTTGGTTGGTCATAAAATGTAGATCGACTGTACTCATTTAATTCCTTAAGTACATCTTTAAGACTATCTGGACAGATGTTCATAAATTCATCTCCTTTCTTTACAAAATCAGCGTGGCTAACATTAACTCTAATGTATGGTTTCCAGTTATCAATTTCTCCTAATATGATTGCTTGCATCTTGTCTACTATTTTTACAAACCTTGCTTCTTCGTTAGTTTGATCTTCGTACTCTATGATGGTAGTAATCATATCTTCAAAATCACTAAATTCATTCGTCAGGAGAGCAAGCTGATGGTTTTCATACTCCTTTTTAGAAACCTTCTGCTTATTTGGTGCGTACGTGTTCACATCTTGTTTCATACCTCGCTCTAGAAAATCATGAGCTAAACAATACTTAAAAATCTTTTCAAGATTTAAATTAGATTTAATATAAGCGTGTATTTTCCAACATAGCATTGCTACAGAAAAACTGTGCTCAACTACATTTTCGTTTCTGTTTAAACCAGGAATCGTATGATTCCTATCAATTTTTGTAATATCAATAACAAGCTCCTGAAGTTTTGAAAGCGAAATGCGTAGTTCTTTCATGAATGGAGTATAGCAAATATTTTTAACAGATTAGCAACACGCTCGCTTAGTCGAGACGAAGTCTCGTTTTGTGATCCCACGGGGAATCGAACCCCGATTTCATGGATGAGAACCATGTGTCCTAGCCGTTAGACGATGGGACCTTGTCTTCTAGTTAGTCAGACATGTAATTTAATTTTGTGACCAAACTCAAAAATTGGTTAATTGAGTAGGGTATTTATAACAGAATAATGCATGCCTGAAAAGTGGGGAGTGGTGATTTGCTTTAGTTTTTATTGTGGTATTCTAAAAAGTAAAGTTTATTGGTAAATACAGTGAGTATATATGGGATTTTTTTCAAAACTCTTCGGAAAGGATGACGAGCAAGTAGAGCAGGCACGTGAGTCTGCTCAGTCTGCTATGGATTCAGCTGCCGATGCAACTGACCAAGCCGCTACTGCAGTAGAGCAGGCAGCTGGTCACGTTGTAGATACAGCCTCTTCTACCGCAGCTAACGTTGCTGGAAAAGTTGCTGATACAGCAGAGTCAGTAGAGTCTGATTTCGAAGACAAGAGCTCTAGATAATTAAAGAGACAAAGATGTAAAAACAGCCCCCAGGGGCTGTTTTTAGTTGGTGGTTCGCATGGCTTCTTTGATGTCGTAGCGAGGGTTGACTTTCTTCCCGGGATTAAAGATATCGTCGGGGTCAAAGATAGCTTCTGTCTTAGTGAACAAATCAAGCATTTTTTTACTAAACATTTTGTTGAGGTGGGGAGTGCGGATTATTCCGTCGTTGTGTTCGCCACAGATATTACCATCAAATTTTACTGCTGTGCTGAAGAATTTTTCGGCCATCTTTTCTACCAAGGCAGGGGTAGTTTTGTTAGTAAAATCGAGTAGGGGGTAGAAGTGGAAGTGGCCGTTGCCTCCGTGTCCGTGTACGGCGGCGGTGACGTTGAATTCTTTTAGTAGTCGTTTTATTTGGATAAAGAATTTAGACAGGTTTTCTGGTGGGACGGTCATGTCTTCGAGAAAGGCGGCTGGTCGTTTAGTAGTGTCTTGGAATTTTGAGAGGGTGTAACTTGCTCGTCTAATTTGCCAGAACATCTCCGCTTCGACTGAGCTTTTAACTACTCGAGCTTTGACTGAGCCACTGCTGATTTTCTTAGCAATGTCTGCGGGGTCAGTTTTTTTGGTAGTTTCCTCGTCTAGTTTTATTAGTACGGTAAATTCAGGCACTTTTTGTCTAAAGCGAACATGATAGGTGGTGTACATCGACAGCATTACTTTGTAGTACATGGTCTTACTCAGCCGGTCTTTAAAGAAGCTAGGGTTTCGCAAAGCTAGGTCAAAGGTAAGAGCGTCAAATACTTCTACGTTAATCGGGTCAAACTTCAGGGCTTTGACGATAGTTTCGGCTGCGTCTTCTAGATTGAAGATTGGTAGAGCTAATAGGGTAGTGTTTTTAGGGATGGGGATAGCGCGTAGAGTTAGGCTAGTCATAATACCCACGGTTCCTTGGCTACCAGAGATGACACGAGTGAGGTCAAAGGTACCTTCGCCCTTTTTAAATTTAGCTACTCCTTGAGGCATTACACTCCAGAGTGGATAACCAGCACTGTTCTTTTTAGTCTCAGGTTTGTTCTTTTTTATTTCTTTCTCATTTTTGTTGATTAAGTCAAAGATTTCCTTAGCAATACGAGCGTGCTCATGGTCTTGTTTAATCAAAAGTTTGAACTCTCGATAAGTGAGGGGCTTAACAGTGTAGGTATGACCGTCGTTTAGCACTATATCAATTGACTCAACCCAGTCAGCACAGTGTCCGTGACGAAGCGAGTCGGGACCAGCGGCATTATTACCAATGGCTCCACCGACGCTACAAATATCTTTTGAAGCTGGATAGGGTGGTAGGTAGGCATCATGTGACTTAAGGGCTTTTTCGACGTCACGCCACATTGCTCCCGGTTCGCAGGTGAAGGTGATTTTGTCTTTCTTTTCCACGACGTCACCAATTTTATTTAAGTGGGCACAGACATCGATAACGACTGAGTCAGTCAGAGAGCCACCGCCTAAACCAGTTCCAGCAGCTCTTGGGGTAAGAGACAGGGAAGAAAAGCGAGCAGTTTCTTTGGCGATTACCTTAGTCGCAATTTCTACATCGTGACGGTTCTTGGGTTGAATGACTACTTGTGGCCGAATAGAAAAAATACTTTCATCAGTGCTATAGGCATCGAGTAGCTTTTTGCTAGTTGATACTCCGCCTCGGAAGCCAGCCTCGCGAAGAGTTTTTTCAATTAGTAGGTGACCAAGAGGATTTCGCTTGATGTTATCGGTTATACCAATTTTCTTAGCGATTTTCTTAATTTCCTTAACGTTAGTTTTTTTGGGAGCGCTTTTCTTCCGCACGGGTTTTTTAGCTACCTTTTTAACGGTAGATTTTTTTACCCCTCTTGTTTTGGTGGTCACGGAAGAACGCGGCATTAATACTAGTATACACGGTAGCTAAAAATTATTAGCTTTGTTTTTCACAGGTAAGAAAAAAGCCCAACCAAATGGTTGGGCTCAAGTTAACTGCAGTTACAAATTATCAACCGGCACTCCTCGTCGTAAGCGTTGAAGTTGGTCAAAGTATAAGTAAATTGCCAGTTATCAAGAATCACTATTTGACCTGAAGGAAGGGAGCCTAGATGTTTTATTAAGACCTGGGTCAACAGTTTAACTTCGGCCTTGAAGATGGCATTGCGTTTTTCGTACAAATCCTCTCTTACTGCTTGGCAGACGGCTATCATTTTCTGATTTATGGCCACCGCCTCGACTTCGGTCAGGGTAAGTAGATAATTGTCGACCTTGATCTCTTCGATGATTAAATGTCTCACCGGTTTGGGTATCTCGTAAATACTTTCGTGAGCTAAGGTATTGAATTTTTCAAATTTAACCCCGTTAGGTAACTCCGGTTCTAATAGATTATTAAGGCAGTTGCGAATGTCTCTATCAATTTCGCTGGAGTTCATTAGTTGCCTCGCTTTTAAAGTGCACCTGATAAAATCGTACGTTTTTGTAGGGTTTAGTCAAGTAAACAAAACCTGACTCCTAGTGAGTCGGGATAAAAGCTAATGTACTGTGTGATTGTGCAGAGTCCGTTTTTCTTCTGAGGGAACTTTCGGGGTGTTGTCAGCCTTGTTAACAAAACTGAAATTCCAGTCATTCAATATTACTGGCGTCACCGTCTCAGCGTCAAGACCTTCGTGGATTAATACCTCCTCCATCAAGTTTACTTGTAGATTAATAATTATATCAAGATGGTTTGTTGCTAGTTTATGTAGTTTATCAAGGGCCATATAACTAGCAGAATTTAACGCCGTCTTACTTTTTGCCTCCTCAATATTATCGAGAACAGAATCATGAGAAAATCCGGCGATGATAAGATGTTTGGCAGCGTTTGGTAACTTGATCACTGGACCATGAATTTCAGCATTGTACTCTTCGTAATTAATGTACTCAGGGAAGGTTGGTTCATCGGGGTTTGTTAAACAATCCAAGATGATTTCATGAATATCCCAATTAAAATCAGGGTCTTCGTCCATTTGTCTTCTCCTTCTGACAGAGTGTCATATCCTTATAGAACATACTCTCGTAAGAAATTTAGTCAAGTGTTTAATTGGCGTGTTATCCTTAGCTGATATGACACAAGACAGGGCTCTAGACATTCTGAAAAGCGGAGCGAATACCTTCTTAACTGGTGAACCGGGAGCTGGAAAGACCTACGTTATCAATAAATACATAGCTTGGCTCGAAGCAGCTGGTTTGAACGTGGCGGTGACCGCCTCTACTGGGATTGCGGCCACCCACATTGGCGGAATGACCATTCATTCTTGGAGTGGAGTGGGTATCAAGGATGCGCTTTCCCCTCAGGATTTAGAGGCAATATCAGGGAGGGAGAAGATAGTAAAAAGAATGAAAAAAGCCCATGTGTTAGTTATCGACGAAATCTCGATGCTAGACGGGAAGATTCTAGAAATGGTCGACAAAATACTGAAAACTGTCAGACAAAGTGAAGAGCCTTTTGGTGGGATTCAAATAGTTTGTATCGGTGACTTTTTTCAATTACCCCCAGTAACTAGGCAGGGAGACATGATGCGTTACGCCTTCGAAAGTAATGCCTGGTTGGGAATGAAACCACTAATCTGCTACATAACCGAACAGTACAGACAAGACGATGAAATGCTTTTAGGTCTACTAGGCTCTATTAGAAGAAATGAAATAGAAGAAGAACACTACACGCTTTTGAATGAACAAAAAGAAATAGCTTACGAGCAGATTGAACCCACTAGGCTGTACACCCACAATGCTGATGTCGACGCGGTTAATGGAGCTAAGTTAGCAGAATTGCCTGGCATGACCAGAAAGTTTCAGATGGAAGGGAAGGGACGCAAGCCATTGATTGAAGGTTTGGTAAAGAACTGCCTCTCTCCAGAAACACTAGTGCTAAAGGAAGACGCTATGGTGATGTGTACCAAAAACAATTTTGAGGCAGGTTACGTCAACGGCACTCTCGGTAGAGTGATTAGGTTCGATGAAGGTTATCCGGTAATTGAGACTACTGAAGGAGTGGAAATTTTGATGAAGACTACCACCTGGGAACTGGCTGAAGACGGAAAAGTCTTAGCCTCGATTGAGCAGTTACCCTTGAGATTAGCCTGGGCCATAACGGTTCATAAGAGTCAGGGTATGTCACTCGATGCGGCTGAGGTAGATTTATCAAAAGCCTTTGTTTATGGACAGGGTTATGTTGCCTTGTCACGAGTTCGTTCTTTTGATGGCCTTAAGGTGCTGGGTATGCATCCAAACGCTCTGCAAGTAGATCCAAAGGTAGTTCATCAAGATGAAAAATTCCACAAGGAGTCAGAATCAGCTGAAGATGCTTTTATTGCTATGGAAGATGCTGAGGTTTTAGAAATGCATGAGCGGTTTGTAGTAGCGCACGGTGGAAAGGTTCCCGCCGAAGATGAGGTTGGGGTAGTAAAAAGCAATCATCAAAAAGTGCAGGCTCAAAGTACTTATGCTGTCACCAAAGGTTTACTGCTAGAGGGACGAAGTATAAGAGACATGGCTTCAGTGAGGGACGTGACTGACGCTACCATTTGGAGCCATGTAGAAAAATTAGCAAATGACAAAGAGGTTGAGTTGAAAGACATTAAGCACCTAGAGCCAAATGAAATTGACTGGGAAGAAGCTTTGGCAGAAATGTCAGAAGCCATGAATGATGTTGGAACCGAAAAGTTGAAACCAATTTATGAAGCGGTAGAAGAGAGGTATGACTACAATTTAGTTCGACTTGCTAGGATGCAGTACCTACTTAAAGAAGAAGATGTGGTATTTTAGTTAAATATACACCTAAATATTTTTTATGAATGAAACCCAAACATACATGAACTGGATTCAACCAGACTGGGCACCACCAGCTTGGTTGTTTGGACCGGTCTGGAGCGTTTTATATACGATTATCGCCATTAGTTTTGGGTACGTGTTTTTGCAGGTGTTAAGAGGCCATGTGCCTCGGAAGGTTGCCGTTCCGTTTATAATCAACTTGGTAGCTAATTTTTCTTTTACCTACGTTCAATTTGGTCTACAGAATTTGTACTTGGCAGCGGTTGTTATTGGTGTGGTACTCGTCACCATTATCTGGTCCATGAAGGCCATTTGTCCTTACTTCAAGTGGGTAGCTTATGCCCAGATTCCGTACCTAATTTGGGTATCCTTCGCCACAGTCTTACAGTTCACGATTACTTTTTTGAATACCTAATCTATGTGGAAGTGGAGGCGGTATAGGGTGCGAAGAAAAAGAGTTAGTTCGGTAACCAAGCATTATCTTGAAAATAAAGAGATAGCACGGGAGTTAGTTAAATCTCGCCTAGAATATTTTAATCAACACTATAAGCTAGAGTGGAAACGGGTGGCCATCAGGAACCAAAAACGATGTTGGGGGAGTTGCTCTTCGCTGAAGAATCTTAATTTTAATTACAAAATTACTCTATTGCCTCCACATTTGGCTGACTACATCATTGTTCACGAGTTGTGTCATTTGGTGCACTTGCACCACCAGCAGACTTTTTGGGATTTGGTGGGTGAGACTATTACAGACTATAAAAAATGTGTGGCAGAACTGCGAACGATTGACAAGCTTGGACATTCTGTTGCCACCCTTACAAAAGTACAGGGCCATTATCAATACTATGCCAAAGAGCCAGTGAAGCCAACGTTCGGTGTGGAGACCAGCTTTCTACCGTCGAAGACACTTTGCGGGTGTAATGCGGTTTGTAATTGTAGTGTTGATACAAGCTCTTCATAAGACCCAGGTCTCCATAAGAAAATACATTTGGACGAGCCAGGGAAAATATCAAAAACATTTCCACTGTCCAACGACCAATGCCATAGAGTTTTGTTAGTTCAGTAATAATCTCCTCATCACTCATTTGGTCAAAGTCTCCAGTTGGTATAGTGTGCCAAATGTCAGCATTGTGTTTGATGTATTTAGTTTTCTGATTAGATAAACCACAGGCTTTAAGCTGATCGAAGTCGGCTTTCGATACAGCTTCTGGGGTGAATTCACCTAAGAACTCAAGAGTTCTTCCACGGACTGCGTCCGCTGCTTTAGTGCTTATCTGTTGGCTGATGATTGAAGCTACTATACTGCTAAAGTATTGGTCAACCGATTTCTCTTTTGGTACCGCAATTGGTCTCTCGGCCTGGAGGGCTTTTTTCACAATATCAGCCATAATGGAATCGCTGTTATTAAAATGTTTTAAAGCCTCTGCGGTGTTAATAGTTGTGTGCAACATAACCTCTATCATATAGAGGATTATTTCTTAGTCTATCTTTGTCAATTACTAATGAATTGGTGTAGAAGGTACTCATTTGACTAGCGGCACCAACTTGCGGTCAATGAGTTAGGTTTTCGGAGTAATTTGAATAAAACTATAATTCTGTTTGCTACAATAAAGACATAATGATGAAGGTAGCTAAAACCACCATATCGCAAAGTATCCTAAAGCTTTTGATGCTTGCGTTCTTCGTTTTTCTCCCAACCATTCTCTTGGCTCAGGACAGCACTTTGGTCTACTCGCCTCTGCTAGACGTTGGGCTAGAGAATGAGGGAGGGGTTGGTGGATACGTGAACATTCTCTATTATCTAGCGATTGGAATAGGAGCGCTACTGGCTGTAATTAAGATTACCATCGCGGGATTTAAGTGGATGTTGTCAGATGTCGTGACTGATAAGTCACAAGCCAAAAAAGACATAAGAGGCTCGCTTATCGGTCTCTCAGTGGTAATGTCCGCCGTGCTTATATTAACCATAATTAATCCTGGACTTACCTCAGTTAACCTAGAGCTGGATTCAGTCGTCGACAAAGAGTATGTACCCACGTCACCCGCAAATACAGGTAGTCCCTGGTTAGAGAATTTCCCGACCGGAGGTTCTTTAAGTTTGGTTGATAGTGAGTCTGAATGCTCTGGAATCTGGTTTGGTAACGGAATATGCAAAGATAATTCCGTAGCCCAGTCAATAGAAAGTGGGCCAATCGGCTCTACGCCTTCCGGAGGTTATTCCGCCGATTCTTTTTTTGATAGTGGTGGGAATCTTGATGGGTTCCCGCCGGCTCCGGGTCCCGTATCAGCGAGACCAGACTGGGATTTTAGTGGAGCAGATGAATATCGCACGGGATCTTTTCTGCACGGAAAAGTACTTGACTGGGCTCGACCATCAGCCAATGCTGGACAGGGTCGAAGCAGGATAATCATTGGTCTTGATAATTCTGTTTTAGTGCAACCATTCCGTACCACGTCTAATCCGGAGTTGGCTGGAGCAATTAATATCGCTGAAGCAGCTGGTTATGAGAACGTTACTCGTCGAATGTGGATTTCAGAAACTCCGGGCGGTGAATCTATTACTGATCCGCGATGTGATCATGAGGGTGTCAGCACTCTAGCTAAAATTAGCTGGTCACAAGGAGAAAATCGTTTACGTTGTGAATTGAATACCGACACTAATTATTATCTTAATATTCAGCAAACAGCCAGATGTGACAGCGGAGAAGATTGTCCTTTTTATAGATCCATGGTGACTAATGCCAACGATATTGGTGATCCCGGTGCGAGTTGGGATAGGTCTATTTCTGGAGGTGGTGGAAATGAACTACCGTTAGAAATCAACTGGTCTAGTCCTGGAGGTAGAAAGACCTATGGTGTCGATAATGATGGCATAACTTTACCTTTCCAGACTAACGGTTCGCCAGACTACGGTGGACAGGTCAACCTCTTTGAGGTGGCGGGGCAGGAGGCAGTGGTGCGTCGAGTTAGTATTTCAAGCAGTCCCGGAACTACACTTCCAGATTCTATGTGTACCCGTGAAGGGTCCGGGTTAATATCAATCCCTTGGATTCAACAATCATACTCGGGGGCGTGTAGTTTGGAGCCTAATACACGATATTACCTTGAAATCGAAAACGTATCGGGGTGTAGCGGTTCGTGTGACGCGTACCTTACCATTCCAACGAACGGGCTTAGTAATGGTAGTGGTGACTCTTCTCGTATTACTACTTGTGTTGAATCATCTTCACAGAAATGTGGAGCTGAGATAGATTGGGATTCTTTCGGACCGCAAATAACAGAAGGTTTGAGAGGTACTAATCAAGTTATTTCCTGGCCATTTACCACAACCAATGTTTCAACCTATAAGGGGTAAGTTAGCGTTAGTGAAACAGCTCAACAGGGTGGTGTAAATCGCAAAATGTGGTTTTCTTCCACTCCTAACGGTCAACCCATAAGTATCGCTTGCTCCAGTGAAGGTGTGTCAACCCGCACTTTTTGGTGGACTCAGAGTCCTCCAATTCGAGGTTATCCATGCCAACTAGAAACAGAGAAGCAATATTTCTTAAATGTTACAAATACCGGAGGATGCTCCGCTGGGGAAACTTGTACTTTTATTAGAAATTTCGGTAGTTAATTACTTGTAAGTAGTTTTCAAATTTAGTTTTAATAACTTAGCACTTTGATTCAAGTCATTGCTAACTTGAAATATTCTAGAGTAAAAGCAGTAACAAAGAGTGATGAAGCATAAAAAAATATTATATGGAATTTTTTAGTAGTTTATTACTTTCGATAGCCAGCTTTTTTGGGATTTCAAATCTAGATGAAACTATTATGACAGGCAGAGAACCCATAGTTCAGGAGGTGGTCAATGCGGTCAAGGAGGCTCCAGGCGGACAACAAGTAATTGACGTAATGGATATCTCTAAACTTTCGTCAGATGAAGAGGAAATGTCAGTATCATCTACTAAAAAAACAGTAGATTCGGTGAATGAAGATAAAACATCAATAACCGAACCATTAATTCCTGAACAAGTAGAAGCTACACCTAATGTTCAGACAATGATAGTCGCTGGAGGTTGTTTCTGGTGTGTTGAGGCAGATTTGGAAAAAACAGCAGGCGTTATTGAAGTTGTGTCAGGGTATTCTGGAGGAACAAAAGATAACCCAACTTATCAAAACTACGGCAGTGGGGGACATAGAGAAGTGGTTGAGGTGACCTATGATGCCAACCAAGTTTCCTTTGAGGATATATTGATTGTTACCATGAAAACCACCGACCCAACCGATGATGACGGGACTTTTGGTGATAGGGGTGATAAATATTCATCAGCTTTTTACTATGAAAATAATAAGGAGAAGGAAGTCATCAACGGTTTAATTAAAGAGGTGGATGAATACGGACCGTACAATAAACCGCTGGCTGTAGATGTTGAACCAAGAACAGAATTTTGGCGGGCGGAAGATCGACACCAGGATTACTATAAAGGTACCCTCTCACAAATTAAGTATAATTTATATCGAACTGCGTCGGGAAGACCAGCTTTTATTAATGAGCACTGGGGGACCAACGATCATAGCCCGGTATTACCATGGAGAAACGAACAATCAAATAATCAAACCTATATGTGGAGCAAATATCAAAAACCGAATGAGAACGAACTGAAAGAAGAGTTAGATGAGACAACCTTTAAAGTGACACAAAAAGACAGTACCGAGAGAGCTGGAACTAGTCCCTTGGATAAGAATTGGGAAGAGGGAATTTATGTAGACGTTCTTTCTGGTGAGCCCTTGTTTTCCTCAAAAGACAAATTTGATTCTGGTACCGGCTGGCCTTCTTTTGTCAGACCAATCACTGAAACTGCTGTGGAGGAGAGAGAAGACCAAAAACTTTTTGTAACTAGAACCGAGGTGCGTTCAGCTATTGCTGATAACCACCTAGGACACGTATTTTCTGATGGTCCAAAAGAGAGTACGGGCTTACGTTACTGTATGAATGGAGTAGCTTTAAAATTTATTCCTAAAGCAGATATGGAAGAAGAGGGTTACGTAGATTTTATTAAGTACCTTTAAAGGTACTTAATACTGGGCATCATTATGTGGTAGCATGGCGATTATGAAAAAAATATTCGCTAGCTTTTCTTTAGCTTTTTTGTTGTTTAGTTCTTTTGGTAGTTCAGTTTCTGCTCAGGTGGATGAATACTCGATGTCTGATTATGAACAACCACTGGTTTTAATGTTTGGACGAGATGATTGCGGTTTCTGTAAGGCTCAGTTTGAGTTTTTAAATAATGAGGGAATCGCATTCGAGTACCTAAATATCGTTACTGATGACCAAGCTAAAGATTTGTATAACAAAGTAGCTGAAAAGCACGAAGTGGCAAAAGTGACTCCTATTACTGTAATCGGCGAACGAGTAATCGTGGGTTTTAATGCTCCAGAAACAACTGGCGAAAGTATTAAAAGAGCTATTAAGGAGGCAGAGACAAGCCCAATAAACTCTATCGAAGACCATCTTAATTTAGCTCCCAAGCAAGAAGTGGTAATTGGGGGTGGTTGTACAGATTTGAGTTGTGAGATGACCGACGAACCGGGTTATGTTTTCGACTTACCTCTAGTTGGAATTATTGATCTTAAATCTTTGTCACTTTTCTCCCTGTCAGCACTACTTGGGGTAATTGATGGTTTTAACCCTTGTGCTATGTGGGTTTTGATTACTTTCCTGACCCTTCTGTCTCAAGCGGGTAGTAAACGTAAAATGGTTATGCTGGCAGGGATTTTTATCGTCGCTCAAGCGGTGATGTACAACTTAATTCTCAATATCTGGTACAAGACTTGGGACTTTGTAGCTTTAGATCAATACGTTACACCAATTGTAGGTTTTCTGGCTCTGGGCGGAGGAATTTTCTTTCTCTGGCGTTGGAACAAGAATAAAGAAGCTCAATTGGTTTGTGATATTAGTGATATTGAGACTCAGTCAAAAACTATTAATAAATTTAAGGACATCGTAAATCAACCGGTCACAATTGTTTCTATTCTGGCAATTTTAGTAATTGCTTTTTCCGTTAATATTATTGAATTCGCTTGTTCAATAGGCATCCCCCAAGCTTATACCAAAATATTAGAGCTAAACATGTTAACTTTTCTTGAGCGTCAATGGTACATCATGATATTTACTATCGGCTATATGGTGGACGATGTGGTAGTGTTTGCTTTAGCTATCTGGGGTTATTCTAAACTCCAGTCACATGGAGGTAAATATGCTCAGTTGTCGTTATTAATAGGGGGAGTACTTATGTTAGGTCTAGGGGCTATACTAGTTTTAAATCCCTCACTTTTAGTACTTTAAGTTATACTAGTAATTATGGAAATAATAGAATTGGTACAATGGCTAGCTATTTTGATTGCCGCCCTATATGTCTTAATAAGAGGAGCAGATTTATTCGTTGTTGGGGCTAAGCAAATTGGTGTAGCTTTTGGCATGAGCTCATTTGCCATCGGAGTGCTAATTGTTGGGTTAGGAACCTCCTTACCTGAGTTAGCTTCATCCTTGGCGGCCGTGGCTAATGGAACAACCGAGATTGTTATTGCTAATGCAGTCGGTTCTAATATTACAAACATACTCCTGATAGTCGGTGTCCTGGCTATGCTTGGTGGCCCAGTAATGATTAATAAAAATTTATTAAAGACTGAGTTGCCAATTTTCTTTATCGCTACCGTTCACTTTGTGGCTAGTGTTTATGATGGGGTGGTGGATCGTATCGAAGCGCTACTTCTTTTTGCTACTTTCTGTGCCTATATTTGGTATTTATTTTCTTCTAATAATGAAGCCAAGAAAGAAATGTCGGTAGACACCGAGCATTCCAAGGTCACAATAAAATCAGTTGTATTTGTGGTTCTTGGCATAGTGGCAGTTTTGATTGGTGCGAACTACACGGTCGAAATGGCGGTCAATATTGCGACCGGATTAGCTGTGCCAATTGGTCTCGTATCTATTGGGGCAATTGCAATTGGAACTTCGCTCCCTGAATTATTTGTCTCACTCCAGGCTCTAAGAACAAACGAAACAGAATTGGCAATCGGAAATATATTTGGTTCAAACGCCTTTAATATTTTAATGGTGGTCGGTATTCCGGGATTAATTGCTCCATTGGTAGCCGGCGAAGTGGTAATGGAATTAGGCATCTGGGTGCTGGTTGCCGCCTCTCTCATACTGTTTATAAATGGACTAGCTCAACAAGTACAAAAGTGGGAAGGAGTAGCAATGATTATCTTCTTCTGCTTCTTCTTGCTTAAGTTGGTGGAGTTTGTCTAAAGATGT
>Ga0136604_1000817_pt1 | contig 14711 bp, 12 predicted proteins | sample AntRauFillE10628_FD_104928 | JGI IMG/M metagenome (GOLD analysis project Ga0136604, IMG submission 104928) | Saline lake microbial communities from Rauer Islands, Antarctica - Metagenome Filla E10 #628 | ecosystem: Environmental > Aquatic > Non-marine Saline and Alkaline > Saline | place... | reverse complement strand
TGAAGATGTTTATTCCAAAATGCAAGAGGATACGAAAGGTGAATTTGGCGGTCTCGGTATCGAGGTCTCTCACAAAGATGGTGTTATTGTTGTGATTACGCCTATCGACGATACCCCCGCTTTTAAGGCCGGTATAAAACCGGGGGATCGTATCGTTCAAATTGACCATGAGCCAACAATGGGAATGACACTCGAAGAGGCCGTCGAGAGAATGCGTGGCAAAGCCGGTGAGCCAATTCATATAGGTGTTTCGCGTGAGGGTGTTGAGGGAGTGAAGCACTTTGATATTAATAGAGAGATTATTAAGATTGAGGCCGTCAAGTCTCAACTAATAGACGAAAAATATCTCTTTATTCGTTTGACTCAGTTCCAAAAAAAATCTTCCGACTCGATGATCAAGGCCATAAAAAAACACCGGAAACAAGCCGCAAAGAATGGAGGGCTAGAGGGAATTGTCCTCGATTTACGTTCAAATCCAGGTGGTCTTTTAGATGAGGCCGTAAACGTTTCATCAATATTTTTGAGCGATGGAGTCGTGGTCTCAACAGAAGGTAGAGACAAAGAAGATAAAGATATTCGTTACGTCAGTAAAACAGGTCATAAAGAATTGGATATACCTTTGGTCGTTCTAATTAATGGTGCTTCAGCATCTGCTTCAGAGATTGTCGCCGGTGCAATCCAAGATCATAATAGAGGATTAATTATGGGGACTCAGACCTTTGGAAAAGGCTCTGTCCAAACAGTGACCAAAATTGAAGATATGAAAGGTGTCAAGCTCACGATCGCTCAATATATGACACCATCGGGTAAAAAAATTCAGGCTTTTGGAATTGTTCCAGATGTTGAGGTGCCAGAAGTCGAAGAGGCATGGATTGAAGATGCTATGAAAGAGCGCCGCTACATTAGAGAACGAGATCTTCGAAATCACCTAACAGCAACAGTTGAAACTAAAGAAGAGAAAAAAGAGCGATTAGAGCGTGAAAAGAAAGAGCGTAAAAATCGTGCAAAAAAACTTCAGAAGTTGAGAGAAGAGAAAAAGTCAGGAAAAGAAGAAGAGTTCGTCAAGTTTGATCCTGTGACAGATTACCAGGTCCGTCAGGCCATTCGCTTTATCAATGGCTATGAGGTTTTTCAGCGCTTGAATGACGAGTAGCGAAGTAGCCTGAAGGTTTGGTTTTCGCTATGATAGACGTCATGGCGATTCAACACCAAACCGTTAGCCAGGTCATAGGGCAAATTAAGGTAAGCCTCGAAGGGCAATTCCGTCGAATCAGCGTCGTGGCCGAGGTCTCGAATCTCAGTCGATCTGGTGCTGGCCATTGTTATTTTACCCTATCAGATTCCCAAAGTTCCTTATCTTCAGTTTTATTTCGAGGGGATGCTCTTCGAAATCCCATTGTTCAGAGACTCAAGGATGGTGACCAGGTTTTTTGCCAAGGTTCAATCAGTGTTTACGCAAAGCGTGGTCAGTTTCAACTTATCGTTAAAACGATGGCCCCCGCAGGAAAAGGTCAGCTTTTAGAGCAACTTGAGACATTAAAAAGAAAACTTAGAAATGAGGGCCTATTTGAGATTGAGCATAAACAAAAAATTCCGTTGTATCCAAAAAGGGTGGCCGTCATTACGGCCCAATCCGGCGCTGCTCTACAAGATTTTTTAAACATATTTCACAGACGCTCCTTATGGATGGACGTGGTTCTCGTACCGGCCACAGTACAAGGTAAAGAATCTCCTCAGTCTCTTCGCAAGGCGCTGGCCAAGGCCATAAAATATTCTTTGAGTGAACAAGCATTTGATGTGATTGTTTTGACTAGAGGTGGCGGAAGCTTAGAAGACTTATGGGCGTTCAATGATGAAGGGCTTGCCTGGGACATATATAATTGTCCAGTTCCCGTTATTTCTGCTGTCGGCCACGAAGTAGATACAAGTGTAAGTGACCTTGTCGCTGATTTAAGATGTGAAACGCCCTCTGCGGCAGCGGAAGTTCTGACACGGGGGCAGGTTGAGTTAACCCAACGAATTTCAAAGGTGCGCTCTAGTCTATTTTCTCGTATCAATTCAGTTCAGAAGCAAATTCTTGAAAAGAAAAAATATCTTTCTCCAAAGAATCTCACCCTATTAATGAGAAGCCGTTGGCAAGAGGAACAGCGCCGACTTGCTGAGTTAAACCTCTTGGAAAGGTCAGAAGAACTAGTAGGCATTCATGATCGACAGCAACAGCTTGATGAAAATTCTGATAGGATGGAAAGAAGCCTCGAGAATATTTATCGAAATAAAAAACATAAAGTCTTAACTTTAAACGAAAAATTGAAGCTTCTTGATCCTGAGAATGTTTTACAAAGAGGCTATAGTTACGTCCAAGATGAAAGTGGTCAAGTCGTAAAAAACTCGGCACAATTTAAGAAACTAAAGTCAGAGGAAGTCTTGAGCTTACGCTTTTCAGATGGTCAAGGTTTTGTGACAAAGAGGTCTACATGAGTCATATCTTTATAAATATCCCTATTCTTTTACTACTTATTCTTACGGGGTGTTCAACACGTCAGCAAATTCAAGAAAAATTGAGTCAGGAAAAAAGTGTTAAGCCAGGAGACATTAAATACAATAAAAAATACCAAATAAAACCAGGTGAAGTTCTAAAGATCAAATTTCCTTATTTCTTTGCTGATCAAAAACCTACGTTGATCTGTTCTGAACGTGAAATCGATTATTCTATTGACGGGGAATGGGTTGAAGCTTACGTGGCTGAAAGCTACTTCTCTAAAATGAATCATTTTGTCTGTATATGGAAAGCGAATACAGAGATGGAGACGGTTGCAGAATTTCAGGTCCGGCCCAAAAAATTTCCTTCGGAAAGATTAAATGTAGATTTAAAAAGGGTCGTACTTTCTCAGAAAGATCAAAAAAGAGTGGCAATAGAGCAAAAGTTTTTAAATACGAATTATGCTTCATCACCAGATAGACCTTATTTTAAAACGGTCTTTAGTGTTCCACTCGATTCGTATATCACGAGTATTTATGGGGCCAAAAGAGTTTTCAATCAAAAAAAACAAACTCAACATCTTGGCACAGACTTTAGAGCGGCCATAGGTGTTCCTATTCCCGCCAGCAATGCTGGCCGTGTTGTTGTAGCAAGAGAGCTTTTTTATACAGGCTTAACCGTCACCATTGACCACGGTCTAGGGATATTTACAATTTATGGTCACCTCTCTGAACTCAACGCCGTTGAAGGGGAGTATGTGCCGAAAGGCTCGATTATAGGTCTTGCGGGTAATACTGGTAGGACAACTGGACCCCATTTGCATTGGGGAGTAAAAGTTAACGATCATTTTGTTGATGGACATTCTTTAGTTCGATCTTCTAAAATAGATTATCCAGGACAGGTCGCTCAAGAATGAGTTCCTTGCAGCTCTATATTGACTCCGGCCTTAAGAATGATTTGATCTATTCGCCATTTTACGAAAAAGCAAAGGACCTGGATTTTCAAGCTTTGGCCTTTGAAGAACTTGATCTCAAAAAATTCTTAGTTGCACTTTGCCCTCTTTCTTCTTATGAAAGTCTCATGGTAAGGTTTCGGTACTATCGTCACGTTTGGTTTGTTTGCTTAGACGATGATTCTTCGAACAGTCAAACTCCTAATGGAGAGCACGTATTCATTTTGTCTCCTGGGCAGGAGAACTCATTACGCTCTTTGATTGCACCCTTAAGCCATTTAGCTGAGTTGATTAACCAAGAGGAACTTGAGCAAACAGCGAAGCTTGGTCATAAAGAATTGGCAAAGCAAGCTGAACGTTATCTCGATTTAGTTTATAATTCATTTAAGTATCAGCTATCTCAAGGAAGTCTTGCTACCGCCGATGATCAAGTTGATGAAATGAGTGATTTCTTTTTAGCAAGACGAAGCTTACTCGAACTGGAGAAGGAGTCGGAGGTTTTCGAAGCTTGTTCCCACTCCTTTAAAAGGTGGGAAATAACCGGCTTTAAAGTCATTAAGGCCAATGAGTTACTTGAGTTAAGTCAAATGACTCAAGAAAAACATCTTGTTGTCTCCCCTGTGGGAATGCCGCAAGAGAGTTACTATTATATTTGGTATTACAAAGGCCTTCAGGATGCAAAGCTTTGTTTTTATATTTATAATTTAATGCTTTCCCTTGAAAAATTTTATTTAAGAGAAAATAGACAAAAGGAAATGACTTCTGAGGAGTCATTGTGGGAGCAGGTTTTTCAGGTCATTAACGTTCCAATGGTCTTGCTTTCACCACAAGGGGATATCCTTGTTCATAATAATGAGTTTACTCGATTAAACGTAATTCCCCGCGATTGTCTTGGATTTGAGGACGGCAAAAAGATTGAAGCTGATGCTCAGGTATGGAATATTTCGAGAGAAGATTTTAATGTAAAGAATAATAAACTTTCGCTATTTGTCTTTCAAACAACATCTAAAGATGGACTTAATGTTCAGGGCATCAAGTCAGGTGAGCTCGGTATTATCTCGGGCTCAATTGCGCATGAATTGAATAACCCGCTGGGCGGTATTCTTGCTTGCCTCTCCTTGCTTGAATTGGAAGATGACTGGTCAGAAGATGGTCGAAGTAGCTTAGATGATATGAGAAAAGGCGCTCAAAGGTGTAAAGACTTGGTGGAGATCTTTCTAGGCTTTTCAAGAGCTTCGCCGGAAGGGCAAGGTTCTGGTGGACCAGAAAAATCTATGGAACAGGCACTTAACTTACTAAGGTTTCGGATGATTGAATCTGGACTTAGAGTGTCTGTAGACTTTAAAACTTTACAACGATTAGAAAAGAGCACAAATACTTCAGTTATGGCGATGGTTTTCTATCTAATCCTTAATGAAGTTATGACAGTCTTTAGTCATCAAGATCTCGTCCAGGTTGGAAAAGGTGAGCAGAATAAGCTCGATGTTCTTTGCGAGGAGGGGAGTGACAGAGTAGTCCTCTCTTTTAATAACTCGCTTGATGAGCTCTCAAAAGTTTTAGACTCAAAGCTTGTGCACCATCTTCTTGAGATCGAAGGCTTTGAGCTTGAAAGTAATGCTCGGAAAATAACACTTTTTCGAAATGTTCTTTTTTAAATATAGTCCTTGGGGAAGTGACAAGGATTGGGATGTCTTTTGATAAAATCTTCTAGCTCTTTAAGTAAGTCTTGTGGTTGCTTCTGAGCAAAACCTTTTGAAAAAAGAAAAACGGACTTTTGTTTTTCGTGGTCATCTTTAAGATAGTGGTCAATGAACTCTTTGAGCTGTGGGTGAAAATGAGGCCGCTTTAGTTTCCCCGTTTTTATTTTTGAGGACTTAGAGTTTATAAATTGGAGCATCTTCTTTTGATGCCCGGGGTAGCGGAAGACAAGCATCGTTTTGGGGCCCATAGCAGCTGTAGGATATATAATGAACTGATCAGGGACAAGATGATAACTGATAAAAAAATCACCTAGTTCTTTTTCAACGATAGAATTAGAGGAGTTGGGATCTATTTGCTGATCCGGGCTTTGTTTGTTTGGTCGTTGACCAGGTAGATGTTCATTCCAGAGGAAGTCGATCACCTCAGATTTGTGCCAGACATCGAGTTTATTAAAAAGACTATTGAAATGAACAAGGGCCTCTACATAGGGACCCATCAGACGAATTGTCAAAGTTTCCCAGTCTAAACTTTTGAGCTTCTCTAGAAGATATTCTTTTTCGTTTTCAGTATTAGAGCAAGGGAGGGCATGAAGGATGATACCATTTTCACCTTTTGCCGACCAAAGGAAAGGTGTTTTTATTTTACTTAGTTTGTGCTGTATATCCTCGACGGGGTGACCTTTTTTAAAATGAGCACGGTCTAGTTCATAGCGGTTACGAGGATAATAAAGATGATTGATTTTTTGAATCCCCTTATCAATAAATATATTTAAATAAATCAGCAATAGCTCTGCTGTGGCCTTTGCATCGTCTAAGGCCCTGTGGGCCTGATCATGGGAGATATCAAAAATTCGACTCATGTAATTCAGATTAGAGTTCATAAGATGGGGGATGAGATATCTAGTCATTAGATTTGTACATAAACTTTTATTTGTAAGCTCTGGCTTATTGAGTCTTTTAAGAACTGAGTTGAAAAAAGGGATATCAAACGAAGTGTTGTGGGCCACTAAGATTGAATCCCCCATAAACTCTAAGACTTCATCAATGACATCTTCGATAACAGGAGATGACTTAACGTCTTTTGGTGTTATTGATGTGAGCTTTTGAATAAAGTCGGGGATTTTGATTTCTGGTTGTATGAGATAGTTTTTTTCCTCGATAATTTCGAGATTTTTAACTTTAACGAGACCAATTTCAATAATTTTATCTGATTTGTGATTTCCACCTGTTGTTTCAAGGTCAAAAACACAAAAACTTAGATTGTTGATAAGGTCAAATGAGGAAACGGGATCTGGTTGATTCATAGGCACCGCCGAACATTCGTTCGGGTTTAAGTTACGAAATAGAACTCTTTTAGTTTAATGGTCTTAGGGTCCAGAAATCAAGAGGCACTCTGTTCCGAGTAGAGGGCCAAGGCATCTTCTAAGAGCTTTACAAAGCACTTCATGACTTTCTGGGCCTGATCTTTAATATCTTCGTGGGCCAACTTTTTTCCTTCCAGCCCAGCGGCCATATTTGTAATACATGAGATTCCGCAGACTTTTATTCCCATATGGTTCGCCGCGATGACTTCGGGGACTGTGCTCATCCCTACCATGTCTGCACCTAGAGTCCTGAGCATATGAATTTCGGCAGGTGTCTCATAAGTCGGTCCAAGAACTCCGGCATAAACCCCATGCCCAAGTTTAAGAGACTGCTTCTTGGCCGCACGCTTTATAATTTCTTGCCACTGGGGATGATAAGCTTCTGTCATGTCTGGAAAACGAGGGCCCCATTGCTCAACATTAGGTCCTGTAAGAGGGCTTCGGCCAGTCAGGTTAATATGGTCTTTTATAAGGACGAGCTGTCCCGCGTGAAATCCCTCGTTGATCCCGCCAGAAGCATTCGTGAGTATAAGATCTTGAACTCCAAGTTTCGCCAAAGTCCTAATAGGTAAGACGACGTCTTCGAGGTCATGTCCTTCGTAAGCGTGATGCCGCCCCTGACAAACAACAACCTCAACTCCTGAAACTTTGCCAAAAACTAGCTGCCCTTTATGTCCGGCAACACTAGTCTCTTTAAAGTGAGAAATATCGCGATAGGAGATAAATTCTGCATCTTCAAGGCTGTCGACAAATGGTCCAAGCCCGGAACCCAAGACGAGCCCTACCCGAGGCTTTCTCTTCGTTTGTTCTTGTATGCTTGTAAGGGCCTGATCTACTTTTTCTTCTGGTGACATTGGATTGATCCTTTAGCTTAAGACTTCCCAAACAAGTTCAGGAATTTTACTGACACTCTTTTTTATTAAAATATCATTTTCAGTAAGAGACTTCGCGATCTGTTCGGCTAGACTTTGTTGTTTCTTATGGTGATAGATGGTGACTAAATTTTCACCCTCTTTAACTTTGTCTCCAATTTTTTTATGAACGACGAGTCCGACAGCATGATCTATAGAATCACTTGAAATTTTTCGGCCTCCGCCAAGTTCAACGCAATGTAAACCGATGGCCCTGGTTTTAAAGGAGTGGACCTGTCCTGTTTTACTGGCTTTGACAATCGTCTTATGCGTGGCAAGAGGAAACTTACTATAATCATCAATGACAGCGACATCTCCTCCTTGGAGTTTGATCAGTTTTCTAAACTCTTCAAGCGCCGCACCTGACTCAAGTACTTTTTTAGCCTTCTTTGTGCCAGACTCTTTGGTTTTTGCTTTACCTGCGAGGAAAATCATTGCGCCTGCGAGCTTGAGACTCAGTTGTGTCAGATCTTTTGGACCTTTATTCTTCAAAGTCTCTATAGACTCAATCATCTCAAGGGAGTTTCCAATATGAGTTCCAAGCGGTTGGGACATGTCAGTGATAAAGGCCAACATTTTTTTATCAAATCTTTTGGCCGTTTTAATAAGACTTTTTGCCAAGGCTTTAGCGTCACTTTTTTTGGCCATAAAGGCGCCGTTTCCAGTTTTAACATCCATGACAATGCCGCTGGCACCTTCGGCGAGTTTTTTACTCATAATAGAGGCGGTGATAAATGGAATCGACTCGACTGTCGCGGTGACATCTCTAAGCGCATATATTTTTTTATCGGCGGGGGCGATTTGAGAGGTTTGGCCAATAAGACAGAGCTTCTCTTCAATGACTTGCTTTTTGAATTCATCGAGAGGGAGGTCTACTTTAAAACCTTTGATAGATTCAATTTTATCAATGGTTCCCCCTGTATGTCCTAAGCCGCGGCCTGCCATCATCGGGACGTGCACACCACAGGCACTGGCAAGGGGAGCGAGAATGAAAGATGTCTTGTCGCCAACTCCTCCAGTTGAATGCTTATCAATTGTTGGAGTGTCTCCAAAATCGAGGACATCCCCAGAATAAAGCATGGCGTCGGTCAGTGCCGCTGTCTCTTTAGAGCTAAGCCCGTTAATGAAACCGGCCATTAGTAATGCCGACATCTGATAGTCAGCGATTTTGCTGCTGGTGTAGTCTTGGATGAATTGCTTCCATTGCTCAGCGCTGAGCTCTTGCCCATCGCGCTTTTGCCGCAAGATTTCGGAAGGATTCAGACTCGAGTAAACTTGACTCATGATAAAAATAACCGCATTGTTAAAGTTATAAGACGTCTATCTTAGAGGTATCAAGCTGGGATTTAAACCCTAAACTTGCGCTTTAGCTTACCCAATGTTTTCAGGAGAGAGGGGATGTTTCGTTGTCATAGGACTCAGTCCAAAACAGCTTTTCTTGTTATCAGTCTTTTTATGACGATGATTACGCCTAGCTTTGCTCAAAGCAATAAAAGCGAGTTTGTGGACTCCTCAATCCGTGACATCACAATGGTGATAGGGACTGGAGCCGGTGGGGCCATCCTAGGTTTATCCACACTTTCCTTCGTTGATGAGCCAGAAGATCATTTAAGAAATATCGTTGTTGGTGGCGCCATTGGTATTATTATTGGTGTCGGCCTGGTGGCCTATAATCAGGCAAATGAGAGCAAAGAAGACTTTAGAGGGGCAAGCCTAGGGCGGCCTGATCGCAGAGAGTTTTCCACTGCGGCGCGACATGAGTGGCATCAGCAAGAGTACCATGCTCGCAATGAGCAAATGGGAAAAGAGAATCCTTCACTCATTTATAGCTTTAACTTTTAGGTTCCGGTATGGAGCGCCTCATCTCTTTTATTGGCCTCCTGAGCATGTTGGGATTTGCTTATTTGCTGAGCACTGATCGTAAGCAGATAAATTGGCGTACGGTAGGCTCTGGCCTGGCCCTGCAGCTAGCTCTCGGGCTTTTAATTCTTAAAACCGGAGTCGGAAAAACTTTCTTTGAATACGGGCGTCAAGCATTTGAGCGTTTTCTCGCATTCACAAACGAGGGTTCAAGTTTCATCTTTGGAAGTTTGAGTGATGTCAACGAAGTCGGGTTCGTCTTTTTCACCATGGTTTTACCCACTATACTATTTATGTCTGCAGTTATGAGCGTTCTGTATCATTTAGGCGTTATGCAATTTGTGATTAAGGGCATGGCATGGGTGATGAAAAAAATCATGAAAACATCTGGCGCAGAGTCTCTCGCAGCGGCCGCCAACGTTTTTGCAGGACAAACAGAAGCCCCTCTCGTGGTGAAACCTTTTATTTCCAAAATGACCCGTTCTGAACTTTTGGCCTTAATGACCGGCGGAATGGCCACTGTTGCAGGTGGAGTCCTAGCGGCATATGTTGGATTTGGGATAGATGCTGGTCATCTTTTGGCGGCTTCGGCGATGTCAGCACCAGCGGCCTTAGTTTGCGCCAAAATGTTAGTTCCTGAAACTGAACAGAGTGTGACAGAAGGGACCCTTAGAGTTGAGTTGAAAACTGACACGGTGAATGTCATCGATGCCGCAGCGAGAGGTGCTAGTGAAGGACTTAAACTGGCCCTAAATGTAGGCGCCATGCTTTTAGCTTTTATTGCCTTAGTGGCCTTGTTAAACGGTATCCTCTCTGGCCTAGGAGGTCTCGTAGGATTTCCACAATTGAGCTTTGAGCTTATTACTGGATTTCTTTTTTCACCGGTGGCATTTTTGATCGGGGTTCCATGGGAAGATTGCTTGGCCGTGGGCGCTCTTTTGGGAAAAAAATTAGTACTGAACGAGTTTGTGGCCTATATGGATCTCAAGGAATTAATAGGTCAAATGCAAGAGCGCTCAGTCGTGATCTCAACTTACGCCCTGTGCGGATTTGCTAACTTTAGCTCTATTGCTATTCAGGTCGGGGGAATCGGAGTTTTAGCGCCGGAGCGTCGCAAAGACCTGGCCGAATTGGGAATCCGCTCTCTCATTGGTGGCACTTTAGCTTGTCTTATGACGGCAAGTGTTGCGGGGATTTTTATTTAGTCTATTCAGACATGGCCCACTGGTTCTGGCCCACGGCGACTTAGGCCGATAAGATGCACTTGATTTAAAATTAAAAAGGATTAAGTGAAATGCCTAAAGAACTGCTGGTAAATCAGACACTCAATGAGTGTCGTGCCGTGCTTATGGAAAATGGAGAAGTTCTCGATTTTTTAATGGAGCGCGGAATTGACGACAAGGTCAATAAACCCCGGGTGGGAGATATCTATTTGGGAAAAGTCTTACGTGTTCTTCCTGGAATGCAATCTGCCTTTATTGACATTGGTCATGAGAAAGCTGCTTTTTTGTATGTGGACGATGCCTATCTTCCGACTTTAAATGAGCAACGTGAGATGGCCGAAAAAAGCCTTCAAAGGCAAAAAGAAAAAAAGACAATTGGAGAGATTATCCCGGATGAACTCAGTACATTGTCTGAGTCTGTAGATATGCGTTATCGGCCGGAAGAAGCAACTATCGAGACCTTTTTAAAAGAAGGTCAAGAAATTCTCGTCCAAGTTGCCAAGGAGCCGATATCAACTAAAGGACCACGGGTTACACGACATGTGACTTTGGCCGGTCGGCATGTTGTTTTTATGCCTTTTATTGAACACACCGGAGTTTCTCGCCGGATTGAAAACGAAGCAGAACGAGAGCGCCTCAAAAATATTTTGGATACTATACGTCCAGAGGGCAAAGGTCTTATTGCTCGAACAGTTGCCGATGGTCAAAGCCATAAGACACTTAAGGCCGATTACAGCATGCTGGTCAAAATTTGGAAGGAAGTTAGTAGCCGCGCAGAAAAAGTTAAGGCCCCCTATACTTGCTATAAAGATTTGAATTTTATCCAAAGAGTTTTAAGAGATATTACTGATCAGGATGTGGCCGAGATTGTGGTCGACACTCGTGAGAATCTTAAAGAGGTAGATAAGTTTTCGCAAAAGTTTCTGCCTCAGCTTAAGGGAAAGACTCGCTTTTACGACGAACCGACGCCTATATTTGAAAAGTACGCGGTTGATATGGAGATCGAACGGGCCATTTCGAACAAGGTTTTTTTACGTTCTGGTGGCTCGCTTAATATTGATCAGACAGAAGCACTTGTCTCTATTGATGTGAACACGGGTAAGTTTGTCGGACGTAAAACTCTTGAAGAAACAATTCTTCGCACGAATTTAGAAGCCGTTAAAGAGATAGCTTATCAGCTTAGGATTAGAAACTGTGGTGGGATTATCATTATCGATTTTATCGATATGGAAAAAGCAGAACACCGTGATCAAGTCTATCAAACATTACTTGAAGCCTTAAAAAAAGACAGGGCCAAAACAAATGTGCTTCCTATTTCTGGTTTAGGTCTTGTGGAAATGACAAGAAAAAGAACCAGAGACACGTTGACCCGAATTATGTGTGGGCATTGTCCTTATTGTGAGGGCAGTGGTCGAGTTAAGTCTCCTTTAAGCGTCTGCTACGAGCTTGTGAGAGAACTTAACAAGACGCTTAAGCGCGATGAGGGCTGTAAAAAGGTCTTTATCTTTGCGCACCCTGAAGTTACCGCCCGCTTGTGTGGAGAGGATCTTGATTTAATTGAGACACTCGAAGATGCCTACGGTGTTTCGCTTCAAATACGTTCAGAAAATAATTACCATATAGAACAATATGAAATTTTCCCTCAATAAAGGAGTTAATATGTTGAAGAGTTTAATTTTTGTCAGTGCTATTTTGATAAGTGCTGCGGGCGTTGCCCAGGAATGTGTTTCGGTTGACACGAAAAAAGCCAAACTGACCTTCACGGGTTACAAGTTCACAGATAAAGCAGCAGTAAGTGGAACTTTTGAAGAAATTGATTGGTTTGCGCCATCAAAGCAGAGTTTAACGGATGTTTTAGCGGCAAGCGCCCTTGCAATTCAAACCGGAAGTATTAATGCTGGTGACCCCGCCAGAGATGCCAATATTAAGGCGAGTTTATTCAAGACCTTAATGAGAGGTCACACGATTCGTGCTGTCGCCAGGAGTGTTTCACCTGAAGACAAGAAACTCAACGTTGATCTTTTTATGGGAGGAAGCGTGCGTCCTGTTTCGCTAGACTATATGACAAAAGGTGGCGAGATTGTTCTTAAAGGTGTCGTTGACCTCAAGGAGTTAGGTTATACCGCTGCTTTCAAATCTCTCGCTGATCAGTGCCGTGATCTCCATACAGGGACAGATGGTAAAGCGAAGACATGGTCAGATGTGAACATTGTCGTTCGAGTCCCTTACACTAAGTGTTAATAGACATTAATGCCCCGTTTTTATGAGTAAAAGAACGGGGCTTTCTTTCTGGCCATGCCCTGCGCCCTGTGCTAAATTCCACCGACATTTACCAGAACTCTCGCTCCTACTAAATAAAGGGTAGGGGCCAATAAAGCCCAGGAGGTTTCTATGATTTACGAGTTGTCCTTAGTGGCAAAATCGGAACTTAGTGCTGAAGATATTTCAGCACTTCAGGCGCTTGTCCACGAAGTGGCCAAGCAACACGATGGCGACATTCTAATCCAAGATGATTGGGGTCGCATGGAATTTGCTCAAACCTCTAAAAAAGGTTTTGATACAGGCCGTTTTCTCTATTTCCTTTACAAGGCAAACAGCGATAACAACAAAGAACTTGAGCGCCGGATGAAAATCAACGAAGGCATTCTCAAGGCCATGATTATTAATCTTGGTGATGATGAAGATCAAGATCAGATCGTGAAGGCCTACAAAACTCCTTATTCTAAAAACTACAATGGTAGTGTGATGGACGAGGAAGAAGAAGAAGAAAGTGACGATCGACCTCGCCGCCGTTTCTCAGGCCGTAAGAACTGTATCTTCACAATGAAAAAAATTAAAGCCGATTGGAAAGACCCGAAAACTTACGAGTGGCTAGTTAACGAGTTTGGAAAAGTTTCACCAGCTCGTGTCACAGGTATTACTCGTAAGCACCAGCGCTTTGCTACAACAGCAATCAAGCGCGCTCGTCAGATCGGTCTTGCTAGTTATATGTCGAATAGATTCGCGGAGCATGTTTAAACAACTTGAGGATAGTGAAGCTTTATGAACTCTAAGGGGACTGAAAATTCATCGCTTGGGAATACCGATCTTAAGGCGCAGCGAAAGTTGATTCAAGGTCAGCTTTCGATGGGGAAATTGATTTTTCTCGCCGCAATTTCGCTTCTTTTAAGTGTGTTTGGTCCACTGTCACTTATGGCCCCAATCCCTCTAACGATGGCCTTCCTTTTATACGGGAAGTCTCGTGCATTAGTGATGGGACTTGGGATTGCTTGTTTGCTTTGGGCGCTAAGCTTTGGGTTTAAAGAGCTTAATCAACTGGTTTATTCAGCCGGGGTCTTTTCTTTGGCCCTTGTTTACGCTTACTTGATACAAAGCTCAATTAGACAGAAGATTGCTCCTATGAAAGCTCTCATTATTACGGGTGCGAAGTTGCTAGGCTTTTGGTCTTTGCTTCTTTTTGTCACTGCAGCGATGATGAACTTTCAAGTTAAAACAAAGCTAACAGAAGCTTTAGGTGAACGCATTGAGTACTTCAAAACTAGTGAAACCTATTCTCAACAGTATCAAACGCTAAAGAACTCCTCTGCAGAAGAGGCCAAAGTTTTGCTCGATACCTTAGAGAAACCTGAGATGATTGTCGAAGCTGCTCTCAACTGGGCACCTGCTTCGTTGTTTGTCGGAACCTTCTTTTCACTCTGGCTCTGCCTTTTTATCGTTATGAGAAATTCGATACTTTGGCGACCGCTTTGGAACTATCCACACACAATCATTCAAATGATTCGCTTTCGCATGCCTGACGTCTTTGTTTGGCCTTTGATTGCAGGTTTAGTTCTTTTTCTCGGTGGTGAGTATATTGGTTTCACTCTAGGAGAAATTTTAGGAGGAAACCTTTTAATAGGTCTTTCCGTTTTTTATTTCTTTCAAGGTTTTGGCATTGTGATCGAATCTCTTACGTACTTTGGTGTGCTCGGGATCTTTCGTTCACTTTTGTTGGTGTTTATTTTGTTCTTTGCGTGGAGATTTGTTGTTCTCATCGGACTATTCGATACATGGATTAATTTTAGAAAATTCTTAAAAAATAAAGATGAAGGAGATAGATCATGAAAGTGATTCTTACAGAAAAAGTAAAAAGCCTGGGAAATATTGGCGAAATCGTCAATGTCTCTGCTGGGTATGGTCGTAACTACCTAATGCCTAACCGTTTTGCGGTTTTGGCAGATTC
>Ga0136604_1000811_pt1 | contig 14764 bp, 10 predicted proteins | sample AntRauFillE10628_FD_104928 | JGI IMG/M metagenome (GOLD analysis project Ga0136604, IMG submission 104928) | Saline lake microbial communities from Rauer Islands, Antarctica - Metagenome Filla E10 #628 | ecosystem: Environmental > Aquatic > Non-marine Saline and Alkaline > Saline | place... | reverse complement strand
TCGGGGTCGGGTGTGACGAGTTTGTAGCCTTGGGTAAGCGCGTGGGATATCAGTAGGCGGTCGAATGGATCCTTGTGAATATCGGGTAGTTTTTGGAGATGCCAAATGGCTTCGTCTGCGATTTTTTCGTATTCAATCGGATAAATCGTCAACGCTTTTTCTATGATCTGTTTTGGTGTAGCTTTTAGTGCCAGCTGCCCCTTTTTGTATTTGATTTGAATCTCCCAGGCGGAGGTTTGATTGATCAGAAGTCTGTCGGTTCCTCTGGTGAGGGTCTTGCGGGCTGTCTCACTCAGTTTATCAGGAGATGCGATCATCCATAGAAAGGTGCAGGTATCCAGTAGTAGTTGCATCAATCTTGAAGGGCGTTGGTGGTGCTTTGCTCATGATTTGGAAATACGTGACCCGATAAGAAATCAGACTCGATTGCTTCATCGGCGTCAAAAAAGTGCTCCATAGATCCCACTAGTTCACTAAGTTGACCCAGTTTAATTTTTTCTACTTTCATGTCGACTTGAGGAAGTGGTCGTATCTCCGCAAATGGTTTATTGCGATCTGCTAAAATAATAGTCTCACCCTGTTTGATGCGTTTCGCGTAACGCGATAAGTGCGTCTTTGCTTCATTAATATTTATGATGGTCATGTTTGTATATACTTGACCATGTTCCTAGTTTTGTCAAGATGATCGTGAAGCGATGGTTACCATGGGCAATTAGAAAAATCGTTGGATCACGATTTTGGCGACGCGCTCGGCTTCTTTGAGTGGGGGTGGACTTTTGAAGTTCGCTAAATCGGGCTGATTTTCTGAGTAGCTGAGGATATAATTGTTGGCCTTGAGTGAATCCAGACCTCGGATGATGCGGGACTGAGCGGTCTTTCGCGGCACGGGGAGCAGCCCGACTTTAGCGCCGGAGCTGAGCGCTTCGTAGACCATGGAGACGCTGTCTTCGGTGACCCAAGCGTAGGCACTATGTGCGAGTTGTTGAGGCAGCCAGTCCGCCTCAGTATCTTCGACGGGGATGACTTCAAGCTGATCTCCTTCGAGCGACAGTAGTTTATCTGTCGTGCTGGCGGGGGTGCGACGTGAGGTTGTGAGTTTCCACTGTAGCCCAGTGTTTGAGGCGACGATGGTGGAAATTTGCTTCAGGAGTGAGGCCTCGTCCCAGTTGTGATGTTGCGAGGGGCCGCCGATGAGGAAGAGCCCGGACTGCGTCTCTTTATCCTCGCTGGATTCGACCGTGTTCATCGCTCCGGTGGTCTCGATGACATTGGCTCCCTTGCGCTCGTCGTGTGTGGGGATGACGCACAGATCGAAGAATGAGGTGAGGCCACGGGGAGGTGCCATAATCAGTATAGTCGGGGCGCCGCTGGCTCGGCCTGCGGCCAGCAGGGTGGCGTGCGTTTGGCTCCCGGTTGCGATGATCAGGTCCGGTTCCTTTGCCACTTTTCCGGTTGGAAACTGTGCCCTGAGTGCCTGCCACCAGGATGCTTTGTATTGGCTCAGTTCTATGCGTATCACTTCGACCGTCAGTTTTTGGGAGAGGGCGTGGATGAGGCCCGCGCTTTGATTTTCATGGCCGCGTTTGCCGTCGCAGATCTGCCATATAATTTTTCGATTTCCCATTGTGTGTGATCTATTTTTGACGGCTGCTTTATCCGGACAGAACGTGGGTGGTTCTCGACTGCGATTGCTGCTTGAACCAGTTTACGTCTTTCAGGATGTCATAAACGGAGGATGAGGAGGCGAAGGTAAAGGAATTTCATGAAAACTCATTTTTTAGTTTTAACCGAATGTAGTGGCACGGAGCATTGTTTGCGGTGTGGATGAATTTGCGGTTCGATGGTTTCATGCTGGTCAGGAGACGAAGCGGTCGCTTTGCTAGGCGGTTTATGCCAAATGAGAAGGCCAGGCTAGGGGATTTGGGAGATTTTGCGCTGCTTGATGTGGGGACGCTTAATTATTTGGCGGACCGCTACATTGTGGAGCGGGGGCTGCGCTATTATCGGGACTATGCGGTGGAGGCTTTGTCCTGGGACGGCCGGGCAAAGCGGGTCACGGCTCTGGTCAGCGGCTCATCGCACTCTCCCTATGAGGTCTGGCTCTGGTTGCGCGGCGGGCAGGTCGAGCATGAGTGTTCCTGCCCGGCCTGGGACAATTATCGTGAGTGCAAGCACGGAGTGGCGGCACTGGCCGCTGTCTTTGGGGCGATTCATGGCTTCAAGGCGGGTGCGCAGGAGTTGCCGGAGGACTATGTGACCGAGTTGCGCCGGGGGCTGGGCCTGAAGAGCGACGGAAGTCTTTCGTCGAGCGCGGGAAGTCGAGAAAGTGATCGTGCGAAAACCGTTTTGAAAGTTCAGGAGTTCGGCAGTTACGGGGGGCTGCGCGTACGCGTGGTCGGGCCGGTGCCGCATGACTTCCTCGAGTTGGTGGGGGTGCAAGAGCCGAGCAGTTATGGAGTCGGCCTGAGCCGGGAGTTTTTTCTCGGTAATCTGCCGCGCTTGCTGAAGCCCTTTTTGAAAAAGGCGAAGAAGGCGGGCATTCCCGTGCGGGTGCGGACGAGTGAGGGCGAGGTGGACCTAAAGTTGGCAGCAAAGCCCTGTCAGGCGAAATTGGAATACGCCCTTGAGGGGCGGGAGGTGGTGCGCAGTCTTTGTTTTCTGAGCGAGGTCGGTGAGTCCTTGGAAGTGGAGGAGCGAATCGATGGCAGCTTCTGCCTGGCCACGGATGGCTTGCTCTATGAAGTCGCCGATGGTGAGAGCGTCGCGAGTGAGATGCCTGGTCGACTGCTCTCTCAGCGCTTTGAAACCAGTGTGTTTAATTCTCTCGGGGCTGCATTTGGAGTCCCGACGGAGGCCCTCGCGGCAGGAACGCATCGATTCAGCTGTGCAGGTGAGCTGGTCGAGCCCGAGCGTTGCTCGCCCCAGCAGGTGGGGCTGTCGATGAATGCCTCGATCCACAAAAACGCGGCGGGCGAGCCGGAGGCACTGGAGTTTCGCTGTTTTGCAGATGTGAACGGCGTTGCTGTGGCGCTTGACGAGGTGCAGCGTCTGTGCCTGGAGCCGGTGCTGAGTGCCCACTCTGGCGGTTTGTTTGGGGCAAAGCGACGGGTGCGGGCGCTGCTCGATCTGATTCGTCGGTTTCTTTCTGAATTTAATGTGGCCGAGGAGTTCGATCTATCAATCTATCAAAACGAGTTTAGCGAGTTGTTTTCTACAGCCCACCGGAACAGTGTTTTGGCGATCTTTCGCGGTCTCGGCGACCTGTTGGCCCATCGTGAGACTAATCTTGAGGCGGTGGCGGTGGACCGTGAAGCGGGACGCTTTTTGCTCTACCAGGTGGATGTGCGTCAGCTGGCGATGTTGCTTTACAGTATCTCGGATGCATCGAGCCGCCGCAACCTACATGTGCTGCAGGAAGGCGCGTTGCCGATACAGCGTGGCCGTAGCGGTAGTGAGGAGTTGCACCGAGTTCTGAGGGCGGCGCAGGCACTACGGGTCAGCTTGACAGTAGATGAGTTGCCGGTGCGTGCCGAGCCGTTGAGTATTGCCGTCGATGTGAAAGCCTCGGGCCGGGACATCGACTGGTTTGCTCTGCACCCCACGATTGCCTGTGGCGAGCGCAGCATCCGTCCGGAGGAGTGGCGTCAGCTGATCCGCGGAGAATTGCTCCTGCGTGGGGAGGACGGTGCATTGATCATGCCTCAGGCAGCGGAAGGCGAGGCAGTGGGGCTAGAGGCACTGGCCGCGATGCTGCGGGTGAATGCCGGTGCTGCTAAAGGGGAGGAGGGTTTTGCCTCGGTCTCTCGCCTGCAGATGCTGGACTGGATCGCGCTGCGGCGGCATGGGGTGCGGGTGGATTTGCCGCCAGAGGTAGAGGAACTGTTCGAGAGTTTGTTGCACTTTCGGAAGTTGCCCGATTTTGAAACACCTGGCGGCTGCCTGGCCAAGCTGCGCGGCTACCAGAAGGAAGGCTGCGCCTGGATTGATTTTCTCTATCGGCACCGATTTGGGGCCTGCCTAGCCGATGACATGGGACTGGGTAAGACGGTCCAAACAATTGCTTTTCTTGTCGCCTGTTTCGAGCGGGGACTCGATGTGGCGAAAGGCACGCCGGTGCTGATCGTCCTGCCGCCGAGCTTGGTCTTCAACTGGCTGGACGAATGGGAGCGTTTCGCACCGGGGATCGAGGTGCGGGATTGTCTGCGCAAGGCCGACTGGCCCACGGCCCTGAGTGAGGCACAGGTCGTCTTGACGACATATGATCGTGTGCGGCTCGACATCAAGCAGCTGGAGACCGAGCGCTTCCCGATCGTGGTCTTTGATGAGGCCCACAATTTGAAGAACATCACGGCGGCACGCACCCGTGCGGCGGCACGGCTCAATCGAGGCTTTACGCTTTGCCTGACCGGGACTCCGGTGGAGAACAACGCCTCCGAGTTTTACTCGGTGCTTTCGGCTGCCGTGCCGGGCATCTTCGGCACGCATAAGGAATTTCAAGAGGCTTTTCGTAAGCAGCCTGAGCTGATCCTGGGTCGGTCCCGGCCTTTTGTGCTCAGGCGCACGAAATCGACTACCTTGAAGGAGCTGCCGAAAAAGGAAGAGCATGTGCTGCACCTTGAGATGTCGCCTTTGCAAAAGGAGATTTACACGCGGACAGTGGCCGAGGTGCGGGAGGAGATTGCGGAGGCCTTTGCGGATCGGCCGGAGCAACAGGCGGGTATTGTCGCGCTGGCCGCGATCTTGCGCCTGCGGCAGGTTTGTGTGAGTCCCACGCTGCTGGGTAAGGAGATGCCAGAACCTGCGCCGAAGTTTGCCTACATGGCGGACAAGCTCGAAGAGCTTCAGGCGGAGGGGAACGCCGCTCTGGTTTTCAGCCAGTTTATCGGCGGGCTCAATGGCCTCGAAAGCGAAGCGGCGGCGAGGGGCATTAACTACCTACGCATGGACGGACGCACCCCGGTGGCGAAGCGCAAGGGCATCGTGGCCGACTTCCAGTCGCCCGAAGGCCCGCCATTCTTCTTTATCAGCCTGAAGACCGGTGGCGTGGGGCTCAATCTTACACGGGCCAACTACGTTTTTCACCTCGATCCCTGGTGGAACCCTGCCGTGGAAAACCAGGCGACCGACCGCGCTCATCGCATTGGTCAGCGACGGGCCGTTTTTGTGCAGCGCCTGATCATGCAACACAGCATCGAGTCGCGCATGATGGAGCTCAAAGACCGGAAGGCCGAGCTCTTCCGCCAGCTCATCGAGGCCCCGGGCGCAAAAACCGCTCGTTCCGGACTCTCCCGCCGGGACTTCGAGTATCTATTGGAAGGTTGATCTCGAGGAAGCGTGCTTGACTGTCCTCCCACTTCTGTCTTCTCACTTTTCCCAATCATGATTGATATAAAGCTCCTCCGTGAGCAGCCCGAGGTGGTGAAGGCTGCTATTGCTACTAAAAAATTCACCTGCGACATCGACGCCGTGCTTGCGCTCGATGCGACCCGCCGTGCCAAAATTACTGAGGCAGAGACAGCCAGAGCCGAGCAGAAGGCGGCCAACCAGGAGATGGCGGCTTTGAAGAAAGGTTCTCCGGAATTTTTGGAGAAAGTTCAGTCGATGAAAAAAATTGCGGCCCGCGCCAAAGGACTTGAAGCCGAGGCCAAAGAGGCCGATGAGGCCTTTCATGCCGCTTTCCTGGGGATTCCCAACCTTCCGGACCGGTCTGTGCCGGTGGGCAAGGGCGAAGACGAAAATGTTGTTGCCTCGACCTGGGGCGATGCGGACGCCGAGTTTCCTTATGCACTACCGCACTTCGATATCCCGTGGTTCGAGTCGCGGATTGATTTTGCTCGCGGGGTGAAAACGGCCGGTGCTGGCTTTCCCTTTTATGTCGGGGAAATGGCCCGCCTCGTGCGCGCACTGGTTAATTTCTTTCTACAGGAGGCGCAGGAAAACGGCTATGAGGAGGTGCTGCCCCCGATTGTGGTCAATGCGGAAAGTGCCACTGCCACCGGTCAACTCCCGGATAAGGAAGGGCAGATGTATGTCGATGAGAAGGAAGGGCTCTACCTGATTCCCACGGCGGAAGTCCCCGTTACCAATTTCTACCGCGACGAGATCCTTGATACGGATCAACTCCCGATCTGCCGCAGTGCCTATACGCCCTGCTTTCGCCGCGAGGCCGGTAGCTGGGGCGCCCACGTGCGCGGCCTGAACCGCCTGCATCAATTCGACAAAGTTGAGCTGGTGAAATGGACGACAGCCGAGAGCAGCATGGACGAGCTGGAGAAGCTCCGCGACAACGTCGAAGCCACCCTGCAGAAGCTCGAGCTCCCTTACCGCGTGCTCCGCATGTGCACGGGGGATATCGGCTTTCCCCATGCCAAGCAGTATGATCTCGAAGTCTTCGCTGCCGGGCAGAAGCGCTGGCTCGAAGTGTCCAGCTGCTCAAACTTCACCGACTTTCAAGCCCGCCGCGCCGGCATTCGCTACCGTGGGCCAGATGGAAAGACCGTGACTGCACACACCCTCAACGGCTCCGGCCTGGCGGTGCCCCGCGTGCTCGCTGCGATCCTAGAGAACCACCTCCAAGCCGACGGCCGCGTTAAAGTGCCCGAGTGCCTCCAATATTGGATGCGCCAGGAATATATCGGCGAAGCGAAGTAAATCGTAGAAGCGACACTCTTGTCGCTTTCACTCGACTGTAGTGCGATGGCGCTAGCATTTGCTTTTCAAGGGTGCTTTTCGCTTTGACAACAAACTAGTTAATCTCCTTACCCGTATGGCGCAAACCAATGTGGAATATGGAAAAATACCCGAAGATGAAACGGATTTTCCGGACGTCTGGATGGATCGAAGCAGCAAGCGCACGGGTCCCTTCGAAGATGAAGCCTGATTAAGCATGAATATTAAATATTTGTTGGATACGAGTGTATGCTCACAGCCGATAAAACGGAGGCCACTCTGAATGCCCGGCATTTCGGGCAGGTCGAGGGGTTGAGGTGGGAAGATTGGTCTTCCTGAGCTTGCCTTTCACCGGTCGGACGGTTAAACCGCCTAATTATATGGAATTTCTACAGGAAGCTATCGCATCGAAAAACATCGTGGCTTGGATCATTTTAATCATCTTGCTGATCCTTTTCATCAAGCTACTCAAGAGTGCAGGTAAGGGCTTGCTTCTCTTTGCGGCTTTCTGCGCCGGGGTTTTTATTCTAGCGAAGTATTTTCCCGGCATTGCCGAACCGATCACCGACTTCGTTCGCGGGGGCTGGCTCGGTGATCAACGCCCGGATAAGCCTTGGTAATGTAATTTGGCGTTGCAGGATGTGGCGGGGGCACTTTGCTAGCTCAACTTATGTCGAAACAGGCTCAAACCGCAATTTCCCCGACTCGTTCGGAAGACTACCCCGAGTGGTATCAACAGGTCGTTAAGGCCGCAGATCTGGCCGAAAATTCCCCAGTTCGTGGTTGCATGGTCATCAAACCATGGGGTTACGCCATCTGGGAAAATATTCAACGTGAGCTTGACCGGCGCTTTAAAGAGACGGGCCATAAGAACGCTTATTTTCCGCTATTTATTCCGATGAGCTTCCTGCAAAGGGAGGCCGACCACATCGAGGGCTTTGCCAAAGAGTGCGCCGTGGTCACTCACTCGCGCCTCGAGGCCGACGCCGAGGGCAAGCTCCAGCCCGCCGGGCCGCTGGATGAGCCGCTGATCGTGCGACCGACCTCCGAGACGATCATCGGCGAGCTTTTTTCGAAGTGGGTGCAGTCCTATCGGGATCTTCCGCTCTTGATCAATCAGTGGGCCAATGTCGTGCGTTGGGAGATGCGCACTCGCCTTTTCCTGCGCACGACCGAGTTCCTCTGGCAGGAGGGCCACACCGTGCACGCCACTGCTGAAGAGGCCATTGAAGAGACCCGTAAGATACTCGATATCTACGCTGACTTTGCGGAAAATTACATGGCGATACCGGTCATCACGGGTGAAAAGACCGAAGCGGAACGCTTCCCCGGTGCGCAGATCACCTACGCCATCGAAGCCATGATGCAGGACCGCAAGGCCCTGCAAGCCGGCACCTCCCACTTCCTCGGTCAAAACTTTGCCAAGTCCAGTCAGATTAAATACCTCAGCTCGGAGGGGCAGGAAGAATACGCCTGGACTACTTCCTGGGGCGTTTCGACCCGTCTGGTGGGTGGCCTCATCATGACACATTCCGACGATGACGGCCTCGTCCTGCCGCCCCGCATCGCCCCCGCCCATGTCGTCATCATTCCGGTCACCCCGAAAGAGGAGACTCGTGACGCCGTGCTCGACTATTGTCACGAACTGAAAAAGGAGCTGGAAGCCCAGCCCTATCTTGATGGTCGTGTGAAGGTCGAGCTCGATGACCGCGATATGCGCGGTGGCGAAAAAGCCTGGAGCTGGATCAAAAAAGGCATCCCTGTGCGCGCTGAAGTAGGACCCCGCGATATGCAGAGCGGCTCGGTTTTCGTCGGTCGCCGCGACCGGGCACCGAAGGATAAACAAGGCATTGAGCGGGCTGAGTTCATCGGGGGCATCGCTTCACTGCTGGAGGAAATGCAAGATAATCTGCTGGCTAAGGCCAAAGCCTACCGAGAGGAGCACACCCGGGAAATTACCAGCGAAGCCGAGTTTATCGAGTTCTTCACTCCGCAGAATAAGGGGAACCCCGAGATTCACGGCGGCTTTGTCAGTGCGGGCTTCTGTTGCGATGCCGAACTGGAAGAGCGCATTGCGAAGGAGCACAAGGTGACGGTGCGGTGTATTCCGATCGCCACCCAAGATGAAGAGCTGCCCTGCGTCTTTACCGGAAAGCCCGGCAGGCGTGTGCTCTTCGCTAAGAGTTATTAAGGCCCAAAGCCTGCCAAGTTCACTGGCTCTGAGCTGACGCGATGAATGTTTGCTAAAGCCGCACGCTACGGTTTCTTTCGCAAAATCAACTGTTACGACCCACGAGTCAGTCCCAGATTGCAGAAAAAGGGGCTTATTCGAGATCGAGTTTCTTCAGCTTCGGTTGAATCACCATCTGGCAGTAGGGGGCGGTTTTGTTCAGCCGATAGTAGTCCTGGTGATAATCTTCTGCGATGTAAAATTCCGAGGCCGACGTGATTTCGGTCACAATGGGGTCGGAGAACATTTTTTGAGCCGCCGCTTTGGAGGCTTCTGCGGCCTCACGCTGGGCCTCCGAGTGGTAGTAAATGGCGGAGCGGTATTGTGTGCCAGCATCGGCCCCCTGGCGGTTCAGAGTGGTCGGGTTGTGGGAGCGCCAGAGCCAGTCCAGCAGGGTCTCGAAGGTGATCACTGCGGGATCGAAATAGATCCGTGTGACTTCGGCGTGTCCCGTCTGTCCAGAGCTCACTTCCCGGTAGGTCGGGTCTTTTGTCTTTCCGCCCATATAGCCGGATTCGACGGCCTTGACGCCGTCTAAATTTTCAAAGACCGCTTCGACGCACCAGAAACATCCGGCACCAAAGGTGGCTGTTTTAAGGGAGGCTTTTTCTTCTTCGTTCAGCATAGTTGTGGGTTCTTTGTTTTGTTGTGCCGTGCAGGATAGTGTCAGCGGCAGTGTCAGTAAGATAAGGGTGATACAACGTAAGTAATTGGTTTTCATTAGGCATTAGAGGCAAAAGGGATATGGTTTGTTCCCGGGCAGCTACAAAGAGATGATGCCCGGAACGGTGGCGACGCGTTGATAGAGCGCAATCACTTCATCACAGGAGTGCACGTATATCTCCATGGTGTAAGCGATGAAGCGGCCGCTGGACGACTCGTTGGCCCGGACCGGGTCGTCAGCAAAGAGGTTCAACACGGTGTCCGACTGGTCCTTGGGGACGATGAATTTAAAAGTATAGTGGCAGGGCCAATCGTGGTTGGCATCCAGCGATGAGCGGAAGGAGTCTAGGTTGCCGTCTTCAAGCATTTAGAGAACCTAGCCGATTTTCCCGCTCTGTCCAAGCGGGACGCGATTTTTATTTGGGCTTCATCGATAGCGGCAGCGCGATAGCGGGGCGGTGCCCTTTCGCTCGGCTCGGACTTGGCTGCATGTAGAACTAAATTGGAATCCAAAAACCGTAGGGACTTCGCTCGCGAATGTCCAGTTCTGCGATCCGCTAGACCTTAATCCGGGAAAATTAGTTGAACCGTTAATTAATGTAAATTAACGGTTTAAAAAATTCTCTTCTCTTCAACTGCCGATTTTAGGTCAATCCGAAATAAGTGCGCTGAGCTCGCCCGCAGCGGCTTCCCATTCGTAGTTTTTCTCCTCCAGGTATTTTGCGACGCGGGCGGCCTTAAGGTTGATTTCTTTGGCAGCTTCGGGATCGGAGTAGCTGGAGGGGTCCTCCAGTTGTTTGGAAATCTCGGCTTGTTGTGTTTCGAGTTCGAAGATTGCCTTCTCCAGTCGATTGACCCGCCGCTCGGTTTCTTTGCGGGTCGCCGACATAGCCTTGCGTTTTTCGGCGGCGAGACGGCGGCGTTCCTTGGCGCTGACAGCCTTGTGCTCGCCTTGACTGACCGGGCTGCCGTCGGGCCGGGCGTTTTTTAACCCGGCGATGAGGCCTTCCTGGTCAGAGCTGGTGCCGGACTTGCGCAAATAGTAATCATAGTCACCAGGGTAGTGGATGACCTGACCTGCCTGAATCTGAATCGTTTCCTCCGCGATGGCACGTATGAAGTGCACATCGTGGCTGACGAAGATGAGGGTGCCATTGTAGTCCTTGAGCGCACCGATGAGCGCGTCGATGCTCGGCATGTCGAGGTGGGTGGTGGGCTCGTCGAGCAGCAGAAAGTTGGGTGGCGACAGGAGGAGCTTGACCAGCGCCAGTCGGCTTTTTTCGCCCCCGCTGAGAACTTTGACTTTCTTGAATACGTCGTCTCCGCGAAAGAGAAAGGCACCAAGGATGCTGCGCACGCCCTGCTCGTTCATTCCCGACTCGATACGCTGCATGGCTTCGTCGAGCACGGAGCGCTCCACGTCGAGGACTTCGACCCGTTGCTGGGAGAAGTAGCCCACGCTGACCTTGAGGCCAAGCTCGCGGGTGCCGGCCTGAATGGGGATTTGTTCAGCGAAGATCTTGAGCAGGGTGGATTTCCCCGCACCGTTCGGGCCCACCAGGACGATGCGCTGGCCTTTCTCAATTTTCAGATTTAGATCGGAGTAAACCTGATGGTCGCCGTAGGCCTGATCGACGCCTTCGAGCGTGGCGACACGCTGACCGCTCCGTTTCGGCTGCGGAAAGGTGAAATGGATGGTGCTCGCCGCGCTTTCCGGGGCTTCGATGCGCTCCATCTTTTCGAGCTGCTTCAGGCGGGCCTGGGCCTGGCTGGCTTTGTTGGCTTGGGCCCGGAAGCGATTGACGAAATCCTCGATGTGGGTGATTTCGCGCTGCTGGTTCTTGTAGGCGGCCAGATGCTGGGCCTCGCGCTCGGCTTTTTCCTTGAGGTAGTGCTCGTAGTTCCCGGTGTAGCGGTGGAGCTTGCCGTGGGCGATTTCGGCGATGCCGTCGCAAATGGCGTTAAGGAACTCGCGGTCGTGCGATATAGTGAGAATCGCACCGGGGTAGCGTTTGAGCTGATTCTGGAACCAGCTGAGCGTTTCCAAGTCGAGGTGATTGGTCGGCTCGTCGAGCATGAGCAGGTCGGGCTCCATCACGAGGAGGCGGGCCAGGTGGGCGCGCATGATCCATCCGCCGCTTAGGGTATGGGCTGGCTTATCGCAGTCGTCAGAGCGAAAGGCGAGCCCGGCGAGAATGCGCTTGGTTCGCGCTTCGAGCGCATAGCCCTCGAGTTCGACAAAGCGTTCGAGCGCCGCGAGACGCTCGGGGCTGTCGGGATCGGGGAATTGGCGGAGGGTTTTGTAGATGCCGGTGATCTCTGGTGTGATGGAAGTCGCCAGCTCGGTGACGGTCTCGTCGCCAGTCGGCGCGCTCTCCTGCGGCAGGTAGCCCACCCGGAGGTCCCGCTCCATTTCGATCTCGCCGGAGTCCGGCTCAGCCATTCCAAGCACGATATTGAATAGGGTCGTCTTTCCCGCGCCATTCGGGCCGACCAGGCCGACACGCTCACCGCGTTGCAGGCGGAAGGAAATCTCGTTGAAAAGGATTTTCGGGCCGAAGCCCTTGCTGATTTGTGAAATAGTAAGCATGCGGTTTCTGTGGACAGAGACTTGCTAGTCGGCGGAAGAAGGGTTTGCCTGCTGCCAGAATATGACGGAATCGAATAGTTTAAGTGCTTTGCTCACGCTCTGGTATAAGCCGGGGCAGACCTTGCAAGGCCTAATTGCCGATGGCAAGGGTGAGAAAGGCGCGCCGCTGATCGTTGTCCTCTTTGGTCTGGTGCTGGTGTGGCCGAGGTATTCCGCGCAGGAGGCATCCGGACTGGGCCTGTTGTTGGTTGGTGGGGCTGCTGCTTTGGCGGGGCTTATCTTATTTAGCTGGTTGTTGCGGAATTTTAGCCGTTGGTTCGGAGGCGCGGCGAAGCTGACGGAGGTCCGCACCGCCTTAGGCTGGGGGCTCTTGCCGTGGACCTTGCTCTCTGGTTTGTTGCTGGTTTTGATTGCGGCGCAAGATGGAGATGCCCGACGGATGTTTCCGCTCTTTTTTGGCGTCATTCTCTATGGGTTTGTCATTTTACTTTCAACCTTGTCGGTCGCGCTACGCATTTCATTGATCAAAACATTTTTCTGCCTGTTCTTAACGTTTCTGGTCAGTATTTTTCCCCTCACTTTTATCTTACAATTGTTCCTCGGCTCGCCCGCACCGACGCCTTAATCGTATCCAATGCTGCAATACATTCGCATCAAGAACCTCGCTCTGCTTGACGAGGTCAGGCTGGAGTTCGACGCCGGCTTTACCGCAGTGACGGGAGAGACCGGTGCCGGAAAAAGCGTTTTGCTCGGCGCACTCAGTTTGCTCGCCGGGGCGCGGACCGATAAGTCGCTCATCCGGCAGGGGCAGGACCAACTCGAGACCGAGGCTGCCCTCTACTTCGAGGATGCCGCCCAGATCGACGCTTTGCTGGAGGCCACCGGCTTGCCGGTCTGCGAGGAGGGTGTGCTTATTCTTCAGCGCAGCATTCCCCGTTCGAAGATGCCGCGGCTGCAGGTCAACGGCAGTATGGCGACGCTCGCGCAGTTGCAGACGCTGGGGGAGTCGTGGATTGATTTTCACGGTCCGGGAGAGCCGCAAAAGTTGTTTAAGGAAAAACGCCAGCTTCAGATGCTGGATGCCTACGCCGGCAATGTGAAGGCTCTGGAAAGCTACGCCGCCAGCTATCGTTGCTGGCGGGAGGCTATAAAAGAAATTGATGATCTGGAGGGTAGCGAGCGTTTGGATGCCGATGAGCTGGATTTTGTCCGCAAGCAAATCGCAAAAATCGACGCAGTCGAAGTGAGCGAAGAATCCATTCAAGTGCTGGATCGGGACTACACCCGCATGTCCAGTGCGCAGGAGCTGTCTGCCATTGCCAACGAGTGTGCCGCTGGCATGGTCGGCGAAGAGGGCGTGAGTGATCAACTCATGGCTGTAGTCAGTCGTATGGAGGCTTTGGCTGAGCTGGATCAGGACTCTACCGCACTGCTGGAGCGGGCGCGCAGTCTGCAAATCGAGTTGCAGGACCTGGGCGCAGAAGTCGAGGGTATGGCAGGAGATTTCGACTTCGATCCGGCCGAGATCGAAGCGGTGGACGAGCGGATGAACCTTTGGCAGGATGTCCGACGCAAGTATGGCGGCAGCGTCGAGTCGGTGCTGGCCAAGCGCAAAGAGCTTGCCAACAAGATCGCGATTCAGGGAGACATTGAAGGCGTCCTGACTGAAAAGCGTGAGGCCGCATCGAAAATGGAGCAGGACTTACATAAATCGGCTGCGAAGCTCACAAAAGCTCGCCAAGAGGCGGCAAAGACACTTGGCGAAAAGGCGGCAAACTTGCTAAAGGCGCTCGGATTCAAAAAGGCCAAGCTCGGCATCGAAGTGATGCCCGATGCAGACCTACATGAGCGGGGGAATAGCCATTGCCGCTTCCTCTTTGCGCCCAATGCCGGGCAGGAGTTGCTGCCGCTCAACAAAATCGCCTCCAGCGGTGAAACCGCCCGGGTCATGCTGGCGCTAAAAACCGTTTTAGCCGAGGCCGACGCCACGCCACTACTGGTTTTCGACGAGGTGGATGCTAATGTGGGCGGCGAAGTCGGTCGGGCCGTTGGCGCAGAACTCGCCCGCCTCGCCGGCAAGCACCAAGTCCTTTGCGTGACCCATTTGCCCCAAGTCGCCTCGTTCGCACAAAATCATTTCGTGGTCACCAAGTCGCAGGACGACACCTCGACGACCGTGGAGATTGCCCCCATCCACGAAGACCGCCAGCAACGCCTCGGCGAATTGGCCCGCATGCTAGGCGACCGGAATTCCGACTCCGCCCGCGCCCACGCTGAAGAGTTGCTCGGATAGCTGAGCGGCTTCTCGGAATTTGCTTTGTGACCGCGATAGCTCCGCCTAAGCAAAGCTACGGCGGTCTTTTTTTACCGGCCCGCCGGTCCGCTCGAGCTTGGCCTGCCCCGGACCCCTAAAAAAAGGCCAAAGCTGCTGGAGAGGACAAAGTGCTCGCTAAAAAATGTGGGTGTCCTTTAAATTTTCTTTAAATTTTTATCGCTGGATCGCAACAAATCTGAAAATGGGCGCACCTTCTTATGTGCAAAGCTTGGTCTGCCTTCACCGTAAAAACAAAGACTCGAAATTATGGAAACAATTATTAAAACAAGGATAATTG
>Ga0136604_1000810_pt1 | contig 14770 bp, 12 predicted proteins | sample AntRauFillE10628_FD_104928 | JGI IMG/M metagenome (GOLD analysis project Ga0136604, IMG submission 104928) | Saline lake microbial communities from Rauer Islands, Antarctica - Metagenome Filla E10 #628 | ecosystem: Environmental > Aquatic > Non-marine Saline and Alkaline > Saline | place... | reverse complement strand
GGAGAGTCGCTTCGCAAAGGAATTATTAAACAATAGATAAAGTAAAATTAACTATCATTGTCTCGTCTTTTAAAGTGGCACCATTACTCCGAAATCAGTGGCACGGTCAGACCGAAATAGCCAGCTGGAAATAAGATTGAGTAGCACCAACGAAATGCTGTCCCGTAGCACAATCGTACCACTGATAACTAGCAGTGGGACTCTGGTTAATAGCATACATACTATCCGGTTTATTGGCATTTACGAGTATATTAATGGGGGCACCCACAGAAAGGTCTAGGTAAACCGTGGAGTCGCAGCCATTGGTCGCCTGAAATACTTCATTGTACAAGCCAGCTGTGCTTAAACTTTGGGCGCCCAGCTGATATACTTGACCATTGCAAATAGTATCAGCTATCGTGTCTTGAAAAGTACTGGAGCTTAGGTTTCGACCATTCACGAAATTAGAGCTAGTTCCCGAAAGACTAAAGTTACGTAGGGTGCCATTATTCACACCAGTTTCATCGTTTAAGCTGCTAATCGTATTAGTGCCACCCGCAATACCTTGATTCATACGGTAATTAGCGACGAGTCCTAAGTCGTTGCCACATAAATCCTCATTCATTTTAGCAATTATTTCCGCTCTGCTACGTGTAATATCCCAAATCCTCACTTCATCAATAATACCAGGGAAATGCCGCGCCCCGCTGCCATTATCGCCCAAATAAAGCAATGAACTAGAGTTGCTAATATTAATATTGGCGGCCATAGAATCCACCACATTGCCATTTACATAGAGGCGTAAATAACTACCATCATAGGTGCCGGCTACGTGCTGCCAGGTATTTAGACTAAGCACATTAGTGTTTGAAATTAATTCAGACCAAGACCCGCTGCCTAAGGTTAGGTTTAGGCTACCATTATTACCCGCGCGTAGCATAAAGCCGTTGTCGTTACCGCCGCCATTTTGCTCTTTAGCAATAATGTTTCCCTGCCAGATAAGAGGCTTCCATGAAGTAGGGTATATCCATGCTTCCAAAGTAATTTGATTGCCCGTGATTTGCACACTGCTATTATTTCCGCAGTCTACATAATCGTTAGTGCCATCAAAGGAGAGGGCATTTTGTACTATCTGTGCTTGTGCAGATAAGCTTGTAAGCACGCAAAGTATAAATCCTAATATTTTGAATTTCATAGCCTAATTATTGAGGCTAAGTTAGAATTATTTTCGGCCTGCTTTTCACGCCATTAGAAAGCGGTAGTTGCGGTAGCCTCTTTTCAATTCTTCTTGCAAAAGGTGACTAAAAAGCTAATACAATTGCCAGTAACATCTTTTTTTGAAATTAATTTACAAAGATTTAGAGGAATTAAACATAAAAAAAGGTCCGCTTTTTAGCGGGCCTTCATTTAAATAGCGCCTTTTAAAAGCCGAAGGCAAAGTATTTTTCACGACCATTGGGTAGAACTCCAAAAATAATAATGGGACGATCTTTAGGTAGCTCTATGCCTGCCTTATTAATATCTTCTACCGTTTTTATCGGCTGTTGATTTATTTGGGTGATAATAAAGCCACTGGGAATCTCCTGCTCGGCTAAAATCCCGGTATTTACTTCCATTATTTTAACCCCGTATTTCAGACGATAGTCGCTTTTTTCAGTGCTATTTATCGCGCGGAAGCGACCTCCCAAGAGGGTCATAAATTGCAAGTCTTCCTTCTTAATGCGTTTGGTGGTGCCATTTACGTTTCTGAGGGTAACCTCAAAACTTTGCTCCACATTGTCGCGTAGCACTTTTAAAGCAATTTTTTCCCCCGGTCTTTTGCTACCGATAATTTCTTGTAATTCACTACTCTTGGTAATATTACGTGAGTTTACCGCTAAAATTATATCTCCTTTTTCTAGGCCAGCGTCTTGCGCTGCCCCGTTTTCACTCAAACCTCCAATATATACTCCGGCGCTTATTTTAACGTCTAATTCATCCGCTAAACGTGGGTTTAAGTCTGAAATGCTTACCCCAATAAATGCGCGCTGTACAGTGCCATATTCTTTTAAATCGCGTACCACTTTTGAAGCCAAATTACTCGGCACCGCAAAAGAGTAGCCTTCAAAAGAGCCCGTATGCGTGCTAATAGCACTGTTAATTCCTACTAATTCACCGCGGGTATTCACCAAAGCGCCCCCACTGTTTCCAGGGTTTACCGCCGCATCAGTCTGAATAAATGATTCAATCGCTGCACGCTCGTTGATAATACCAATATTACGAGCCTTGGCACTAACGATTCCCGCCGTAACAGTAGAGGTTAAATTGAAAGGGTTGCCCACTGCTAGTACCCATTCACCTACCTTAATATTATCGCTATTGCTAAAGCTTAAATAGGGTAGGTCACTTACTTCATCCACTATCTTTAAAAGAGCAATGTCGGTGGTAGGGTCGGTGCCAATTACCTTGGCTTTGTAATCTTCACCTGAATTTAGACTTACTAAGATTTCTTCCGCTCGGTCTACTACGTGATTGTTGGTTACGATAAAGCCATCGCCGCTAATAATAACACCTGAACCTGTTCCCAACTGCATTCTACCATTTTGTCCCGACTGAGGATTTCCAAAAAAGAAGTCTAAGGGACTCTGTGCTTGGACGGCTCGCAGGGCCGTTTTAACGTGTACTACCGAATTTATACTTTTCTCGGCTGCCATTACAAAATCCACTGCCGGACTGGGGCTGCTATAATTGGTTTGACGCGCTTGATTAGGCGCCAAGGTTTCTATATAAGTGCGCACTTCTGGTTCTTCAAAAAACATCTTATAAGTGCCGATGCTGATGAATCCGCCTAGAGCAGAAACTAAAATGATTTTTACAATACTCTTCATATCCTCGGTTCTTGTTTAATTTGCAACAAATATTTTTCAATAACTGTTCCAGCTACTCAACTATTGTTGAGTTATAACTAGCTTTAACGACAATTTAACAGCCTCTTGAAAGCAATCTCTTTTTATAAGTACCAAGGTACAGGTAATGATTTTATAATGATTGATGGTCGCGCAGAAATACCGACATTCAGTCAGAGTGACATAGCAAAACTTTGCCACCGTCGTTTCGGAATAGGCGCGGATGGGCTCATTATTCTTGCCCCCCATCCCCAACTAGATTTTCGCATGATTTACTATAATAGCGATGGCCGTGAAAGTACCATGTGTGGTAATGGTGGTCGCTGTATCGCTCGCTTTGCGGCAGATTTGCAGGTAGTAGGCGACACGATGAGCTTTTTAGCTATCGACGGCGAACATCAAGCACGGATAGTAAAAGATGAAGTCACTTTACAGATGATAGATGTAGATAAAGTAGCGACCATGGGTGAAGACTATTTCACCGATACGGGTTCTCCACATCATATTGCTTTCGCAGATGAGCTAGAAAAAATGGATTTAATAAGCTTGGCCCAAGCGATTCGTTATAATGATCACTACCGCGCCGAAGGGGTGAACGTTAACTTTGTAAAAGTGGCAGATAATGCTCTAAGCATGCGCACCTACGAAAGAGGGGTGGAAGATGAAACCTACAGTTGCGGAACGGGTGTTACTGCCGCGGCCATTGTTGCTCATGCCGCGGGGAAAATAAAGGGAAAATCCGTAGCCGTGCATACTAAAGGCGGGGATTTAAATTTAAGCTTTAATAGCGATGAAAAGGGTCGGTACCGTGATATTTGGCTGCAAGGTCCTGCGACCTACGTTTTTAAAGGGGAAATACCTTGTTAAGCTTAGCGGGGAAACATATTAAACTGCGCGCATTGGAGCCAGAGGATTTAGAGCTATTAGCCCGTTGGGAAAACGATACTAGCAACTGGGGCTACTCGCAACAGCAAGTGCCTTTTTCGCGGCAACTCTTAAAACAATACTTGGCTAATGCGCAGCAAGATATTTACGAAGCCAAGCAGTTACGCTTAGTAATTGAATATGCGGGCGAGGCTATTGGCTTAATCGACCTATATGACTTTGATTTTAATAATCGCCGTGCGGGCATTGGTATCTTAATTGGCGCAGAAGAAAACAAAAAAAGAGGCTTTGCCAAAGAGGCCTTGCAGGTTCTGTTGCCTTACGTAGAGAATACCTTTGATTTAAAACAAGTCTATGCTAGTATTGGCGCAAATAATACCGCCAGTCTTGAACTTTTTAAGTCTGCCGGTTTTAAAGAAGTGGGAGTGCGGTCGCAGTGGTTTCGACAAGGTTCAAGCTGGGAAGACGAACACCTCTTGCAGTTAATATTTAAGCCATGAAGAAAGGTGTTCTAATAACACTAATAAGTCTATTTATTTTTGCTTTGGCGCAATGTCAGAATGAAAAAAAATCGGAAAATAAATCGCTTCTCGCGCAAGCGGAGGACCTTCAGTGGCTCAATCATGCCGATTCGGTGGGATATATTGGCATGGAAACCTGCCAGTCTTGCCACGCCGATGTTCATAAAACCTTCATTAATACGGGAATGGGCCAGTCTTTTGCTGCTGCAACTTCCGATAAAAGTATTGCCAATATTAATGGAGACTCTATTTTATATGATGCGCATAAGGACTTTTATTATCGTCCCTTTTGGAAGGGTGATAGTCTATTTTTGCAAGAATTTCGCTTGGACGGAAAAGATACCGTCCACAACTTAATTCAGAAAATTGATTATGTAATTGGCAGTGGCCAGCATACCAATTCTCATTTGTTCTCTCACCAAGGTTATCTCTTTCAGAGTCCCTTTACTTGGTATGCGCAGAAAGGTAAATTAGATTTTCCTCCAGGCTTTGAAAGTGGAAACAACAGCCGTTTCGATCGCCCCATTGGTTTGGAGTGTATGTCTTGCCATAACGCTATGCCCATGGATTTTGTAAAAGGCAGCACTAATAAATTTGCAAAAATTGACCAAGGAATAAACTGCGAACGTTGCCACGGTCCCGGTGAAGCGCATTATAAGAAGATAATGGCAGGCAATATTACCGACACAGCTCTTGAGGCAGATCGGACTATTGTAAACCCGAAACGACTTTCCGCTCAATTACAGTTTGAAATTTGTCAGCGTTGCCACCTGCAGGGTAATGCGGTATTACAAGCTGACAAAAGCTTTTTTGACTTTAAACCAGGCATGAAGCTAGCAGAGGTAGCGGCAGTATTTTTACCACGCTATGAAGGAGGTGAAGAGGACTTTATTATGGCCTCTCATGCCGACCGCTTTAAGCAAAGCGCTTGTTTTATTAATAATCAGGAGAGCTTTACCTGTACTTCTTGTCATAACCCACACTTCTCGGTAAAGGAAACTAATCTGCAAAACTTTAATAGCACTTGTCAATCTTGCCACGGTCAAGAGCCAAATTTTGCATGTACGGCAGAGAGCAAAGACCTAATCGCTCAAAATTATAATTGTGTCGCCTGCCATATGCCTCCTTCTAGCAGTATCGACATTCCACATGTTACGGTGCATGATCATTATATCCGAAAGCCAAAAGATTTATATCAGCAATTAGAGGCCGCCAGTAAAGAACCCGCCGGTAAGTTTATTGGCCTGGAGGCCGTAAATGTGGCTAAACCTGATAACCGCACCAAGGCTTTGGCTTATCTGCAGCAATATGAGCGCTTTACACCGCAAGAATATTATTTAGATAGTGCGGAGTATTTTATTAGTCTTGCGCAAAGCGAACTGCCAGAAGCGGCTTTTTTATGGTCTTATTTTTACTTCCTTAAAAATGATTTAAACGGCCTTATCACCTTCGTAGAAGGGCAGGGTAGGACTAAGGTTTTGTCCAATTTAGTAAACGAAAGTTATGAAAATAGAGATGCATGGACCGCTTACCGCATTGGTCAGGCCTACGACGGATTTCAAGATTTAGTGCAAGCAGAAATCTTTTATCAAAGAGCAGTTGATTTAGCTGAGCATGAGCTTGACTTTCAGAATAAATTGGCCTTGACTTGGTTTAAACAAGGCAAGGTGGGTCAAGCCGAGAAAGGATTTTTTAAGCTATTAGCTTCTTATAATCGTCACCGCGAAGGCCTCAACAATTTGGGCTATTTATATTTGCGTCAAGGTGATTTTAGCCAAGCCGAGCTTTACTTAAAACGCGTCTTGAAATTTTACCCAGATTATGAATTAGCTTGGTTAAACCGTGCTAATTTTGCCCTGCAGAAAAAGGATGCTTCTCTTTTGGAAAAGGCCTTAAAAGAGGTAGTACGAATCAATCCGAAAAACCAGCAGGCGCAAGAATTGCTTAATACTCGATTTAATTGAAGAAGAAAATAATAATCATCAGTGCTATTCTTTTGGCAGTCGCAGCCGCTTTTAGCTATGAGTACTATCAGCGTATTTTTAGCGAAAATGTAAAGCTTTCGCAAGATGAGGCCTTTATTCATATACCTACGGGCAGTAATGCAGTACAGCTTTTAGACAGCCTTTCGCCTTATTTGAAGGATACGGCCGCTTTTGCCTGGGTAGCCAAACGTAAATCGTACTGGAAGAGTATTAAAGCAGGTCGATATAAGATTGAAAACAACTGGAGTAATAATCAACTAGTCAATCATTTAAGAGCTGGTAGGCAAGCACCGATAAATCTGATTTTAAATAATATCAAGTTTAAATCAGACTTGGCCGATTTTTTTGGAGAACATTTGGAATCTCCATCTGACTCTTTTTTAGAGCTATTCAATTCGGAGCAAAAGTTGGCCGTTTTAGGTTTAGAGCCCAAGACAGTTTTAAGCATTATCCGTCCTAATACTTATCAGTTTTATTGGAACACATCCGCGCAAGCGACCTTAGAGCGGATGATTAAGGAGAATGAAAAGTTTTGGTCTCAGCGCACGGAAAATTTGGAAAAATCGGGATTAAGCGAATTAGAGGTAATCACGCTAGCCAGTATTGTAGAGTCGGAAACGGCCAAAAGAGACGAAATGCCACGCGTGGCGGGCTTGTATTTAAATCGTTTAGAACGAGGTATTAAGCTACAAAGTGATCCCACAGTAATATATGCCATTCAGCAAGAGTACCCCGATACGATTATTCGTCGTGTTCTGTTTAGTGATTTAGAATACGATTCGCCTTATAATACCTATCGTAATAATGGACTACCACCCGCACCAATCCGCATTCCCAACACCAGTGCCATAGATGCTGTTTTACAGGCGGAAGATCATCGCTATATCTTTATGTGTGCTAATCCGGAAAAGCCAGGTTATCATTCTTTTGCTACCAACTTAAGGGCACATAATGTAAACCGTCAGAAGTATATCCGCTGGATACGAGGTTTATAAATGCGCAGCAGTAATAGTTGTAATTGGCGGTAGTAAATCTCCTTTGGTATCCGTCAACGGAAAATAATAGAGGACGCAATGTGATCTGTGCAGAATAAAGGAGCGAAAAACACCTTTTTTTTTAGGCGTTTTTTTGAAAAGCCTTTTAAAAGAACTCCTCAAGTCCTTCAAAAAACATCTTATTTAAGTGTCTTTGAGACATTTAATTTGATTTTTTTTTCAAATTTATCTGCACAGGATTAATTTAGTGTAAATACCTTATAATCAGTGTTTAAAATTTGGTTTTCCTCTAAAAAGGCAGATTAATTCGAGCGACTAAAATCTACTTTGTTCATCTATTTTACTAAAAAGTTAAACAAATTGAAAACTTTCATCGTTATTTACAATTCACTAACTAACACTTATAGCTATGAATTTTTTAGAAGTTTTGACTATTCCGAAGGATGATGCAGTTGCCTTCACATTTTTCACAGGTTACATGGCAATGCTTGCCGCATCCATTTTCTTCTTCTTTGAGAGAGGTCAAGTAGAAGGTAAATGGAAATTATCCTTGCTCGTGTCTGGTTTGATTACTTTTATCGCAGCCTTTCACTACTACTACATGCGTGACTACTATTTAGCCACGGGAGAGAATCCAACATCTCTACGTTACATCGACTGGACACTAACAGTACCATTGATGTGTGTTGAATTCTATTTGCTAACCAAAGCGGCAGGTGCCAAAATGGGTTTACTATGGAAGTTAATTTTCGCTTCAGTATTAATGCTAGTAGCAGGATACATTGGTGAGGCATTTGTTCCATTAAATGCTGATGGTACTGCTGGAGATGGCGCAACAAGTCACTCAGTAATGTGGGGTGTTATTTCTACCTTAGGGTATATTTATATCCTATACACCGCATGGTTTGGTGAAGTTGCTCAGTTAGCTGATTCAAGCAACGATGCCGTGGTAAAGAAAGGTGTGCGCACTCTAGCTTGGTTTGTACTAGTAGGTTGGGCAATTTACCCAATTGGTTACATGTGTATGCCTGGCGGTTGGTTAAACGAAGCTTTTGGCTGGTCATCTTCTAATGTTGATTTGTTCTACAATATTGCAGATGCAATCAACAAAATTGGTTTTGGATTAGTAGTTTACAACATTGCTGTAAACTCTGGTTCTAAGAAAACTGCAACAGCTTAATTATTATAATATCAGCCCCGTTCTTAAAAAGGACGGGGCTTTTTTTTAACCATGACCAAAGCCATCTTTATATTTATTGTGTGCCTTCTTCTCGGAACCCCTTTGGTGTTTTGGGCTGGAACAATAAGTGTGTCTGATCAGCTGGTTTTTTGTCTACCCTTATTATTGCTACTTGGCATACCGCATGGAGCAATTGATAATATTCTTTACCAGAGGTCGCGGCAGATAAGCAATTTAAAGTTTATCGGAGTGTATTTGGTCTTTGTTGGATTAAACATTGCTTTTTGGCTTCTTCTGCCAAGCTTAGCTTACCTACTCTTCTTATTACTTTCCGCTTATCATTTCGGGCAATCTCAATTTTCCCACTACTTTAAAAAGCAAAACATAGCTGCTCAAGCCCTCTATTTATTTTGGGGCATAGCGCTCTTATCATCTTATGTTCTCTTTAATTTAGAAGAGATTCATTTGGTTATGGCTACCTACGATGAGTTTGGTCAGTTTGCTCCATTGCATCTCCAAGGGCCGATGCTCTTAATTACCATGATTTCCTTTGTACTTCTCTTTGGGCAGCTTATTTACTTTACTGCCAAGGGTCAACTTTCAGTAGAGGTAGTTATGATGGAGCTTCTTGTTTTCGGCTTAGTTCTTCTGGGTTTTTACCTTATGCCTTTGGTAATTGGCTTTACCTTATATTTTGTGGTATTGCACTCCTTTAAGGTTTTACGAGAAGAGTATCATTTTTTAAATGCCCAGCGAATTACCCAGTCCCTAAAGGGCTTTGTGAAATTAGTGGCACCCTTTTCTTTACTGTCTATTTTAGGAATAGGCTTTTTATACGCCCTTATAGAATGGCAGTTTTTAGACATTTCCTTTGGCTACGGCTTAATGGTGATTATATCTTCTATAACCCTTCCCCATGTATTTGTTATGGATGATTTCTATCAATTGCTTTTTCGAAAAATGACTAAAGCATCTCTTTCCTAGTCGGATTTACCTGCTCTCACTCTCAACTAACTCTCAGCTATTATTTAGCTTTAGAGTAGATATTAATGACCTAAACTTATTTTTAGAACAAAGCTTGCTTAAGATGCAAAGAGTTGACTAGAATCTTTAAAGGTTTTAAACTCTAAGGCATTGCCACTGGGGTCTAGAAAAAACATAGTGGCTTGTTCGCCTGTTTCCCCGGCAAAACGAATGTAAGGTTCAATAACAAATTCAATTTGCTTCTCCAAGCATAAATCACGGAAGTCGTGCCAGTCTTGCCAAGGAAGCACTACTCCAAAATGGGGGACTGGAACACTTTTACCATCCACCGGATTATTACTATTTTCTGTTTTGCTTTCGCTGAGATGCAGCACTAATTGGTGGCCAAAGAAATCTAAATCTACCCAGTGGTCTGAACTACGCCCTTCTTTAAAACCCAAGGTATCGCGGTAAAATTCAAGTGTTTTGCCAAGCTCTTTAACAGGAATGGCAAGGTGGAAAGGGGATATATGGGACATGTAATTCTCAATTTTTATCAAAGTTCGGTATTAGCTTTCAAGGAAAGGTCTTTTTAATGAAAAAAGGCCCAGTCCATTGGGCTGAGCCTTTCTTTTTAAAATTTTGATAGGTTCTATTTTACGATAAAAACCTTGCGTTCATTTTCAATCTCTACTAAATAGGTTCCGGTTGGTAACTCTGCTAATGGAATGCGATGGCTAGAGTTTAGATGCCCTCTTCTTAGAGTTCTTCCCTGCAAATCACTTATTTTATATAGCAGGGATCCATCTTTTAAGCCATCTACCGCAAGGTAAGAATGAGCCGGATTAGGATAAACACTCCAGGTTTTTGCTTTAGTATCAGTGGTACTCACAAAATTATCGAAGATCATACCTATCCCAAAGGGACGCGAGCCGGCAACGAGAGGTCCCGTTCCTTTACCTTTTTCAAAGCTGAGGAAATCCATCGGTCTACTTACTCTAATTTCTTGGGGGAAGCTAATATTCCGGTAAGCTCCCAGCATGAGGTCTTGCGCGACGTGGACCTCTAAATAATAAGATGTTTGGGCCGCCAAAGCAAAGCCAATAGGGATTCGCTGAAAGCTGCTAGTAAAACCAGGGTTAACAATTATGCTGTCTTCTAAAATCACACCGTTAGCATCGCCAAAACTGTATTTCAAGCTTCGTACTTCTGTGCCTATATTGCGCACTTGCAGTAGATTGATTTCTCTTAAATAAATAGAAGAAACTGGATCTGCGAAACTCAATCTAAAGACACTATCAGGTCCCCATAATAGAGTTGTATACTGATACATACTATCACGATGATTAAAATTTGCGGCTAAAAACCGGTCTTCAAGCCAGATGCTATCGGTAGGAGTGGAGCAGTAGTCATCTTGATAATACCAAGAACGGTAAAGGCCCGATCCAAGGATAGGCAAACTATCATAGGTGGCATAATCAACAGCTAGATTATTATTATACCAAGAGCGTTTGTCCCTAATGCTGTCCGGTAAGCGAATCCAATCGTCTTTTACACTTAAAGGCAACAGAGGGTCGGGCCAATTCAAGGTTTTAATAAATACAGAGTCTATGGCCTTATCATCACTAAAGCGGCGAATGTAGATATAGCCAGTAGCTAAAGTATCGAAGCTCGGTCGTTGATAAAAGGCCGAATCTCTTCCTCCAAAAATATAACCGGGCGACCAATAGAAAGAGGTACTGTCATCTAAGGCGTTTACATATAAGTCAACACCGCTGTTAAAGTCACCGGCACAGGTTAAGAGTGTGTCTTCAATAATTTCTCCTCTGCCGCTTAAGATTTGTAAGGGCATTTTCAATTGCACCACAAGTTCCAGCGTTTTCTCCTTAAGATTAGCGCAATTGCCTTGGCCTAAACTAAAGATTAGTTTAAAGTTTTTCGGCCCTGCCCAATAATTGCTTAGGCTGGGAACCCAAGTAAAGCGGGCAAGTGATTGACCTACCGCATTGAAGGAGCCGTTACTATTAAGACTAGTAAAGGAGCCACTTTGCCAGTTACTTAAATTGCCTGGGTTTAAACCGGGATTAATGCCATTAAAGTCTAGGGACCAATTTAAATTCTCGCCCAGCTTTAACGCAATAAGATCTATTTGTAGGCTGTCTTTGTGCCAAATGTCAATGGTATCTTGTGTGTAACGACTACTGATAGAACCAAATGAGCCATTGTAATTATAGCTAGCTACCGCATCACTCATTCCAATTGAGCTATGAAAGGCAGCATAGCCAGCGCCACTTGACTCGGCGAATTTTCCGTTAGCCGAAAAGTACTCATAGCGTAAGGGAAAGGCACATTCAAAAGGTAAATAGGGCAAATTACTACTGCTATTTACTTCAAAACTAAAAGTTTGCTGACTGATAGAAAACTCGTTATTCTCGTTGAGGGGACTTTCATCTTTATCTGGAAAAGGATAGAAGTAATTGTAGCCCGTTTTAAAATTTACCCCCGGAGGCCAGGGACTGCGTGTTACTTTAATTGAGTCGATGCCTGGTCCTAAGCTTTTGGGACCGAGTGGTATCGTATATTTTCTTCCTAATCTAGGATAAGCCAAGGGCTGATGAATTGGGCTACTGATAGTTCCAGTAGAATCGAATACCCATTGGCCATTGGAATTTTGATGAGGAAAGAGTCGGAGTTTACCATTGAGAGAAAAAGCAGTTTGTAAATTATCTGCGGCATCTCTCGTAAAGGAACCGTATCCAACCTCAAAATCCACGGGAGAACCGCCGTTTATAAAAAGGCTGGGACTAAAAAAACTAGAGCGAAAAACCATTTCAATGATATATTCGCGACAAGTATCAGGATAAAGTAGGCGTGATAAAGTAGTATCGTAGGCTAGCGTTATATTAAAAGAAGTGGCGGGGCTAAGGAGGTCTACGCTACTGCTGGGACTTGAATTAAAGAAAAAGAAATCAGAGGCGGTGTTGGTCCAAATGGTATACTGCAAAGCAATATCCCCATTGGCATTCATCTCGTAATCTAAGCGTGAAGCTTTTTCTCGCATTATAGCATTTTGGCCTTTAGCACAGAAGGAGCATAAAAATAATAGGAGGAGAGTAAATCGGGTCATGATCTAAATTTTGAATTAAAATTTATTGATTTAGAGAAGGTTCTGTTCAGCGAGCGATGCAGGGAAACAATCTCTAAATAAATAGACCTCAATTTAGGGAATCGTTGCTTCTTCTCAAGAGTGATTTAGTTTTCGAACAAAAAAAAACCACTAGTATTTAAAATGTACTAGTGGTCTTTTGAATCTTCTCCTACTTTTTCTTCTTCTTTTTACGATTCTGAATCTTATCACCTTTGCCCAGCGGTTTTTTGTACTTCTCTTTCATTGCTTGCTTATAGCTCTTCTTAATCCCTTTTTCCTTGCTGTTTTTAGCCGATTTCTCGTGGAAAGAAGCACCGGCTCCTTTAGATTTTTTTCTATTATCTGTTTCCTCTTCTGGCAGCGGTATAAACTTTTCTTCTGGTGTGAGTTGATAGATAACTTCAACTTCTTCAGGAAAAGGACTAAGCGGTATTTCCTGTTTCATTAGGCTTTCAATCTCCTCTTTTAATGGAGTTTCTTTTTCGGTGAAGAAGAGAATAGCTCTGCCTGTTTCTCCCGCTCTACCGGTTCTACCAATACGGTGAATGTAGTTTTCGGGATAGAAAGGGGTACTAAAACTAACTACGGTAGATATTTTATCAATATCAATTCCCCGCGCTACTACATCGGTGGCAATAAGGATTCTGCTTGCGCCGCTAGCGAAGTCTTCGATAGATTTAGTTCGGTAGTTCTGTTCTTTGCCAGCGTGAATCAGCGAAGTCTCCGCTTCAAAGCTTAGAGTGGCAAATAATCGGTTCGCATCGGCCTTAGAGCCTACGAATACTAAGACTTTACTAAACTCTTCTTTATCTTTTAAAAGATGATCTAATAAATTGGCTTTGGTATAAAAGTTAAGAGCTGAGTAAGACTCTTGTTTAATGGAATCTAGCGGCTTGCCGCTGATAGAAATGGTCTTTTTAACTGGCGCAATCAGGAAATCATCAATCAGCTCATCTACGTAGCTGGTCATAGTGGCGGAAAAAAGGATATTCTGCCGCTTAGTAGGCAGGTGCTCGAAAATATTTTTGAGCTGAGTTTTGTAACCAAAGTCTAGCATGATATCTACTTCATCAATCACTAGCTTTTTAACGGACTTCAGCTTTAGCGCATTAGAAAGTACTAAGTCGTAGAGGCGACGGGGAGTACCTACTAAAATATCACAGCCTTCTAAAACCGCTCTTTTTTGCGGATTGATATTATTGGTTCCACCATAAACACCGAGAGACCTAACACTAATACTGGTGGTGAGAAGTTCAATTTGCTCTACAATTTGGATCACCAATTCACGCGTAGGAGCCAATATTAATACTCTTGGATTTACTTGATCAGAATACTTTAAATCTTGTAAGATGGGCAGCAAGAAAGCAATGGTTTTTCCCGTTCCGGTTTGGGCAATCCCAACAAAATCGGAGCCTGCTTTAATGGGTGAAAATGATTCTTGTTGGATGGGGCTAAGCTGCTCAAAGCCTAAGTCTGCAATAGCGTTATGTAATTGCTTTTTAAGCTTGAGATCGTCAAAAGTATTCATGCGGTAAAAGTAATTAAGAAAAAGCCTCTGCAGAGAATATTTTCAAGAAGAAAAAGTGCGTTTTAGAGAGAGAGCAGGAACCGAGATTAATAGAAAATTTTTCGGATGCCGATAAAAACAAAAATCATTAAACTGTAGGAGAGGAAAAAGGGCAGAATATATTCTTTTAAACCTGTTGTTAATAGTATTGAAATTATTAGTAATTGGAAGCCCAAACCAAAAGTAGACACCGCTGTCATTAGCCATTTTGGTAATATTCTACCATTAGAGGCATTCTTATCAAAAGCGTAAATTGTTTTATCAAAAGCACCGTATAGCACCGTGTAAAAGGCAAAGAGAATATTTACGTGTTTTTGTAATTCTCCTTCTAAAGCTATTGGTCTATCTGTCTCAAAAACGCGACTGGTGGTGTCGCCGTTAAACCTATTCCTTAAGATGACGTAATAGTAGTTGTACAAAGTTCCTTGTAATTGTAAGCCCACAAAAGCAAAGAAACAGAGCCATAGCGTGGTGTCGGTAATATACCAGATGGCAATAAAGAATAAGGCATTAAGAATAATGTCAGCTACAGAATCTAGATAGTCGCTCCTTAGAAACTTCATAAACACATGTTATTCAATTACATATGTTGATAATTACTGGGTTTTTGATAGACTGAAATTGCAAGAAAAGTCTTATTTTTAGGTCTAATACTTGCAATT